>Ga0197142_1001481_pt1 | contig 21482 bp, 38 predicted proteins | sample GBS60_MetaG_FD_148614 | JGI IMG/M metagenome (GOLD analysis project Ga0197142, IMG submission 148614) | Sediment microbial communities from Great Boiling Springs, Gerlach, Nevada, United States - GBS 60_MetaG | ecosystem: Environmental > Aquatic > Thermal springs > Hot (42-90C) > Sediment... | reverse complement strand
GGGGTCTGGCCGGGCCTTCTAGGGGGGTCTGAGGGCCAAGAAAGCGCTTTCCAACCCGGGGGTGGGAAAGGCTTTGGCCGGGGGGGTGCTCCCCGGCCATGCGCATCAGCCTTCAAGGTTCCAGGTCAACCTCTGGGGGCTCCAGGCCGTAGCGGGAGACCACGGCCCGGATGTCCTCCACCAGGCGGGAAAGGCGTTCCCTCTCCTCGGGGGTGGTTGGACGCACCCGGGCCAAGAGGCCGTAGAGGTGGCCGAGCTCGGCCACCTCGCTCTGCCACTCCTGGTCGTCCCAGTCATCGGGGTTGAGGAGGGCGTCCCGGATGACGCTCCAGTAACCCTCGGCCCGTTTCAGGAGAGCCTGGGGTTCTTGCGTAGCCAGAGGTGGTTGCGCCATAGGGTGACCTCTTTCAGGGACGAGGCTTGGTACCCCGTTATCAGGGTACCATAAGTGAGGTCATAGACCACCACAAGCCAGGGGAGGGCGTTGGGGCCTAAGGCCTCGCCAGCGGCCTCGCTGGGGGCGATAACCAGTAGCGCGGGCCCCCTGGGAGGGGCGTGCACCACGACGGCGGCCTCCGGGTGGGCCGCAGCCGAACGCAAAGCTTCCAGGTACTCCTCTGGAGTGAGGTCGGGGCGGAACTGCCCTTCCAGGAGGGCGTGCTTGGCGATCTTCTGGGCGATCCTCTGCGCCCTCGGTCCCAGGATTGCCCTGACTTCCTGGTCCTTCACCCGCTCCTCCCGCTCGGGGAAGCTGGCCACCGATACCCTCCCCGCGGCAAGCATCCAGTCGGTGGGCCTGGGCTGGCGGGTAGTGACGAGCCCGGCCAGGTAGCGGTCCGCCTCCGGCATCCCCCGCCCCAACGCCCGGAGGTAGGCACGCCATAGCTCCGGGTGGTAGTCCCGGGGGTTGGGGCTCCACTCCTCCCGCCCCGGAGGCCTCCCGAAGCCCTCCTGGGGGGCGTGGGCGGGGGCCTCCTTCCAGGCCAGGCGCTCCCCCTCCTCCCGGGAGTACGTGACCAGGGCGGTCCGGCAGTTGTAGTGCAGGGGCGGGATGTGGTTCCGCCAGAAGGGGTGGTCGGCGGGCAGGACCACCCCCGCCAGGGGGGCGCAGATGCGGGAGGTGCGCCCGTCCAGGACCACGGAGAGGCCCCAGTAGGGGCGGAGGTCCTTCACCCGCTCCGCCTCCCGGTACCGCCCCGCCCCGTAGGCCAGCTGGAGGTTGGTTCGGAAAATGAGCTCCAGGCGGTATGGGCTTCCCCGCCCCCAGGCGGTCCGCACCCGCTCGGAGAGGCGTCGGCGGAAGTCCTCGTAGGTCTCCCCCTCGGCCAGGGCCCGCTCCAGGGCGTCCATCACCTCCTGCACCATGTCCAGGGCGGCCAGGCCCGAGACCCAGAAGGCCCGCCTCCGGGCCTCCTCCGAGAGGGCCTTCAGCTCCTCGTCGGGGAGGGCCAGCCTGCGGGCGAACCAGCGGAGGGCCCGCTCCGGCCTGAGGGGGTCGGGCTCAACCGTCCAGGCCACTGTCCTGGCGCTGGGCTAGCCTGCCGGCGAGCTCCGAGAGGAGGAGGGCGGCGTCCAGGAGCTGGGCCAGCTCGGCGAAGGGGAGGTCCGGGTAGAGGGCCAGCACCCTCCGCCTCAGGTCCTCGTAGTCCTGGGCCTCCTCTATGGCCTTCAGGAGGGCGGGGAGGCCCGGGGCCTCGGCCTCCGAGAGGCGGTCCGCCAGGCGGTCCACGAAGGCCTGGCCCGCCACCAGCCCCCGGGTCTTCCGCTCCTTGGGGGCCAGGCCCGGGGCCACCACCCGCTCCCCCTCCTGGGGGGCGGGCACCCCGAACTCCTCCCTGAGCCAGGCCTCGGGGAGGGCGAGGCCCATCCCCTGGAGGGCCTGCAGGACCCGGGCCCGGCTCTCCAGGTCCCGCTCCTCCTCCACCTCGGGGACGGGGTAGGGGGCCAGGTGAAGGAACTCGGGGCCGAAGTTGAAGGCCACGAAGGGCTTCAAGAGACTCTCCCGCAGGGTCTTGGCCAGGGCGCGGGCGTCCGCCCGGAGGAGGTCTATGCGCACGCGCTCGTGCACCTTGGCCAGGGCGTACGACCCCCCGTCCCCCTCGCTGGCGGTAAGGGTCTGCCCCAGGACCGCCTGGGCCATCTCCCGGTTGCAGAGGCGGATCAGGTTCTCGTACACCTGGGGCCCCTGGCCTTTGGCCGCCTCCAGAATCTGGATCTCCGTGTCCTTGGAGATGACCCCGGCGGCGTCCGCCCCCAGGGAGCGCACCGCCTCTTCCAGGCGCCTGCGCTCCTCCTCCCCGGCAGCGGGGTCGTACCTGCCGATGCGGTAGGGCTGGCCGTACACCTCGGCGAAGGTCACCCAGTCCTTGAGGGCGTAGTGCTTGAAGAGGTAAAGCCAGGCCAGGCTCCGCATCAGCCCGGCCCGGGTGGGGAGGCCCGATCGGGCCTTGTAGCGGTGCTCTATGGCCGCCCCGTAGGCGAAGGGCTCCCCCCGGGGCTTCTCCCGGGTGGCCAGGAGGAAGCGGTCCTCCTCCGGGTCGTAGACCAGGGAGGCGGGGTGGACCCAGCGGAAGTGGGCCGGGCGCCACACCTCCCCCTCCCGCCGCCAGGCCACGGCCACCACGCTCACCCCCTGGGGGATGGCGGAGAGGAGGTCCAGCATGAGGTCCTCCAGGGGGAGGTCCCACCACACCCGCTCCACCTCCGCCAGGATCCGCCGGGCCTGGCGGGAGGCCTCCGCGGGCTCCAGCCGCCAGTCCAGGCCGACCACCGCCTGCTTCCTGGTCTGCAGGAGGGAGAAGAGGAGGGCGTCCCGCTCCTCCATCTGCTGGAAGAGCTCCGCCTGCTCGCCCAGGTCCCCCTCGTCCGCCTGGCGCAGGATGCGGGAGAGGCGCTCCGGGGTGAGGCCCCGGGCGGGGTAGGAGGGCATGGGGGGCTCTATGGCTAAAGCCCCCCGGGCCCCCCTTGGGGGCTCACTGGGGATGGGCCGTCCGTACTGGTCCAAGATAGCCATCAGTAGGCTCCTTTCCAGCCCGCGAAGGCCCGCCGGAGGACGCTCTTGTACTCCACCGGGCCCCTGCGGGTCTCGGCGGCGTGCAGGGCCAGGGCCAGGGCCCAGAAGCGGTCCGCGTGTCCCCGCTCCGACCGCTCGGCGTCGTAGCGGACGTTCCCCGAGGGGGTCACCACCCGCCGCACGCTGTGCAGGTCCTCCCGCAGGGCCCGGTCCTCGGGGATGCGCACCCTCCGGTCCTCAAAGAAGAGGCGGAGGCGCTGGGCCAGGTCCGCCTTCACCTCGGGGGTGAACTTCACGGGCTCCACCTTGTAGCCAAAGGCCCGGCGGGCGTTCTCCGCCAGCATCTCCCCCAGACCCGTGGCGTCTATACAGGCCCGGCGTACCTGGGGCAGGAGGGCGTGGAGGCGGGCCTCCTGCTGGGCGAAAGGAGCCCGGTGCAGGGTCTCCAAAAGGCGCACCCAGTACACGTCCCCCACCCGCTCCAAGACCACGAGAACCGTGAGGTCCCGGTGCCTGCCGATGTCCATCCCCAGGTAGGCCGCCTCGGGGTTCCAGGGGCCCCGAGGGTCCTCCCGGGCTTCGGCCTCCAGGATGAGGCTCCAGGGCAGGAAGGCCTCCTCGGCGGAGAGGAACTCACACAGGTACTCCTGTTGCCAGATGAAGTCGTCGGCCAGGCCCGCCCGGAGCTCCTCGGGGTCCACGGGAAGGCCCTGGGCCACGGCGTCGTAGATGGTGACCTTGTGCCTGGACCACACAGGCCCGCCCTTCTCCCAGAGCTCCCAGAACTTCCCCCGGGGGCCGTTGGGCGTGGACATGACCCGGATCTTCAGGTCCGGCCTGCGGGTGATGATGGGGTACATGGCCGCCCAGATGGCCTCGGAGTCCTGATGGAAGGCGAACTCGTCCAGGACCACGTTGCCCGTGTAGCCGCGGGCGGTGCGGGGGTTAGCGGGGAGGAAGATGAGGCGGGAGAGGTTGGGGAGGCGGATCTCCAGCTGGGTCACGCTCTCGCCCCCCTCCAGGAAGCGGCTTTCCATGTACTCCATCACCTGCTTCATGGCCTCCAGGTGATGCCGGACCTTCTCCGCCAGCTCCCGGCTCTGCCTCTCCCCGGCGGAGAGGAGCACCCATGTGGAGCCCGTGTTCTCCACGGCGTCCAGGGCCGCCTCCGCGGCCAGGGCGAAGCTCTTCCCCGTCTGGCGGGACCAGAGGCCGATCTTGAAGCGGCTTTGGTCCTTCAGCCAGGCCCGCTGGTAGGGCAGAAGGTCAAAGGCCATAGAGATCCCGCTTGATGGCCTCGATCACCTCGGGCTCTATCTCCCGCACCCGGAGGGCCTTCTCCACCTTCTCCGCCGCCTCCTGCTTGAGGGAACGGTCTATCCGCGCCAGGGAGAGGGCCACCCGGGCCGCTTCCAGCCCCAGGCGGACGATCTTCTCCGGGTCCACCTCCGCCTCCCCCAGCTCCAGCCCGTCCAGGTAGCGGAGGGTCTTGTGCACCACGATGTTGGCGAGGGCGGCGGCGTAGGAGAGGCGCTTCCCGGTGGCCTCCTCCACCGCCTCCACCAGGCGCTCCATCTGCAGCACCTGGTCCAGGGCCGGGGCCAGGTGCCGGGCGTGGCGGCGGACGGAGCTGGTGGAGGCCTCGTACCCCTGGGCCTTCAACCAGGCGGCGATCCCTTCCAGGGAGTGGGGGCGGCCGTCCTCCTCCGTCTCCTCGCCCAGGATCATGGCGTCCACCCGCTCCCGCACCTCGTCCGGGAGGGCGCACACCTTGCACAGTCGGTGCCTGCGGTAGTGGAGCTTCACCGCCACCACCCCACCAGAGCCGCCACGAGGGTCAGGGCGAAGAGCCACCGCTCCGCCCGGCGCTGGCGGCGTTCCTCCTCCAGCTCCTCCCGCAGGCGGCGGAGCTCCAAAAGAGTCTCCTCCTGGTAGCGCCGAACGGCCACCGAGAGGGCCCGGATCTCCTCCTGGAGGTCCACGCTACCTCCTGGGGAGGAGCACACCAGGGTCCTGGATGGACCCCTCCACCAGGTCTATGCCCTTCTCCGTGAGCCGGACTACGCGGAACTCCCCATCCTCGTCCCACTCGGCCCGCACGTAGCCCTTCTCCTGTAGGTACCTCACCACGGCGTTGAGCTCGGAGCGGGCAGGAAGGATGTGGGAGTACTCCAGGGTTCTCACCAGCACCCCCCTGGGTATAGCGTAGGGGTCCGCTACGTTGAGGGGCGCTTCCGTGCCCATCGCATGCAGGTAAAGCACCTGCATGACGGCCCCCCGGATCAGCCGCATGCGGTTCGGATCGCGGAACATCGCACCTCCTCACTCAGGGAAAGAGCTTGTGGACGGGAAGGCCCAGAAGGCTTGCGACGATGGCCAGGAGCAGAGCCAGGACCAGCCAGAAGCGCGGGTTGGCCCAGAAGGCCGGGGGAGCGGGCTCCTTGTCCTTCCGCATCCGGGTGTAGATGCGCAGGGCCAGGAGTTCTTCCCGGTAGGGGCGGAGGCGGTCCTCGGGTACGCCCTGGCGGGCCAACTCCTCCAGCAGACCCTCCACCACGCGCATGAGCCCCTCCACGCGCTCGTCCACACCACCTCCTCCTAAAAAGCCTTACCCCCTGGGCTTACCCAGGGGGCACTTACCCAACCTTAGCCCTACTCTACCTCAGGGGGTGGGGGGGTGTCTAGGGTGGCCCGGCGGGCCAGGCGCACGAAGAGGTCCAGCGCGTCCTGGGAGGCCATGACCTGGATCCGCCTGGCGGAGGGGTTGTAAATCGCGAGGGGGGTGAGTTTGCCCTTGCCGAGCCACGCCTCTACCACCTGGCGCTCCCCGGGGTGGAGGCTCTTGAGAAAGGCCACGTAGTCCGACCGCCACAGGCGCAGGTACTCCCGCTCTATCCCCAGGTCGGGCAGAGGGGGGACGTACACGGGCAGGTAGGCCGGGGCGTCCGCCTGACGGGTGGTCAGGGCGTACTCCGTCGGGAGCCCCTGGGAGGGCCGGTGGTCCTGAGGCTCCAGGGTGACCCACCGGGCTTCCCCGTGCACCACCCGCCAGAGGGCCGCGGCCACCCACTGGGCCCGCCATAGCTCCCTGGGTTCAAACATGGTCCACCTCCCTGGCCAGGGCCCAGCCCTCCTCGGTGCGCACGACCACCCCCTCCCCCTCCAGGCGGTCCAAGTACCGCCTCAGGGTGGTCCGCGGCCACCCCAGCTCCGCGGCCAACCTGGCCACGGCCACGGGACCGCCGTGGGCGGACAGGGCCCTGACCACCTCCACCGCCCGACCTTCCAGCGTCCACTCCATGTCCACGCTCCGCTTCACCTTGAGGGTGGCCGTGCCCTCACGCCCACCTTCATGGCCAACCCCTGGCCACAGGGCACCATCTTCCCCATTATCCTTGAGCACCCCAGGTGCCAAGTGGGCCCGCTGGGTGGCCACCTCCCTGCCCGCCCCCTGGCCAGGGGCGGCCACATTCTCCCGGTTAGTGGCCGCTTCCCCGGCCAGCGAAGAGGCCAGGTGTCCACTCTGAGTGGCCGTCCTCCTTTCCCTCGTGGCCATCACGGCCACAGGATGTGGCCAGGCCAGGAGCTCCCCCACCACCTTCCCCACCACGTAGGTGCCCACGGGCACGAAGAGGCTCATCAGCAGGACCTCCCACAGGGGGAGGTCCGGGGCCCCCCGGTGCATGGAGAGGGCGTTCCCCACCCAGACCAGGCCCAGGGCCAGGACCGCCCCCGTCCCCGCCCAGGAAGAGCCCCGGAGGAGGGAGTTGGAGAGAAGGGAGAGGAGGAAGGCGGTGAACTCCAGGCTCCCCGCCAGGCCCCAGGCCAGCCCGGGGGGAAGCCCCCCCAGGCTCTTGGCGTACCACTGGGCCAGGTGGCCCGCGCTCATGGCCAGGGTGCTCAGATAAGCCAGAATCAACAGCCCGATCATGGCGTTTCTCATCTTTTCAACTCCCTTTCCAGCTCCAGCAACAGCCTGAGGGCCCGGTAGCGCGCTTCCTCGGCCTCACGCACCCGCCGGGAGAGGGAGGCCTCCCGGGCCCGCAAGACCTCCAGCTCCCGCTCGGCCCCCGCCAGCCTGCGCAGAGCCTCCCGCAGGGTCTCGCCCGCCCGCTCCACCTCTAGGTAGGCCCCGCCGGAAGCAGCCTCGTAGGCGTGCAGGAGCAGGGTGTTCAGGGCCTCCTCGGGGCTCACGCCTCCTCCAGGGGCTGCCACATCCAGTAGACCCGGCCTTGGGCGCGCCCGTACCAGACCAGGCCCCTGGGCACCTGGATGTAGGCCTTCATAAGCCCTTCCAGGGGCGGGCAGTAGGGACCCCCCACCGAGGTGAGGCCCACGCAGATGGCGACCTCCCCGTCCCGCACCAGACGCCGCTCCACCTCTTTCGCAAAGCGCTCCCAGTCCGTCATACCCACCTCCACACCAGGGCCAGGACCACCCCCAGGAAACCCACCAGGCTGGCGAAGAGGAGGAGGCCCACCGAGGCCCCTGGGGGGAGGGGCTCCCGGCGGGTCAAGGCCAGGTAGCCCAGGAGGGCCAGGAGGCCCACCTGGGCGACCAGGGCGTAGATCAGGACCAGCTTGAGAAGCGTCGGCACAGCGCCTCCTCTACCTCCTCCGGGTCCCAGCCCCAGTCCAGGGCCACCAGGGCCTCGCCCCGGAAGAGGACCAGGGTCCAGCGCCCTTCCTCGTCCCGGAAAGCGTGCACCTCCAGCTCCCCCAGCCGGCGCGGGTAGCGCGAAGGGAAGCCCGCCAAGAAGGCCAGGACCTCATCCTCTCCCTCCATCGCCCACCTCAAAGAGGCCGGGCTGACGCCACCGGGGGGCCCGGTGCGCCCGCCAGTGGGCCCAGGCCTCGTCCAGGCCCCGGATGGCGGCGTGCAGCTCCTGGATGCGGGAGAGGAGGCTCCGGCGGAAGGCCTGGAACTCCTCCTCGGTCGTCGGCACCTTGTACACCTCGTCCCCCGCGGGGCTCTCCGCCACCACCACCGGCAGGACGCCCCTCTTGCGCAACTCGGCCATGATGGCCCGCCCCCGGCGGTCCCCCCCGAACTGGCGCACGAAGTCGCCGCGGGCCACGCCCCACTCCCCCCGCTGCAGGAGGAGCTCCGCCGCCAGGCGCAACTCGGTCTCGGTGATCCGCTCAGCCTTCACCCTCCACCTCCTGGGCCAGCTGGTCCGCCAGGGCCAGAACGGCCTCCTCCAGGGTCAGCCCCCGCCCCTCCGCCCCCAGGGCCCGGGCGATGTACCCCTCTGGGTGGGTGGCCAGCTCCACCCGCCCCCCCAGGCGCTCCAGGAGCCTCAGGGCCATCCAGGCCGCCCGCCTCCGGGGCACCGCCCCCTCCACCAGCTCCTCCAGGCTGGCCAGGGTCACGTACACCTTCTGCCGCATCCGCACCACCCGGAGGTGGCCCCGCCGCATGAGGTCCTCCACGGCGGGGCGCCCCACCTCCAGGAGGGCCGCCACCTGGTGGGGAGTGAGAAGGGCCTTCCCCTCCCACCCCAGCTCCCGCAGGCGCTCCCGCAGGCTCACGCCACCTCCTCCACGGACACGGGCCGGGCCTCCAGGATCCGCCAGCCCGCCATGACCTCGAGGGCCCGGGGCTCGGCGTAGGGCCCCTCCCACTGCCGGAGAGGCCGGAGGTAGAACATGACCCCGCCCCCGTCCCACTTCAGGAACACCGTCCCCTCCCCCGTGAGCCCCCGGATGCGCAGGCGGTAGGGGGTGCCGGAGTCCGCCCGAAGCCGCCGGATCAGGAACCTATGGTCCACGGCGCACCTCCACCCAGGCCCGGGAAAGCTGGGGGTCGCACCGCCAGCAGAAAATGTCGTCGGCGATGCGCCCCGTGCCCCCGCAGAGAGGGCAGGGGCGGAGGCGCATGACCACCTCCTGGGCCTCCGCCTCGTCCCGGTAGAGCTGGGCCAGACAGGCCTGGCCGTGCCGCTCCGCCAGCCGGGCCCGCTCCCGGAGCTCCCCCGGGGTGAGGCCGTAGGCGCGGATGGTGTCCAGGGCGCTCTTGAAGGGCCGCCTCACGGGCACTCCACCCCCTTCAGCCGGTGCGGGTGGGCCAGCACCTCCCTCGCCTTCTGGTCCGAATCCGCCTCGGCGGCCAGGCGCACCGCCAGGGCCCGGCGCACCAGCCGGTCCAGCTCCCCCAGGTCCACAGCCTCGGTGTCCCGAGCCTCGTTGGCCGCCCGCACCATGTCCCGGGCCAGGTCATAGAGGGCGTAGGCCACCCGCAGGTGCCGGGGAAGCCCCTCCTCCGCCAGCTCGTCCACCAGCTCCTCCAGCCTGGTCTTCTTAGCGTCCTTCTTCATGCTTCTCCTCCCGCTTCCTGAGCCATTCCCGTTCCGCCTCGGCCAGGATGGCCGCGATCCCCCTTCCCGCCTCCTCCAGAGGGCGGGGGCGCACCCCCTGGAGGGCTTCCGCGAGGGCGGCCCGGACCTCCGGGTCCTCCCTGAGGAGCCGAATGAGCTCGTCCTTGGTCATGCCTTCCCCGTGGAAAGAGGGGCCCTGAAGCCGAAGGCCCCCTGGCTCATGGCGGCTTCCAGGAGGTCGCTGTGCCGGTTGATGACGTAGGCGTATAGGGCCTTGCGCTCGTGTTCCAGGGCGTTCTTCTCCTCCGTGGCCACGTCAATGGCGGCGTAAAGCTGGTCCATCCGCTTCACCAGGGCCTGGTACTCTGGGTCCTGGGAAAGGAAGACGCGGGCCCGGGCCTCCCGCTCCTGGGCGGAGCGCCCCTCGGCGGCCAGGTAGACCCGGGCCTCCCGCTCCTTCAGCTCCCGCTCCACCTGACGGCGCTCAGCCCGGAGGGCGGTCAACCTCTCCCCCACCTTCCGGATGAGGGCGGGGAGCTCCAGTAAGCGGATGATTTCCTTAGCGGGCGGCAGGTTAGAAGGGAAGCTCATCATCGACCTCCCCAATGGCTTTGTTCGTTTCCTCTAAGGACAAGACGGGTGTGACCAGTACTCGCCGGATCACCTGGCTGTAGCGACCAGTACTCACATGTATCTCAGGACGCACTTCCAGTACTCTCACGTGAGAGATACTTCCCATCACAGATGAAGGGCGGAGATCACGGATGGCCACATAGGTCTCCTCCTGCAGCCAGTCCAGGTCCTTAGGGATGATGGCGATGGGGTTCTTCGGCCACGTGCCGTCCTCAGTCAAGTAGATGTATGTGGCCTCGTAACGCATGGGGGGGATAGCCCCCTCTATTTGGGAGAAAGGGCGCTTCTTCACGCTGCACCCCCCGCAAGATTCAACCTGGAGGCCAGACGCCGCACGTGAGCCGGGGTAATGGCCCCTTTTGGGATGCTGTTGAGCTCCACCAGGGTGTCCATCTGCTTGATGAGGCGAACCACGTCCCTGAGAATCCCGCCCGTGAGCCGGTGGACCTCCTCCAGGGCGGCGCGGGTGTAGCCCGAGCCTTCGTAGATGCCCACCAGCTCAGCGGCGGGCACGGGCCCTATCTGGGCCACGGTTCCGATGCGGGACTCAATGTCCCGATAGCGGCGGATCTGAGGGGCGTACTCATCGGTGGTGATGAGGACGAAGGTGGAGCCCGTTTCGTCGGCCAGGTACTTCGCCGTTTCCAGCGTGGGGCGGTCCATGAGCTGGGCCTCGTCTATAAAGACCACCCGGGGGCGGAGAAGGAGGGCGTCCCGGACCATAGCGAGGAGGACCCGGAAGACCTTGGTCCTGGTGATGCGGAGCTCCACGGCCATGTCCTCAAGGAGGGCGGCCGGGCTGTAGGCAGGCTGGGCCCGCACCCAGGGGGCCTCGTGTTCCATCGCGTAGTAGCGGCATGTCAGGGTCTTCCCCACCCCGGCGGGCCCCACCACCAGAGCGAACGGGAAGCGCTCCTGGACTGCAAGGGCCAAGTGCCCCAGAAGAGCCCGGGCCCCGGCGGTGGGGATGAACCCGTTGCGGGGGTCCCTTAGCTCCGCCTCGGGAACGTAGCCACCAAACACCTCGTCAATAAGCCTGCTGATCTCTGCTTCCGTCATGCGTCACCTCCTTTTTTCCCTTCACCCGGGGGAAGAAGGCCCCGCTCCCGGAGCCACTTATCGCCCAGGGCGATGGGTTCCCAGATCAAGTCGTCCAAACCGTCTTCCAGCTCGGCCGCGGCGGCCTGGAGCTCCTCCTCCGAGGGGCGGGGGAGCTCCTGGGCCATCGGGCGGACCCGCTCCCTTCGGGCCAGAGGCGCGAGGCCGGAAAGGCGTTCCAGGATCTCTTCAAACCGCACGGCAGGCCCCAGCTGGGCGGTGAGCTCCTGGGCCGCCTCCCGCACAGCCCGAATGGCGGCCTTGTCGGCCAGCCTCTTGGCCTTAGCCTCGAGGCTGTCCGCCCGCAGAGGTTCGGGAATGAGTTCCCCAAGAACCCGGAGGCTCCCATCGGGCTGGCGCAGGGCGGCCCGAAGGGGCTGGCCGGGGAGAACCCGGACGTCCAGGACCACGATCTTCTGCCCCTGCCAGGGGAGGAGGGAGCCATCCTCGGGGCGAAGGTAGTAGGTCCTACCGTTGTAGGCCACGGTCCCGTTCCCCCGCACCACCCGCTCGGTCTGGTAGGCGGTGAGGAGATAAAGGTCCCCGAGGTCCAGGCGCACGAGGCGGTGCCGGGGCACGTAGGCCCGGAAAAGGTCTGCCCTGGAAAGGCCGTCCCGGCCCACTGGCTTCCGGTGCCAGTCCTGGAGGAGCCAGGCTAGAGCGCGGGCCTTGTACTCCTCCTCCAGGAGGAGCCGGTTAGGATAGGGGTCCTCCTCAGGAGGCATGCCCGCCGCCACCCAGGCTCGGGTGTTGGCGATGAGGCGCTTCAGCTGGGTGGAGTCCCGCTCGGTGGCGTCCTGGCCCGCATAGCCGGGGATAAGAGCCTCAAACTCCTGGTGGAAGGCCCCAAAAAACCACTCAACCCGCCCTCGGGTGTGGGATACCCGGGGGCGGGAGTAAATCAGCTCAATGCCCAGCTGGCGGGCGAAGTGTTCAGATTTTTCGGACTTGTACACTTTACCGTTATCCCAGTAAATCCGCTCCGGGACACCGAAGATGTCCCAACCTGGGGCCAACCCGCTCTTGTCCTGGGTCATCAGGATGAGGAGCTGATCGGTGGGCACCTGGGACTCCTCGCGGCTGAACACCAGGCTGGGCGAGGCCCCGGAGAACACATCCAGGGCCACGTGGATCCTGAGCCGGTAGGCGCTCCCCTCGTCAGGGTTGTAGACAAAGGTGTCGCACCTGGTCATGTCCACCATGACCATCTGCATGGGATATTCGGCCATCACATGCCCCGCCCAAGTGCGGGCGAACTCCCGTCTACCCTCATCAGAGAGGAGGGCCCATCGGTATGCGGGGATGCTCTCCGCCGCCTTGATCAACCTGCGCACCGTGGAGGCGGAAAGCGTGTTGATGGTAGAGCCATTTTGATACGGCTTGTATCGCAGGAGATCGGGGTCATTCAACTGGATAATGCGCAGAATCTTTGAGGCCGAGGCTCCGGGGTGGGCCAACTTCAGGCCCAGGATGAGCTGGCGAAGCTCGGAAGGAACCCGATGCACTCCCTTATCCCGGCGCACCTTCGGCGCAATGCCACCCGCCCCTTCCTCCCGAAAACGCCGAATGACCCGGTAAGCGTACTCAGGGGTCACGCCCCACCGCTCGGCGGTACGGAGGACGAGCTCCCATCGCAGGCCTCTTGGCAACTGACCGTACTCCTCGGCCACAAGGGCCACATCGGCCCAGGCCGTCCTCGTGCCGCTGGAAGGGCGAAGCCCCGTGGGCTCTTCCTCTTTGCCCCCAACAGGCTCTTTGCCCAAAGCCAGAGCGAGGAGATCAGCGTCAACCAAAGTGCGGTACACGCGGCCCATCCGCTCAAGCCGGGTCGGTAGGCCCCGCTCCTTGATCACCCTCCAAGCCCACGCCCTGGAAACCCCCAACAGGGCAGCGGCTTCGTCAACGGGCAACCACGCCATCGTCTTCCTCCAAAAGCTCCTCGATGGGTACACCAAAAGCCTGGGCCAGCTTAGCGACAGTGGCTATAGACGGATTAGGGCGCCGCCCCTGGAGGAGCATGATCACATGCCCATAACTCAGTCCGGCCAGGCGGGAAAGGCGGTACTTGGACCACCCACGCTCCTCTAGGAGGCGTTCAACCCTGTGAAGATTAAGGCGGGCCTTTACTCTCATCTGAGAGTAGTGTACCATCCCACTTGTGAGTAAGTCAAGGGTGCTTCAATAGAAGAAAGTATTGAGGACCCGGGTCGTGAAAGGGGGGAGCATGGAGAGAAAACGCTACTTCGAAGGGCCTTTCGCCAAGGAAATCCTGGCCAAGATGCGTGAAAAGGGCTTCCGCAAGCTGGAAGAGTTTGCGGACCATTACGACATCGGCCGCACAACAGTGTATAGCCTGGTCATTGGGCGGAAAATCGGGGACAAGTACATCAAGCCCAGCCTGGACACCCTTACCAAACTTTCCCTAGCGCTGGAAATCCCTGTGGAGAACCTCATTGAGAGGCTTTATCCCGAAGGCTCTTTTTTGACTCGGAAAGAAGTGGGAGTGCCTGTCCTTGGCTACGTGGGCGGCGGCCCGCCCCAGCTGGAGGAGATCGAGGAGCGCACCGTCCCCGTCCGCGTCAAGGGAGACGCCTCCCACCTGGTGGCCTTCAAGGTGCGGGGCAACTCCATGTGCGCCGGCAAGCGCCCCATCTGCCACGGGGACATCGTCATCGTCAACACGCAGGACAAGGGCCACCCCGGGGCCATCGTGGTGGCGCGCCTAAACGAGCATACCTACGTGGTCAAGAAGATGGGCCGGGACGCCTTGTACTCCACCAACCCCGACGAGAACAACGGCCCTCCGGTCATCCCCAAGGAGGAGGTGGCGGAGATCGTGGGGCGGGTGGTTGAGGTGCGGAGCCGGCTGGATTGACACCCCCCCACCCCCCGTGGTACCCTACGGCTAAGGTTGGGTAAGTGCCCCCTGGGTAAGCCCAGGGGGTAAGGCTTTTTAGGGAGGAAGCATGCTGAAGCTTCTGCGGGTGGTCTATTTCGCCGTGGGCCTGGCCGTCCTCGTGGTGGAGGACCTCATGGACGGAGTGCCCGGGATCCAGAAGAAGGAGGAGGCCCTGAAGCGGATCAAGGACGTGGTGGTCTCCATCCTGGGCTTCTGGCCCGCCTGGCTCCCGGACCAGGTGGTGGGCTGGGTCATTGACATGGTGGTGTCCGTCTTCAACCGGGACGGCACCTTTCGCAAGGGCGAGGGCGCTCAAGGCACCCCCGCCGGGGCCGGGGCCTGACGCCCCCCGCTGGCCCCTCTCCCGGGAGACGGCCAGGCTGGAGAACCGAGCCTACTGGGGTGTGGTCCTGAGGAGGCCCTATGCCGAGTTTGACCGGCTTCCCCAAGAATACCGATACCTCCACCCCGACCTTTTCCGGCACGCTGCGCGCCGCCTTGGGCGAGGCGCCTAGCCGCATTCCCCTCCACCCCTACGGGGAGTTCGTGGGCAACGGCACCCTCTTCCTCTACGACGAGGAGAGCCTCCAGGCGGCATTGCGGGACCTGGAGGAGAGGGGCGTGCCCTGGGTCCTGGACTTCCACCACCAGACGGTGCGGGTGGAGGAGGGGCAGGCGGGGGAGGCCCCGGCCGCCGGGTTCATCACCGGTCTGGAGGTGGGCGAGGACGGCGTCGTGTACGGCGTGGTGGAGTGGTCGGAGACGGGCAGGGAGCGGGTGAGCCGGGGGGAGTACGCCTACGTCTCCCCCGTCTTCTACTACGACCCCCGGCCCGACGAGATGGGCAGGCACCGGGTGCTGGGCTACCATAGTTTCGCCCTCACCAACAACCCCGGCATCCGGATGCAAAAGCGCATTGAAGCGGAGGCGGACATGCTGGAGAAGCTGAGGCAGGCCCTGGGGCTCCCGCCCCAGGCCACGGAGGAGGAGGCCTTCCAGGCCCTGGAAGGGGCGCTGAGGGAAGCCCGGGTGGGCCGGGTGGTCCTGGAGCTGGGCCTGGGAGGCGAGGACACGATGGAGCTCAAGGCCAAGCTCCTCAGGCTCCTGGCGGCCCAGGACGCCCTGGCGGAGCTGGAGCGCACCCGGGCGGAGCTGGAGGCCCTCCGGGCCCAGACCCGGGAGGAGAAGGCCCAGGCCCTGGTGCGGGCCGCCCTGGAGGAGGGGCGCATCCTGCCCCACCAGCGGGAGTTCTGGCTGGCCCAGGCCCGGGCCGATCTGGAGGCCACCCGGAAGGCCCTCGAGGGGATGCCCCGGCTGGTGCCCACCAGCCTGCCCCGGAGCGAGGCGCCCAGGGCCTCCCTGGAGGAGGACCCCGCCGAGCGGCTCCGCCGGGCCCTGGGCGTGAAGGACGAGGCCTGGCAGAAGTGGGGGTAGCCTATGTTTGACACCGAGCGCTGGTTAGACGAATACCTGATCGCCCTCCCGGTGAAGGCGAACGCCGTGATCCGGCAGGGGGCCCTGGTCATGGTCTCGGGGGGCTACGCCGAGGAGGCGGGACCGGGCACCGGGAAGATCGCCCTGGGCGTGGCCCAGGAGACCGTGGACAACACCGGGGGCGGGGACGGGGCCAAACAGGTCCTGGTGCGCCGGGGGGTGTTCCGCTTGGAGAACGACCCCGCCGACCCCGTGGGCCCCACGGAGCTGGGGAAAGACGTGTACGCCACCGGACCCAACACCGTGGGCAAGACGGGCACGGGCCGCTCCAAGGCGGGGCGGGCCCTGCAGGTGGACGGAGACTACGTCTGGGTGGAGGTGTGGTAGATGATCCTGAACCGCGATAGCATCCACGCCCTCTCCCGCTCCCTCCGGGCCCTGGTCTTCCAGGCCCGGGAGGAGTACCGGCCCTTCTGGAACAGGATCGCTCTGGAGTCCAGGACGGAAGGGCGGGTGGGGGTCTACACCTGGCTGGAGGACTTCCCCACCATGCGGGAGTGGAAGGGGGAGCGCCAGGTCCAGAACCTGAGCCTCAAGACCATCAACCTTGAGAACGCCGACTGGGAGATGACCTTCGCCATCGCCCGCAAGGACGTGGAGGACGACCTCCTGGACCAGGTGGGCGCCAACGCCCGCGAGTACGCCTTCCGCTGGGCCCAGCACGACGACTACCTGGTGACCCAGCTCCTCCTCAAGGGCTTCAGCGCCCAGGGACCGGACGGGGCTAACTTCTTCAGCACCCACCGGGTGGGCAAGAAGAACTACCAGAACGCCGGCACCGCGCCCCTCTCCCGTGAAGCCTTCCGGGAGGCCCTGGCCAGCATGCGCAGCCTCCAGGACAGCCGGGGCTACCCTCTGGGCTTCTTCCTGGAGCGCCCTCTCCTCATCGTGGGCCCCGGGCTGGCGTCCACCGCCACGGAGATCGTGGGGGTGCCAACCCTCCCGAACGGAGGGGCCAACCCCGACTACGGGGCGGCCGAGGTCCTGGTCAACCCCTGGCTGGTGGACAGCTACGCCAGCTACTGGTTCCTGGTGGACGGCTCCCGGCCCATCAAGCCCCTCATCCTGCAGCGGCGCATGGACCCCGAGTGGGTGGCCAAGACCAACCCCGAGGACGACCACGTCTTCCACCACAACGAGTTCGTCTTTGGCGTGTACGAGCGCAAGGCCGTGGGCTACCTCTACTGGCAGCTGGCCTACGGCTCCACCGGCGCGGGTAGCTGATGATCGGGCTGGATGACCTCCGGCAGGCTCTCCCCGAGGGGGAGCTCCTCTACCTGGTGGACGACGAGGGGGCGGGGGAGCTCACCCCCCAGGGGGCGGCCCGGGCCGAGGAGGCCCTGCGCCAGGCCTGGGGAGAGGTGGAGAGCTACCTGGCCCAGCGCTACGCCCTCCCCCTCCCCGCCCTGCCGGAGGTGCTGAAGGCCAGGGCCCTGGACATCGCCGTGTACCGGCTCTTCCTCAGGAAAGGCATCCGCCCGGGCACCGCGGACGAGGCGGTGCGGGACCGCTACAAAGACGCCGTGGCCTTCCTTCGGGACGTGGCCGTGGGCCGGGCCTCCCTCCCCCTACCGCCAGCGTCCACCCCGGCCAGGCCCCTGGGCGGGGCGAGGATCCGGGGCAAGCGGGTCTTCAGCCGGGAGAGCCTGGAGGACTTCTGATGGGCGTGCGGCTCAGGGGGGACTGGCGGGAGCTGGAGGAAAAGCTCCACCAGCTGGCCGGGGGGATACCCCGCCGGGTGAAGGAGGCCATCGCCGAGGGGGTGAAGAGCCGCACCCTCCGCCGCTTTGAGGAGAGCCGGGCCCCCGACGGCACCCCCTGGCCCCCCCTCTCCCCCGTCACCCTGGCCCGCTCCAAGAGACGCCGTAAGGGGGCAAAGCCCCTCTTCAACCAGGGCAGGTTCCGGAACTCCATCGCCTGGACGGTGCGGGGGGACGCCATCGTCGTGGGCACCAACGTGGTCTACGCCCGCATCCACCAGTACGGGGGGTACGCGGGCCGGGGGCGGAAGGTGCGCATCCCCGCCCGCCCCTACCTGGGCATCACCGAGGAGGACCGCCGGGAGGCGGAACGCCTCCTCAAGGAGTGGCTTCAGCGGTGACCCAGCCCATTGTGGACTACCTCCGCAGGGGACTCAGGGAGGTGGGCCTCCCCGAGACCCGGATCCTGGTGGGGCGCACCCGGGAAGAGGCCTACCGCACCGCCCCCGCGGCCCTGGTGCGCCTGGTGGGGGGAAGCCTCCGCCGGGACGGGAGCCGGGTGGAGGCGGGCCCCGAGCGCACCACGAGGAGGCTCTACCAGGGGGTCCTCCGGGCCCGGGTGGAGCTCTACGCCAGGAACCCGGAGGAGCTGGACCGCATGCTGGTGGGCCTCCTCCTCTACCTCTGGGCCACCCCCCTGACCGCGGGAGGGGCCTACCACGCCAGGCTGGACGACCTGAGCCTGGTCTACACGGACGAGGAGGGCGTCTTGCTCACGGAGAACGCCCTGGCCCTGGAGATCCCCTTCGGGGTGGAGGTCCTGGACGGGGTGGCCTGGGTGCCCGTGGAGGTGGAGGTGGAAGGCCTTGTCGAGGAGGTCTAGGATGGCCAAGGAAACGCAAACGCAGGAGCAGGAAGCCCAGCTCCCCACCGTGGAGGAGCTGGCGGAGGAGCTCAAGGTGGAGCCCTGGGCCCTGGCGGGCCTCAGGGTGCGCATGGGCTGGGCCGTGGGGGCGCGGGTCTCCCGGGCCCAGTTTGAACGGGCCCTGAAGGAGTTCCTCCACGGGCCCACAGCCAAGGAGTAGGAGGTGAGGCGTGGCTAGACTGCCGGGTGTGTACCCCGAGATTCAGGACGGGGGCCTGGGCATCGTGGCCCCCAGCGGGGAGGGCCAGCGGGTAGTGGTGGGGGTCTCCAGCCAGGGCCCCCTGAACCAGGTGGTGGGCCTCTCCGACCTCTCCCGGGTGCCAGCCCTTCTGGGCACGGGCCCCCTGGCCCGGGCGGTGGCGGACCAGCTGGCCTACGGCGGGGGGCAGGTCTACGCGGTGCGGGCCCAGGCGGACATCGCGGGGAGCGTGAGCGCGGACTCTGGGAACCCCAGCTCCCCCGCGGTCACCGTCACCGGGAGCCCCCTGGACGCCTACGAGATCGTGGTGCGCATCGTCCGGGGCGGGGCCGTGGGCACCGCCACCTTCGTCTACAGCCTGGACGGGGGGGACACGGAGAGCCTGGAGACCACCACCGCCGCCAGCGTGCCCCTGCCCGGGACCGGGTTGGACCTTAACTTCGCCGCCGGGACCTACACGGCGGGGGCGACCTACCGCTTCACGGCCACCGCCCCCCGGGCCAGCGTCTCCAGCGTCCAGCAGGCGGTGCGGGAGGCCCTGAACGCCCCCATCCTCTACGAGTACATCCAGATCGCCCAGCCCACGGACGCCGCCATGTGGGCCGCCCTGGACGCCCTGGCCCTGGAGGCGGAGAACAACTACCGCTACATCTTCTTCCTCACGGAGACCGTGCCCCCAGGCCAGGACGTGGACGCCTGGGTGAACGCCCGCCTGTTGGAGAAGGCGGGCTTCTCCTCCAAGCGGGTCATGATCGTGGCCGCCTGGGGGGAGGTGGTGGACACCCTCACCGGGAGGCTGGAGGTGCAGTCCCTGGCCGCCCGCATCGGGGCCCGGATCAGCCGCCACAAGCCCCACATCTCCCCCGCCTGGGTGCAGCTGGGGCCCCTGAGCGGGGTGGTGGCCGTGGCCCCCTTCGTCCAGACGGACTTCGGGCGCAAGTCCCTCTTCAACAACGCCCACGCCCTGGCCCTGGACACCGCGGGCTTCACCACCGTCTACCGTCTAATCGGCCGGGACGGGGTCTTCGTGGTGGAAGGGCGCATGGCCGCGCCCGCCACCAGCGACTATAAGACCGTACAGAACCGCAGGGTCATGGACAAGGCGGTGACCCAGGTGCGCCAGGCCCTCCTGGACTTCGTGCAGTGGCACGTGGACCCCACGGACCTCAACGCCTCCCTGGCCTCCCTCATCGCCCGGGCCAACACCCCCCTCCGGGTCATGCAGGCGGCGGGGGAGATCGCCCGGGGCCGGGTGGTCATCCCACCGGGGCAGGACATCCTGGCCACCAGCAGGCTCCGCCTGCAGGTGCGCATCGTCCCCCTGGGCTACCTGCGGGAGATTGAGCTGGACATCGGCTTTGAGAACCCCTTCCTTCAGGCCGCCGCGTGAGGAGGTGAGGCATGCCGATTAACGGCCGGTACTACGACTGGGAGCACATCAGCATCCAGGTGAAGGGCATCCCCCTGGCGGACGTCCTCTCCATTGACTACGAGGACGGCGAAAAGGTGAACGCCATCTTCGGCAAGGGGCGCACCCCCAGGGGCTACACCAAGGGAAACTACGAGGGCTCGGGGAAGGTAACTCTTCTTCGGGAGGAGTACGACCGGGTCCGGGCCGCGGCCCCCGAGGGGAACCCCCTGAAGCTGGAGCCCTTTGACATCGTGGTGAGCTACGAGAAGGAGGGCTCCACGGTCACCGACAAGATCCTGGACTGCCTCTTCACCAAGCGCTCCTTCGGGGGCGTGGAGCAGGACACGGAGAAGGTCACCGTGGAGCTGGAGTTCACCATCCTGGGCGGCGTGGAGCACGGCTAGGAGGCTAGATGAAGGAAACCCCCTTCTACACCCTTGAGCACGGCGGCAAGACCTACGTCTTCAAGCGCCCCAGCGTGGACCAGCTGAACCGCTTCCTGGCCAAGGTGGCCCGGGCCCCCCTCTCCAGCGCCCTGGAGTTCACCCGGGAGCTGGCGGAGGACCTCGAGGCCTGGACCGCCGCCACGGGCGAAAAGCCCGGGCTGGCCCTGCAGGCGGCCAACGGCCTCATGGAGGCCCTGGGTTTCCCGACCGCCTGAGGGAGGTGGAGGCGGAGCCCCACTCCCTGGCCCAGCTTTCAGCCCTCATCCGCCACTGGCTGCACCGGGAACCCCCTGACGACCTGGAGGAGTTCGTCCAGCTGGCCGCCCAAGCCCTCTGGCTGGAGAGGCGCTACAAGGCCCCCCGGGAGTGAGCCCGGGGGGCGCTTTTGACCGGACTATGGACGAAAAGGACCTGCTCTACAAGGGCCTGAAAGACCTGGCCGCGCGGTGCCTGGAAGAGGGCAGACCCCTCGCCTACCTGCTCATTGTGACGGAGCTCTGCCGAAACGAGGCGGAGGAGCGGTACGCCAAAGCGGCGCTCAGGGAAGCGCTGAGAGAGGCCAAGGAAAGACCAGACTAAGCATTATGGCGTATTGCATGAGTTTGTGATTAGCATATTGGTTAGCTCTCTCATCTTTTGGGTGTTCGCAGCGTCACGCTGTCTACCGATATGCAAGATGTGAATAATGCCGCACCAAAAGGTTTTCTCGGCCTTCCACCAAAGGTGTCTACGCTGTCTACTCAACCCCTTGATCTTTCCCCCATGCTGTCTACTAGACAGCGTTAGAGTGCATAAACCGCTTTTATGTCCTTCTGATGCGGGTCCTCCTTTCTCATTGAATATTAGCCTTCCTGTATCAGGCCTGTAGCCATCTTTACTCACCAACACGAGCCTTATGCCACTTACCTGGAGCATGCTCTTTTCTTACCTAAAGCATAATCGGACCTAGTTAATACTTTACAAAGTCAGCCCTTCATTATCGCACTATGCCGTTGTAGACAGCGTGATTTCGCCTTCTGCACGGACTGACCGCCACTTTCTGACCAAAAGCATGACGCACCCCTCCCGCCGGATCCCGCCGCCTCGCGCCGCCTGACCGCCGCCTTTTGCCGCGTCCAGGAGCGCCTTCGTTCGCCTTTTGCCGCCTTTTGCCGGGTCCTATGCCAACTAACTCAAAGCATGCTCGCTTACAGCCGGGTCCTATGCCAACTAACTCAAAGCATGCTCGCTTACAAGATGACCGCAAAAACAGAACCCGGCTTACGCCCTATCCTGGGCCCCCGAGCCTTCGCTCGGGGGTTTTTTTGACCTCAGGGGTGGGTGATGAGTGGGACATAAGTGGGAGGAA
>Ga0197142_1001478_pt1 | contig 21492 bp, 17 predicted proteins | sample GBS60_MetaG_FD_148614 | JGI IMG/M metagenome (GOLD analysis project Ga0197142, IMG submission 148614) | Sediment microbial communities from Great Boiling Springs, Gerlach, Nevada, United States - GBS 60_MetaG | ecosystem: Environmental > Aquatic > Thermal springs > Hot (42-90C) > Sediment... | reverse complement strand
ACACATAGAGAGTTTCAAGGAAAAGCTCATATCTCAAAGAAAAAAACTTATAACAATAGCTACAGTTTTTATTTCTACAGTTGTCATAATCATGGGTATTTACATATACAATATAAAACAAGAAAGTGATGCAAAAGAACTTGAGTCAGAGGCTTACAGATATTACTTTGGATTAATAAAGAGCGCAGATCTTTCACAGGAACAAAGATTTTTAAAGTCTGCAGAATTTTTTATTAAAACTTACGAAAAGAAAAAAAATCTCTCTTATCTTTTGAATGCAGGATATGCCTATGATATGGCTCAACAAAAAGAGAAAGCCCTTGAAATTTTAAATAAAGTAATTAAATCTGGTGATCCTGATTTTTCCAATCTCGCAAAGGTAAAAGTGGCAATGATTCATCTAAAATATAATGAACAGGATTTGACGGAAAAATATCTAATGGATATCATAAATGGCAATTCAGATACTTTAAAGGATTTTGCAATTTTTCAACTTGCTAAAATTTATGAAAAAGACAAAAGAAAGGAGGCAATGAAATATTACAAAATGATTATAGATAAATATCCCAATTCACCCTTTTCATCTTTAGCAAAAAGTTCCTTAGAAAGCGAACAGACAAAATAGATTAAGAAAAAATATTATTATGAAGACCTTGATATCCCCCACTTTTTTCTTTTCTCCCATAAAGCTTTCCTTGTAATTCCAAGCATATCTGCAATTTCCTGTTCTGTATAAATCGATTGATATTTTAAGATGAATTCTTTGGTAAATTCCTCAATTGACAATATAGGAATTTCTTTTTGTTTTTCATAAGCTGTTTCGGGTTCTTTTAAATATTCGGGTAGGGCTTCTAAATTTATTGTATCAGTTTCTGTAAAAACAACAGCTTGCTCTATTACATTCTGAAGTTCTCTTATGTTACCAGGCCAGTGGTATTTAAGCAAAAGTTGTATTACATTAGGTGCAATTTTTTTAATATTTTTCCCCATTTTTATGGCAAATTTTCTCATAAAATGATAAGCAAGGATTTCTATATCTTTTCCTCTTTGTCTTAATGGCGGAATGTGAAGTGTAATAACATTAAGTCTGAAATATAAATCTTCTCTAAATTTACCTTCTTTTACTTCTTCTATCAAATTTTTATTAGTAGCTGAAATAAATCTTAGGTCTACTTTTTTACTTATAACACTGCCAAGGGGACGAATTTCCTTGTCCTCAATAACTCGAAGAAGTTTTGCCTGTAAACTTAAGGGTAAGTCTCCGATCTCATCAAGAAATATTGTGCCTCCATCTGCTATTTCAAGAAGTCCCTTTTTATCAAATGTAGCACCTGTGAAGGCTCCTTTAACAAAGCCAAAAAGTTCTGATTCAAGAAGATTTTCTGGTAAACTTGCACAATTGATTGCTACAAAGGGTTTTTTCTTTCTGTAACTTGCTTCATGAATTGCTTTTGCAAAAAGTTCTTTACCTGTACCTGTTTCCCCAAGAAGTAAAACATTTGTAGGTGTGTTTGCTATTTTTTTAATTTTTTCAAGAAGAAGTTTAATTTCTAATGATTCACCAATTATTGAAAAGAAATTTTCCTCAGTAGTTTGTGGAATTTTTTCAGTTTCTTTTAAAATTATTTTTTTTGTTAGCTCCATACAGGATTTCAATACTTCATCATAAACAAAGGGTTTTATAAGATAATCATCCACTTTAAGTTTCAAAGCCTTTAAGGCAGAACTTAAAGATGGATAGGAAGTTGTCATAATAACTTTTACATTAGTGTTTAAAGATTTAATTTTACTTACAAATTCAAGTCCATCTCCATCTGGAAGTTCTATTTCAACAATGACAAGGTCATGAATATAGGATGCATAAGTATTTATTGCTTCCTGAAAGGTTGCTACCGAATCTACATTAAACCCTTGTTTTTTTAGATAATTACTTAAATTTTCTCTTAAAGTGCCATCTCCATCTAATATAAGAATTCTTTCACTCATGAAGTACTGTCAAGATTTAATAATACTTTAACATTATCCTCTTCTACATGATGTCTTTTAAATCCTAATCTCTCAGCAAGCCCAAGCATATAAGTATTGATTCTTAATATATCCATCCATATTCTTTTTACGCCTAAGTCTTTTGCTACTTCAATGGCATAACTGCAAAGGGCTTTTCCTACTCCTTTACCCTGCCATTCATCTTCAACTAAAATTGCCATCTCAGCATCCAAACCATCAGGATCCCTTGATAATCTTACATCTCCAACAATCTTTTCTTCATCTCCATCCTTAATAACACATATAAATGCTAATTCTCTGTCATAGTCCAGCTGACAGAATCTTACAAGATTTTCGTGCCTTAAATCAATTGCTCTCTGGAAAAATCTTAAACTTATCGTTCTTTCTGAACATCTTCCAAGTAAGTCCGCTATAAGGGATTCATCTTCAGCTTTAATTGGTCTTACAATAGCTTTAGTTCCATCCTTTAGTTCCATTTCTTTATATAGATGAACTGGATAGGGACATATGCTTAAATGAGGTGGACAAAATTCTCCTTTTATAAGGGCTTTTTTCTTTGGTGCTGTCTTATCAAAGATTATACTACAGTCTAAGGCAAATATTTCTGAATCAGTAATAAATATTGGATTAATGTCAAACTCTTTTATCTGTGGAAAATCAGATATTAAATATGAAAATTTTACAACAGTCTCTTCAAGCCTGAATAAAATATCTTCATAGTATGGATAATTTTTTAGATATCTATAAATTTTGGTCTCTTCCATCAATCTTTTTGCTAAAGTTTGATTTAAAGGAGGTAGCCCTATTGAATAGTCTTCCAATGCCTCAAGAAGATTTCCACCTGTCCCAAATAATATAACTGAGCCAAAGGTAGGATCTTTCTTCGATCCTAAGGCAATTTCGTATCCGTATGTTATAACCATTGGTTGAACTATAACAGAAGCTTCAGGGTCTCCATTCTCTGTAGCAAGTCTTTTAAGCCATTTAAATCCTTCTACTGCTTCTAATTCATCTCTTACATCAAGGATTACTCCTCCTTTTTTAAATTTGTGAATTATTTTGGGGGTGTCTATTTTTAAAACAACTGGATATCCTATTTCAGCAATTGCTTTTTTTAGTTCCTCTATTGTATTTGCTCTTTTTGTAAGAATAACAGGAATTCCGTAAGCAGAGAGAATTTCAGAGGCTTCAAAGAAAGTTGGAATCGATCTTCCTTCTGATATCGCCTTTTCTATTATAGATTCTACCTTTTCAGTATCAAACTTAACATCCTTAAGAATTGTTTGAGGTGTCTCCAGAAGAAGTTTCAGATTAAAATCATAACGATACATGTACATAAATGTTCTTACTGCTTGTTCGGGAGTGACAAATGTAGGAATCCCGTTTGAATTTAATAATTCTCTTGCATCTTCTACCAAACTTGCACCCATCCAATTAGTAAGTACAGGTTTGTAGGGATTTTCTTTTGCTATTTTGATGACTTTCTGAGCAGTAAGGGCAGGATCTGCTCCTAATGAAGGTGTAAGCATGACTAAAACAGCATCTACATTTTTATCTTTGATTATAACTCTTAATGCCTTTTCATAATAATCAGAATTTGCATTTGAAACTAAATCAAGGGGGTTTCTAATTACACGAGTTGGCACATTTCCTTCGAGTTCCCTTAATGTTTCTTCTGAAAATTGTGCAAGTTCTCCTCCAAGCTTAATAAGACTGTCAACTGCAGTAACAGCTGGAGCACCAGCATTTGTAATTATTGCAAGTCTTTTACCCCTTGGTCTTCGTTGTTTTGAAAGAGTCTCTGTAATGTAAAACATATCAAGGGTTTCATCAACTCTTACAGCACCTGCTCTTTTAAAGGCAGCATCATAAACTTTATCTTCACCTGCAAGAAGTCCTGAATGAGTCAATGCAAGTTCAAGGGATTCTACAAATTTACCTGATTTTACTATAACTATTGGTTTTGAAAAGGCAAAGGAACGGGCAGAAGTCATAAATTTTCTACCATTTTTAATAGATTGCATGTATATTACAATTGCTCTTGTTGATGGATCAACACCAAAAAAATCTATAAGATCAGCAAAATCTATATCTATATCTGAACCAAGAGAGACAAAATAACTGAATCCGATATTTTTAGCAGAGGCTCTATCTAAAAGGGCAACAGAAAGAGTAGCGCTCTGTGCTATTAATGCAATATTTCCTTTATTAAGCCTTCTTCTAAAAAGACTTACATTCAAATTAATACCAGGTCTGATAAATCCAAGGGTATTTGGACCTAAGAGCCTAAATCCATATTTTCTATGAATTTTTTCTATCTCTTCTTCAAGATGCATTGCTTCCCTAACCTTTGTTCTAAAATCAGGACAAAGCAGTATAACTCCCTTTACTTTTTTTTGCCCGCATTCTTCTAGAATATTTAAAATATTGGAATCGCATTCTTCTGCTAAGACAACAAGGTCAATCTCTTTTGAAATATCATTCAAGCTTTTGTATGCTTCCACTCCCTGAACAGAATCAGTTTTAGGATTAATAGGATAAACAATACCTCTGTATCCTTCACCGATAAGATTTCTAAAAACGGTATAGCCAATGCTTCCTGGTTTGTCATCAGCTCCTATTACCGCAATTCTTTTTGGGTTAAAAAAATATTCAAGATTATAAATTGACATCTTCCTCTCCTTCTAAAATTCTACCAACACTTACTACTTTGTCATCTTGAGTAAGGTCAATTAATCTAACCCCTGTTGTAGCTCTTCCCTGTGGACGAATTTGGGAAACTTTAAGCCTTATCATTTTGCTGCTACTACAAATAATTATTTCATCATGATCTTTAACCTGTAAAGAGGCTACAACATTTCCTGTTTTTGAGGAAAGCTTAATGTTTTTTACTCCTGTTCCTCCTCTATGTTGAAGTCTATACTCTTCAATTGGTGTTTTCTTCCCAATTCCTTTTTCTGTAATCGTAAGAACATAAGAACCTTCAGAAACAACATCAGCAGAGACTACCTCATCACCTGATTCTGAAAATCTTATTCCAATAACTCCTCTAGCTGTTCTTCCCATGGCTCTCACATCAGATTCATCAAATCTTATTGACATACCTTTTTTAGTTGCAATTATAAGATGGTTTTTACCATTTGTTTTGACTACTGATATAAGTTCATCTCCTTCTTCAAGTTCTATTGCGATAACTCCTTTACTTCGGATATTTTTAAACTCTTCAAGAGATGTTTTCTTTACAAATCCTTTTTTAGTAAACATTGTAAGAAAACCTTCTTCTAGATCTTTACACACCAAAGCAGTAGTAATCTTTTCTCCTTCGTTTAATGGCAACAGATTTACAATTGCTTTTCCACGAGAAAGTCTTCCAGCCTCTGTAATCTGATAAATCTTAAGGCAGTAAACTCTGCCAAAATTACTGAAAAATAGAATATGGTCATGGGTTGATCCAACTAAGACATCGGTAAGATAATCTTCTGAAACTGTTTCCATTGGAGTAAGCCCTTTACCACCCCTTTTCTGACTGCGGTAATCTGAAAGAGAGGTTCTTTTAATATATCCAAGGTGGGTAAGAGTAATTACCATATCCTCCTCAGTAATCAGGTCTTCTATTTTTATTTCTTTTGTTTCAGTAACTATTTGAGTTCTTCTTTCATCTCCATATTTTTGTTTTATCTCAATCAATTCCTCTTTTATAATTTTTTTAACAAGTTCTTCACTTTCAAGGATTGCTTTTAGTCTTTCTATTTCTTTAAGTGCTGTTTCATAATCCTGAATTATTTTTTCTCTCTCAAGTCCTGTAAGTCTTTGTAGCCTCATATCAAGTATTGCCTGAGCTTGGCTTTCTGTTAAAGGGAATCTATTCATAAGTCGTTTTTTGGCTTCTTCTGGATTTTGAGATTTTCTTATAATTGAAATTACTTCATCAAGATTTTCAACAGCAATCTTAAGTCCAAGTAATATGTGTGCCTGATGTTCAGTTTTTCTTAAATCAAAGGCTGTTCTTTTAAGAACAACATCTTTTCTATATTTAAGAAACTCCCATAAGGTTTCTTTAAGGTTTAGTATTCTTGGTTGTCCATCAACAATTGCAAGCATTATTGCGCCGAAAGTAGTTTCCATTTGAGTATGCTTGTAAAGATTATTAAGTATAACCTCAGGCATTTCACCTTTTTTAAGTTCAAGAACTACTCTGATGCCTTCTCTGTTAGATTCATCTCTTATTTCAGTTATTCCTTCAATCTTTTTTTCTCTTACAAGTTCAGCAATTTTTTCTATTAATCTTGCTTTGTTAACTTGATAGGGGATTTCGGTTATTACAATTCTCTCTTTAAAAGACTTGCCTTCTGGCTCTGTCTCAAAAAGTTGTGGTTCTTTTGCTTTCTTACCCCTTGTTTCTTTTTCTATCTTTGCTTTTGCTCTTACTTTTATAAGTCCCCTACCTGTTAAGTATAGGTCCTTTATACCATCAATGCCATAAATGATACCCCCAGTTGGAAAATCGGGTCCTTTAACAAAATTGGTTAGTTCCTCAATTGTAATATCAGGTTTTTCAAGAAGACTAACTAAGGCATCTACAATTTCATTAAGATTATGAGGTGGAATATTTGTTGCCATTCCAACAGCTATTCCTGAGGAACCATTTATTAAAAGATTAGGAATTCTTGTCGGTAAAACAAGGGGTTCTTCAGTTGTTCCGTCAAAATTTGGCACAAAAGGAACAGTCTCTTTATCTATGTCCTGGAGAAGTTCTTCAGCTATTTTAGTAAGTCTTGCTTCAGTATAACGATATGCTGCTGGAGGATCACCGTCAATGGAACCAAAGTTACCCTGTCCATCAATAAGAGGATAACGCATATTGAAATCCTGAGCGAGCCTAACTAAAGCATCATATACAGCCTGGTCTCCATGGGGATGATATTTCTTTAAAACTTCGCCAACAACGCCAGCACATTTTGAATACTTTTTACCAGCAAGAAGCCCTTCTCTAAACATAGCGTAAAGAATTCTTCTTTGTACTGGTTTTAGTCCATCTCTGACATCTGGAAGGGCTCTTCCTATGATTACGCTCATAGCGTAATCAAGGTAACTAACCTTCATTTCCTCTTCAATATTAATTTTTAGAATATTTGACATACCTTACCTCTTTTTTTCTTTCATAGAATTTATTAGATTTTGAATTTAAAATTCATTTACAGGAACTACATGAAGAAGATTTACAGGATGTGCAGGCAGAATTACCCTTTTGAACCCCTTTCATTGAAAAGGAAGACATTTTTTTTAATACTTCAGGGGAGTTACACTTTGGACAGGTTACTGTTTTGTTGCCAAAAACGAGAATTTCGAAATTTTCTCCGCAATTTTTACATGAATATTCATATATAGGCATTCTATCACCTCTTTAAGAGAGTAATTTAAGCATTTTTATTATATCATAGCTTGCCTTATACCTAAAAATTCTTTTAAAGTAAATATGATAAAAATTTTTCAGTAGGAGGATAATGTGCTAAAAATACTCAGGGAAAAGGCTAAATATTTCTATTTTTTGTTTTTTATAGTGATAATCACCTTTGTATTTTGGGGAGTTGGAACTGTTGACAAACCCAAAGAAGAATATGTTGCAGAAGTTGATGGACAGAAGATTTATGCTGAAAAATTTTGGAGAAATTATGAAGATCTAAGAAGATTTTACAAGGAAGTATATGGAGAAAAAGCTTTAGAAATGGATAAGGATTTAAAGGAGAAGCTTTTAGAAGATTTAATTAACGAAGAAGTTCTCTTATGGATAGCAAAAAAATATGATATACAAGCAACTGACAAAGAAGTTCAAAATGCAATAATAAATGATCCAAGATTTATGAGAAATGGTGTTTTTCAAAAGGATATATATTTTCAAATTTTAAAATTGAATAGAATGACACCAGCTCAATATGAATCCTATCTTAAAAGAGAAATAACAATAGGTAAAACTCTTCAGTTAATTGCTTCTGCTAAGGGTAAAAACGAAATATCCGATGAAGTTTTTATTAAAGCCTTTTTGAGATCAGTTAAAGAAAAAATTCCAATTAAGATAAATAAAGAGGCGATTTCATAGAATGGAGAAATTTTTCAGTCAACTGAGATGGCAAGATTTAATAGATATTGCAGTTGTTTCTTTTATTATTTACAAAATTTTTATTCTCGTTAAAGGCACCCGTGCTGCAAGGATGCTCATTGGAGTGGGTGTATTACTTGCTTTGTCTATTTTATCAAGATTTCTTGAATTATTCACCCTTGATTGGTTAATCCAGAGCTTCTGGACTCAGATTATCATTGTCTTGATAATTCTTTTTCAACCTGAGATTAGAAAAGCCCTTGCTCAGATGGGAGAAACCCCTCTTTTTCACAGATTTAGTTCTGCTGGAGAGATGAAAACTATTGAGGAAATAGTTAAAGCAACACAGGCACTTGCTAACAAAAAAATAGGCGCTTTAATAGTTTTTGAAAGAGATGTAAGTCTTAGTGAATACATTGAGATTGGTGTACCCCTTGATGCAAAAGTTACAAAGGAACTTTTAATGAGCATATTTCATCCCACAAGTCCTATTCATGATGGTGCAGTAATAATTAAGGGTAATAAAATCTTAGCTGCTGGATGTTTTCTTCCTATAAAGCTTGGAGCAGATTTAAAAAAAACCTATGGCACAAGACATAGAGCTGCATTAGGTATTACAGAAGAAACAGATGCTGTTGCTGTAATTGTATCAGAAGAAACAGGAGCAATTTCTTTGGCAGTTAATGGTCAACTTGAGACAAATCTTGATATGGAGAAATTAAGACATGTTCTTACGAATCTTTTCACAACAGAAAGGTTAAAAAGATGAGAAAATTTTTGAAAAATCTTATAGCAGAAAATCTTACATTTAAATTAATTTCTATTGCTTTAGCCCTATTCCTTTGGTTTTTTGTAACTTTTAAAGGTCAGACAGAAACATCTGTGGAAGTTCCAATTGAGTTTAAGGGGGTTCCAACAGAAATGGAAATTTTAAAACAAAATGTAAAAAAAGTAAATATATCGATTTCTGCTCGAGAAAGAATACTTAAAGAGATTGCCCAAAATAATATAAGAGTAATAATTGATCTTTCCAATGCCAAGCTTGGAGAAAATTCAATACCAATAACGAAATCATCTTTAAAAATTCCAAGAGGAGTTGAAATTATTAGAATTGAACCTTCAATAGTTAAGGTTTACTTAGATAAGAAAGCTCTGAAAACCGTTCCTGTTAAAGCAGTAATTGTTGGGAATCCTGAAAAAGGATTTGTTATCAACTCAGTTCATTTAGAACCTTCTCAAATAAATATTGAAGGAGCCAAAAAGGAACTTGACAGAATTTATAATATCAAAACAGAACCAATTGATATCGAAGGAATTAAAGAGAACATTTCTGTTATAGCCAAAATAGACCCGCAAGGGAAGATTTTTAGAACTGACAAAGATACAATTAATGTGACAATTGAAATAAGGAGGAAGAATTAGTGGACTCTAAAACCAATTCATCTATGGAAAGTGGTAAAAATTTACTTTTTGGAACAGATGGGATAAGAGGAACAATAAATCTTTATCCTATGTTGCCAGAGGTATTTTTAAAAGTCGGAATGGCATTATGTTTTCTTTTAAGAGAAAGGCTGCCCCATAAACCAAAAATTTTAATTGGAAAAGATACAAGAATATCTGGTTATGCAATTGAGTCAGCTTTAACTTCTGGCATAACTTCAATGGGTGGCGATGTATTTCTTGTAGGACCAATTCCAACCCCTGCAGTTGCTTTTCTTGTAAAAAGTATGCGCGTTGATGCAGGAGTGGTAATATCAGCATCCCATAATCCTTTTTATGATAACGGAATAAAAATTTTTTCAAACAATGGTTTTAAACTCTCAGAAGAACTTGAGAAAAACATCGAGATTTTAATTAATAAATCTAATTTTCCAGAAAGTAGACCCTCTGCTAATTTTTTAGGTAAGGCATACAGAATTGAGGATGCTCAGGGTAGATATATAGAGTTTGTGAAGTCAACTTTACCAAAGAATTCAAATTTTGAGGGACTAAGAGTTGTAATTGATCCTGCCAACGGAGCAGCCTATAAAATTACACCAACCCTTTTTCATGAATTGGGAGCTGAGGTTATAACAATTAATGACAAACCCGATGGACTCAATATTAACAAAGAATGTGGTGCCCTTTATCCTCAATCATTAGCAAAAAAAGTTGTTGAATTAGGAGCACATCTTGGTATTGCCCATGATGGAGATGCTGACAGAACTATCTTTGTAGATGAAAGGGGACAAATAATAGATGGTGATTTTATTATTACAGTATGGGCAGAGGAACTTAAAGAAAATAAAAGATTGAAAAAAAATACTGTTGTTACAACAATAATGACAAACATGGGAGTTGAAAACTATTTAAAAAACCAGGGTATAAAAATAATAAGAACAAAAGTTGGGGATAAATATGTTGTTGAAGAAATGCTTAAAGGCGGATACACCCTTGGAGGAGAACAGTCAGGACACATAGTGTGTCTTGACTATACAAATACAGGTGATGGTCCTATAACAGCAGTTCAGATAGCCTATATAATGAAAAGAAAAGAAAAAAATTTGAGTGAACTTATAAAAAATATTCCCCGATATCCTCAGGTTTTAAGAAATATAAAAATTCCAGATTCTTTTCCAAAGGACAGAATAAATGATGTAATTGAAAGGATAAAAGAGATTGCAAAAAAACTTGAAAAACAAATGAAAGGAAGAATAGTGATAAGACCCTCTGGAACAGAACCGAAGATAAGAATAATGGTAGAAGAAGAAGATTCAGAAAAAGTATTAAAAATTTCTGAAGAGCTCGAGAATATAACAAAAAAGTTACTTGCCATGTAATGCCCTATTTATTTGCCCTTTTATCTGGTATTTTTGCAGGTTCAGTTTTCATCTACTTCCCTGTCGCTTCAATCTTTTTTGCCATGATTCCCTCCTTTTATCTCTTTTTAAAGAATAAATATTCGTCAAGTATTGTTTGTCTTGTTCTTGCTTTAGCAGGTATTTTTTATGTAAATATCCATCAAAGAGAGATTGTATCAGATGAAAACAATAAAAATATTATTTTTAAAGGTTACATAATCTCTAAAAGTGAAAATTTTTATTGGTTTAAAACAACTGACAACGGAACAATAAAAGTTTATTCTGAAAAACCTTTAATGGAACAAAAAGTTTATGAAGTAGAGTGTAAAAGGGTCAAAGAACATAAAAATCCCTTTTCAATTATTAGTAAAACACCCTTTTGTTTTCCCTTAAAAATTGAAGAAAAGGGCAATGTACAATTTACATTTTTTGATAGTCTTAGAGATAGAATTAATAAAGGATTAAAAGAAAAACTTAGTCATGATAATGCTAATGTTTTGATTGCCATGACAATTGGTTATCGCCATGAAATATCAAATGAAATTAGAGAGGATTTTAAGAAAACAGGACTTATTCATCTTTTAAGTATATCTGGAGCTCATTTTAGTCTTATTTTTACCTTCTTTTTTTTAATTTTTAGATTTTTTATAAAAAATTTACCCTACAGAGTTTTAATTTATCTTACTCAGCATATAAAACCTTCTCAGTTAGCTATTATTTTATGTTTTCCAATTATAATAGGATATTTTCTTTTAGTTGAGCCAAACTATCCTTCCTCAAGAGCATTCATTATGGCTACACTTTTTATGATAGGAGTCCTTACAGAAAGAAAATCCCTATGGCTTATTACTGTGAGCATCGCTTGTCTCATAATTTTAATTATTGAACCAAATGCCATATTTGATATTTCCTTTCAGCTTAGCTTCCTTGCTACAGTTGGAATAGGATTTGCAACTGACATTTTCAAGGAGTTCAAAGATAAAATTAGCAATAGACTGGCTTCTTATATTTTTTTAAGTCTTCTTGTTAGTTTTTCAGCGGTATTATTCACAGCACCAATTATAGCCTATAAGTTTCATTATTTATCATTAATCAGTCCCTTTGCGAACATTTCGGGAGGATTAATAATAGGGATGATTCTTTTTCCTTTGAATTTAATTTTTATTATTGTATTTCTCATAACAGGATTTTATCCCTTCCCAGAACTTATTGAATATATTGCTCAATTTTCATTTTATGTGATGCATCTGCTTGCTTCTTTTAGATATTCAGCCCTTAATATACCTCCTTTTCCTTTGTTTACAGCTTTTTTGTTTTATTTTGCTTTATTTATAATGGTTTTAAGTTTTTACATTACAAAGGGATTGCGAAGAAAAATTTTGGCATATCTTTCACTTTTATTAATTTTCTCATCTCTTTTGATAGGTTATATCAAAATAAAGGAGGGTAAAAATATACTTAAAATAACTTTTCTTGATGTTGGTCAGGCAGACTCTTCGATCATTGAGACTCCATCGGGTGTCTTTATTGTTGATACCGGTAAAACAGGATTTGAAGCAGAACAGTTTTTAAAAGCTAAGGGATATAAAGATTTAGTTGCTTTAATCATTAGTCATGAACAAAGAGATCATACAGGAGGATTTTTGAGAATTTTAAATAGATTTAATGTAAATGAAATATGGGATAATATGCATACAATTTACAATGTAAAAATACCTTCGAAATTAAGACATCTTGAAAGAGGAGATATTTTAAAGATTGGCAATTGCGAATTTACTGTACTTCATCCATATAGGGGTTTTTATGTGAGTTCACTATCAAAAGACAGCAATGAATTAAGCTTGATTTTCAAATTTAAATGTTTCAAAAAGGAATATCTTTTTTTATCAGATTCTGGTAAATTTGCTTTAGAGAACCTTCCCATCGGATATTTAAAAGCTGATTTAGTGAAAATCCCCCATCATGGCAGTAAATATTCCTTTTATGAGGATTTTTACAAATCAGTTATGCCTGATATTTGTGTAATCAGTGTAGGAAAGGGCAATCCCTATGGACATCCACACAGAGAAGTTATTGAACATTTAAGTAAAATATGCAAAATTTACAGGACAGATATTGAAGGTGCCATTCAGATTAAAGAAGACAGTTTTGGAAGGATTAATATACAAAGTTTTGAAGAAAGCCGTTTTAAACCATATAGAGAGCTTGAGAATTTAAAAAAAATGTTTATTTTATGGTAGAATTAAGCCATGATAGCTTTAATTGACTATGGAATGGGAAATATTAGAAGTGTATGTAAAGCCCTTGAAACAGTTGGAGCTAAAGTTTTAATTACTCAGAATGCTGAAGATATTAAAAAAGCAAAAGCAATAGTACTTCCTGGGGTGGGAGCTTTTAAAGATTGTATGACAAATCTTTCACAACTTGAACTTCTCAATGTGATCAAAGAGGAAATAATAAAAGGTAAACCCTATTTTGGAATATGTCTTGGTATGCAGATTCTTTTTACAGAATCCGAAGAATTCGGAATATGTAAAGGTATGGATTTACTAAAAGGCAGGGTTGTAAGATTCAATTTAACAAAGGAATATAAAATCCCTCACATGGGATGGAATATAGTTAGAATAAAGAAAAAAAACAAACTTTTAGAACCTCTTTTAGATAAGTCATATTTTTATTTTGTTCATTCCTATTATGTGGTACCTGAGGAGGCTAATGTTGTAGCTGGTGTTACTGACTACGGTATTGAATTTACATCAATAATACAGCATGAAAATATTTTTGCTACTCAGTTTCATCCTGAAAAATCTCAGAAAATGGGATTAAAACTTCTAAGTAATTTTGTTCAGCAAACTAGATGAAAAAGATTATTTTAGGAACAGCTGGACACATTGATCACGGGAAAAGTTCTGTTGTAAAAGCCCTCACAGGTATAGACCCTGATAGACTTAAAGAAGAAAAGGAAAGAGGAATCACAATAGATCTTGGGTTTGCAAACATTTTTTATCCTGACCTTGTAGTTGGCATTGTTGATGTTCCAGGGCATGAAAGATTAATAAAAAACATGCTTGCAGGTGTAGGCGGAATTGATATGGTTATGCTTGTTGTTGCTGCTGATGAAGGAGTAATGCCTCAGACAAAGGAACATCTTGCAATATGTGACCTTTTAAAAATAAAATCAGGAATTATTGTTTTAAACAAAGTAGATTTGATTGATGAAGAGACTTTAGAACTTGCAAGAGAAGATGTAAGGGAAGTTGTGAAAGATACTTTTCTTGAGAATGCTGAAATAATTCCAGTTTCAGCAAAGACAGGATACAATATTGAGTTATTAAAAGAAAAAATAAAAGAAATTGCAGATAAAATTGAGGAAAAATCCTCTGGTGGTTTATTCAGAATGCCTATTGACAGGGTGTTTACTCTTAAAGGTTTTGGTACAGTTGTAACAGGAACAGTTTTAAGCGGAAGCATCTCTGTCGATACCCCTGTTGAGATTCTTCCTGCAGGAATTAATTCAAAGGTAAGGGGACTTCAAAGTCATGGAAAGTTAATTAAAGAAGCCTTTGCTGGACAAAGGGTGGGTATAAATCTTCAGGGAGTATCAAAGGAAGACTTGAAAAGAGGAGATATCGTAACAATTCCTAATAAACTTAAGCCTACATATCTTATTGAGACAAGCATAAAACTTCTTAAAGATGCTACAACACTAAAAAATAATGCGCCTATTCATTTTTATTTAACTACCTCAGAGACTGTAGGTAAAGTTAAACTAATTGATAAAAGTGAAGTTTTGCCTGGACAGGAGGCTTTTGCTTATATAAAATTAAAAGACCCAGTAATTGCCATGGCTAAAGATAGGTTTGTTATAAGACGATTTTCTCCCCTTGAGACTTTAGGTGGAGGTGTAGTCCTTGATCCTGACCCACCAAAAAGGAAAAAGGATATAGATCCTGCACACCTTGATGTTCTTAACAGCGGTGACCTTTCTGAATGTCTTGAAGTTAAGATTAAAAGAAAAGGAATGAAAGGCATGTCAATGGAAGAAATCGAGGGATGGATAAATACTGATATAGCTCAGATTAAAACTGCCATTGAAAAACTATTAGGAAAGAAGAAAATCATAAAAGTCGAAAATAGATTTTTTCATATAGATATTTTTGAGAATTTCAAACATAATTTTCTTAATTTGCTTAAAGATTTTCATGCGAATAATCCCTTTAAAGAAGGGTTACCTAAGGAAGAATTAAAGAATAAACTCTCTCTTGAGAGATTTCCTGAGATTTTAATGCTACTGTCAAAAATTGATGAAATTCTTATTGAGGGTAGTTTAGTAAAGTTGAAATCTCAAACTAAACAGGATATTGACCCGGCTATAGAGGAAAGAATATTAAAAGAGCTGACACTTAGAGAGTTTCAGCCACCTTTTAAAGAGGAGCTTGCAAATATTCTTAATATTAAGGAGGCGAAATTGGATGATCTATTGAAAATAATTGCTAAAAAAGGAAAGATAGTTAGAATAAATGATAGTCTATATCTTACAAAGGAAAAATATGAGAAAATGCTAAATCTTTTAAAAGATTTTTATTCAAAAAAAGCTGAGATGACTGTTTCAGAATTCAAAACTATGCTTAATACTACAAGAAGATATGCTATTTTATATCTTGAATACCTTGATTCAAATAGAATAACTCTAAGAGTTGGTGAGGTTAGAAAGCTAATTAAAAGAGGATAGAAGTGACAAAGAAAAAAATCACATTTTTTATTTTATTTTTTGTCCTTGGTATTATATCTGGAATTATAATCTCTAATTTTGTTAAAACTTCTAAGCAGTCAATTCCTATTTATAGAGAATTTGGAGAGCCAGTCAAGAGTTTTTCTGAAATAGTAAAGGCAGTCTCTCCTTCTGTTGCTAATATTTCAACGATGAGAACTTTACAGGTTCCTCCAACGCTTGAAGATTTATTTGAATCTTTACCTCCCTATGGTAATTCACAGATTAAAAAATGGAAAGAAATGAGCATGGGTTCTGGTGTTGTTGTTTCATCTGATGGATATATCCTTACGAATTATCATGTTATTGAACAGGCAGAAGATATAAAAGTGACACTTTTTGATAGAAGAACTTTTAAAGCAAAAGTCGTAGGTATTGATCCCAAGACCGATATCGCTGTAATTAAAATAGATGCAAAGGATCTACCAGTTGCTCCTTGGGGAGATTCCGATAAACTTCGGGTAGGAGATTTTGTTCTTGCTATTGGCAATCCTTATGGTTTAACTCATACTGTTACTATGGGAATAATAAGCGCAACAGGAAGAGCAGATGTTGGAATAGCAGACTATGAAGATTTTATTCAAACCGATGCAGCAATAAATCCAGGGAACTCTGGCGGACCCCTTGTTAACATCAAAGGAGAAATTATCGGAATCAATACTGCAATATTTTCAAGAACAGGAGGATATCAGGGAATTGGTTTTGCGGTACCAAGCAATATGGCTCGGATTATAAAAGATAGTCTTATAAAGGATGGCAGAGTAATTCGAGGATGGATTGGAGTTATGGTTCAGGATTTAACAGCTGAACTTGCAGAAAAGTTTAACCATAAAGAAAATTACGGTATAATAATCACTGATGTAACTAAACAGAGCCCAGCCTATAAAGCTGGCTTAAAAAGAGGTGATATAATACTTGAATTTGACGGGAAAAAAATTACAGAGAGCTCTATTTTAAGAAATCTTGTTGCACAGAGTAAAATAGGCATTATAGCAAATTTAAAAATTTCAAGGGATGGCAGAATTTACAATATACCAATTACAATTGAGCAACTTCCTTCAGAACAGATCATTGAATCAAAAATTTATCGAAAAAATTATACAGAATCAGAAAATCCTTTCAAGGGTCTTTCAGTAATTGATCTTGATCCATCAATGGCAAAACAGATTGGTGTTGATTCCGAAGACAAAGGTGTAGTGGTTTATAGAATTGAACCGGGGTCACCTGCTGAAAATTCAGGATTTCGAAAGGGAGACCTTATAATGGAAATAGAAAGGCAGAGAATCGCGAATTCTTCAGATTTCCAAAGGATTATACAAAAAATTTCAAAAGGTGATGTTTTGGTACTCATAAACAGAGGCGGTAAAAAATTCTATACAATACTTTCAACATCATGAGTCTCTTAATATTGCTTTTTGTAATAAGTCTCTTTTTTGGTATATATTTAGAAGAAAAGTATGTTCTTGAGTTTCAGCCTTTTATAAAGGGCTCAATAATTTTCCTGGGAGCTCTTATATTAAGTTTTTTTGTATACTTTAAACTCAAAAAATTAAATAACTCTCAAATTTTATTTACCCTGATAGGTCTGTTTTTAGGTATTTTCACAGGCTTTCTTTTAAGTTTGCCTCTATTAATTCTATCATCTAAGCTTGGTTTTATTGCCTTTATTTTAATGATTAGTTTTGGATATGGTGGTGCCTTTTTCGGATTACGAAGTGGGAGTAAAATAAAAATTTCAGATCTTATGCTTTTGATAAAAAAAGAATCATTTTGGGAAGAACCTAAAATTTTAGACACCAATGTATTAATTGATGGAAGAATAGCAGATCTCGTTGAACTCGGATTTATTAAGGGAACAATTTTAATACCGCGATTTATATTAAGAGAAATTCAGTATATTGCTGATTCTCCAGATCCTTTAAGAAGAGCAAAGGGTAAACGAGCACTTGATATACTTCAAAGAATTCAAAGGGCAGACAAAGTTAAAATCGAGATAATTGAAAAGGATATTCCAGAAATAAAAGAAGTTGATATAAAGCTTATTGAGTTTACTCGAGGAATAAAGGGAACAATTATTACAAACGATTTAAATCTTATAAAAATTGCTCAACTTAGAGGAGTTCCAGTTTTGAATTTAAATGAATTAGCTCAGGCTATGAGACCTCCTGTGTTACCAGGTGAAGTATTAAGTCTATTTATAGTTAAAGAAGGTAAAGAACATGATCAAGGTGTGGCTTATCTTGATGACGGGACAATGGTAGTAGTTGAGGATGGGAGGAATTATATCGGCAAGACAATTGATGTGATGATCCATAGTGTTCTACAAACTTCAACAGGTAGAATGATATTTGGTAAACCTAAATCAGATTTTTCCAACAAAGACGAATCAGAGGATGAATAAAAAGTTATCTAAGATTAGAACTATAATTCTTGCAGCAGGGATAGGCAAAAGATTTGGTTCATCAGACAAAGTTTTCATAGAGTTAGAAGGAAAACCTCTTTTTATTTGGTCTGCTGAAATTTTTGAAAAATTAAAAGAGATTGATTATTTATGGATTGTTACAAGAAAAGAAATGGTAGAAAAAGTTAAGGAATATTCTCATAAGTTCAGTTTAAAAAAAGTTGAAGGAATTATTGAAGGTGGACCGGAAAGACAAGACTCTGTATATAATGCATTGAAGTGTCTACCTAAGGATACCACTATTGTATTAATTCATGATGCAGCAAGACCTCTATTAAGTAAAGAATTGGTAATGAGACTACTAAAGGCAATTAATTATGATATCGACGGAGTCATCCCTGTAATTTCTATAAATGATACCATTAAGTGGATTAAAAAAGGAAATGTTGTTGGGGGAACTCTTAATAGAGATATATTAAAGGCAGTTCAGACCCCTCAGTTATTCTGGTTTGAACGAATCTTGGAGGCTTATAAAAAAGCCTATGAAGAAGGTTTTTATGGAACAGATGATGCTTCCCTAATTGAAAGATATGGAGGAAAAATAATAGCAGTGCAAGGGCAAGAAAGTAACATTAAAATTACAACAAGGGATGATTTTAAAAAAATATATTTTTTTCTTAAAAGCAATCAAGAACAAATGAATATTTCTTTTAATTCGATAAGGATCGGAATAGGATATGACAGTCACAGACTTATTGAGGGCAGAAAACTCATAATAGGAGGAGTTGAAATACCTTATCAAAAAGGTCTTTATGGGCATTCAGATGGTGATGTTTTAATTCATGCAATAATTGATGCAATTTTAGGTTCAGCAGGATTAGGTGATATAGGAAAACACTTTCCAGACACAGACCCGAAATATAAAAATATTTCAAGCATTCTTTTACTTGAAGAAACTTTAAAAATAGCGAAATCCAATCAAATAAAGCCAATATGGATTGATTGCACGATTTTTGCAGAAAAACCAAAAATGGCTCCATTCATTCCAGCAATGACAGAAAAACTTAACTCCCTTGGATTGAGCATAAATATAAAAGCAAAAACTAATGAAGGTATGGGATTCATTGGAAGACAAGAAGGTATAGCTTCCCAGGCAATCTGTTTAAGTAGAGTTATTTGTTAATTTCTTATTATTTTTATTGTTCCTTTTTGTCCTTCCCAGCTCTTCTTAACAAAGCAGTGAACAAGCCAAGGGCGAATCCTCCTGCTGCAGTAAGTAGCAATAAAAGAATATGCGGCATCTCTATTGTAATGAAAAGGAAATGTACTTTTACTGGCTCAAGATTTTGAATTAAAACTATTCCCAGGAAAATTACTAAAAATAGTAAAACTATTAATTTTCCATAACTCGTCCCTCCTTTGTTATTTTATTTTACCCATGATTTGCAAATATCTTGCAATGCCATTACGGGTAATCAGACCTATTATTTTATCTTCTTCCTTGACTACAAGCCTTCCAGTATCTTCCAGTATCATAGTTTCAAGGGCTTTTATTGCCTCTTCTTCAGATGATATCTCCCAATGCTTTTTGTGTTTAACATAAACATCAGAGACCTTTGTATCCTCAAAAGCATTTTTGGGGATATCTTTTATTTCTTTGAGTGTTATCATACCAAGATACTTCCCATCATATACTACAGGGAAGCCTCCATAACCATATTTTAAGAAGTAGTTATTTAAAGCCTCACCAATTGTGATGGATGGGCTAATTGTTACTATATCTTTTTCTCTTATCATTATGTCTTTGACCTTAATTCCTGATAATACTTCTTGAATAGTTGATTGTTGATAACTTGCCCCTGCTGCTGAATAAAGAAACCATCCTATAAGAATAAGCCATAATCCTAATGGCATTCTTGCAAGTAGGGAGAATATTCCGAAAAATATAAAAAACAATGCTATTTTCTGTCCGATGCTTGCTGCCTTCTGTGTTGCGTAGAAAAAGTTCTTTTTCTTTTGCCATATAATTGATCTTAATACTCTACCACCATCCATCGGAAAACCAGGGATGAGATTAAAGATTCCTAATATTAAATTAATTTGGGTAAGATAAGAAAAAAGAGCATTCAAACTACCTATTGTATTTTTAGATAGGAAAAAGAAAATGATCGCAAGAAAGAAGCTTGATAGAGGACCAGCAATAGCTATCTCAAATTCAGCCTTTGGATGTGGTGGTTCTCCTTTCATCTGAGCAACACCTCCAAATATAAAAAGAGTAATGCTTTCTATAGAGATTTTATATCTCATTGCAACTAAAGAATGAGCAAATTCGTGGAAGGCTACAGAAATAAATAGTAGAATGGCTGTAAGAGCACCTTTAATCCAGTAAGATGTTACAGGAAGATCGGGAGCTACCATTGGAAAATAGAAGGTTGAAAGTGACCATGTGATTAAACCGAAAATAATAAGCCATGTAAAATGAACTCTGATAGGAATCCCAATTATTGTGCCGATTTTCCATGAGCCTTGAAATAATCCTTTCATAGTCTCTTCCTTTACTCGTTTGGAGTTTTATAGGGTATTTCTATTTCAACTGCTGTTCCGTAGAAGCATGCTGCTCGAATACCAAATGTTATTAATAATGACAAAGCAAAGATGGCAATTATGTAATAATATCTTTTTCTTTCAAACATTTATATCTCAAGCATATGCTATTTGTTTCTTTTTATTAGATAATATCCCACAGTAAGGGCAAGGATGATTGACGCTATTCCGATAAGTGAAAGTCCAGATAAATCTTTAACATCAAGGATAATAACTTTACGGAATATGGCAATCATTGCAACTGCTATTACAACTTCTACATGGTTGACATTTTCAGATAGATAGGTTTTCATTATGGTTTCCAGCAATTCTATACCTATTATGACCAGCATAAATAGACCGCTAAAAGTTCCTCAATATTAAGTAGAAATATTGGAGGTGTTAATGTGTCTTTTAATATTATATAACCAAGCTCTACAGTGGAAAGCAAAAAGACGAATGCCATCATCAATGTGATAAATTCAATCATTAATTTTTTGAACTTTACTAATTTTTCAAACATTTTGAATTTTTCGAACATATCCATTACTTTGTTTCCTTCTTCATAGCTATTTATTGTTCTTTACAACTAAAACAATAATAGTAGAAATAATCAATATTGTCAATCAATAGGCAACATTTTTGAATCTTTTCTAAAAATCCACTACATTTTTTTTGTTAAAGATGTATCAACTCATCTTTATAATACTGAGCAAGAAATAAAAGCAAATAATCTTTAAGGTGTCTTGTTATGAGAAAGTTTTGTTTTACATGAGCATGTCCGTTTTTGCCA
>Ga0197142_1001476_pt1 | contig 21514 bp, 17 predicted proteins | sample GBS60_MetaG_FD_148614 | JGI IMG/M metagenome (GOLD analysis project Ga0197142, IMG submission 148614) | Sediment microbial communities from Great Boiling Springs, Gerlach, Nevada, United States - GBS 60_MetaG | ecosystem: Environmental > Aquatic > Thermal springs > Hot (42-90C) > Sediment... | reverse complement strand
TTTGCATTTGGACACTACATATTTTTTAGAGGATGGTCTTGATGGTCTTGCCTGGGCGATGGGGGAGTTTTAGGGCGTCGTAGATTTGGATATGGAAGGGTTCAGGTCGAGAAGATTTCCGGATGTGGATGGTTTTGCCATCATCTCTTTTTACGATGGTGGAAATACGCAATAAAGGCATAGTGTCTTTTCGGCTATACTAAATGCATGCTTTATCTACTATAAGGGATGGAAACGTCAGGGGAGAATTTTAAGTTTCAGTCCGCCAGATTGCTATTGGAGGCAGGATTCCAAAACCGAAAAAAGGTTCTACTACTCCAAATGCCGCTCAGAAAGGAACCGCCATGCTGTGTTACTTAAGAGACAATCGAAGCTTTCTATACGTTGATCCAACAAATAGTAGCTAACAAAATCCATGAAGAAACAATCAAAAAGCATAGAGCTCCAAAAACAATCAGAATTCTGAGAAAACTCAGATGTTGTCTATTAACCAAGTGTTGCCCATGTGCCCAATGTGCTTATGTAATATTTATCACCGAATCTGCAACCCCCAAGGAAGTTACAACATCCAACATATTGGTGGTTTCGCCCACCTTTTTTTGTTCGATGAGATTATAGTAGCTTAAACATGTGCCACATACCAGAATTGAAACACCGCTTTGCTCCAATTCCTTTAAAACAGCAATTGATTCTCCTTCATCTGAGGCAAGTTTTACACCTTCATTTAACAGTATGATTCGCCAAAGATTGGGCAGTTCTTTTAAGGTCTTAAGGAAATTAAGCATCAAGGCATTGCCAAGCCTTTCATCGCCATGTCCCAAGGTTCTGCTTGTTATGAACACCAAGATTTTCTTTCCAGCCTCTTTTGTATTTTCTCGGGCTAAAGGTTCTTTTATGTCCTCGCCCTTCTTTGTGCCAATAACGCAAAAGCTGCCTTCGGCCGTCTCAACACAGATATCATAGCCTTGGGTGCCTAAAAATCTTGAGACATTTTCCTTTGCAGCCGAGTTGTCCACTATTACTCTTATGGTGGGAGGTCTTTGGGTTTCAACAACCTCCTTTGCCTTTAGCACTGGTCCAGGGCATGCAAGGCCTTTGCAGTCTATCTCAACCATTTCCTGCTCCTAACCGTTTTTTCTAACATATATCAACTGGGATGGATCTTCCAGTACTTTTCCTATAATCCTCGCATAACTAATCCCTCTTCCGATAAGCTCTTGAAGTAAGGGCTGGGCATGCTGTTCTGAAACTGCGATCAAAAGACCTCCAGAGGTCTGGGGATCGAACATCACATCTTGTAACCACAAAGGCACATCACCGGCAAATTCCACCATCCCCTTCCTGAAATCCCTGTTCCTGTATGCCCCTTGGGGGATAAGTCCCATTGAAGCCAGTGCCTCAACGCCTTCAAACACAGGGATCATCTCAGCCCATAGCTCAACACTCTTACCAGAACCTTCCACCATCTCAGAGAGGTGGCCTAAAAGGCCAAAGCCTGTTATATCTGTACATGCGTGCACCTCAAAGGAAGCCATTGCCTCTGCCGCCCTTTTGTTGAGTTCTGCCATGGTCTCTTGAACGACTCTCACAAGCCTTTCTTCTGCCAACTGGGCCTTTACTGCCGTTGCCACAATTCCTGTGCCAAGGGGTTTTGTTAATATAAGCAAGTCATTGGGTATGAGATTTCTCTTTGTAAGTAGCCTCTTTGGATGGACAAAACCAGTCACTGCCAACCCGTATTTTAACTCTCTATCCTCTATGCTATGGCCGCCCACCAACACTGCTTTTGCCTCTTTGAGCTTTTCTATGCCACCTCTTAAGATCTCTTTTAGGATGGAGATATCCATCTGGTTTATGGGAAAGGCTACCAGGTTCATGGCAGTCTTTGGAATCCCTCCCATGGCATAGATATCACTAAGGGCATTGGCAGCGGCGATCTGACCAAAGTAGAAAGGATCGTCCACTATGGGTGTAAAAAAGTCCACGGTTTGGATGATGGCCAGATCATCGTTTATAAGATACACCCCTGCATCATCTGCCCTTTCAAGTCCCACAATGAGGTTTGGATCTGTGGGCAGTTCCAAGCCACACAGAGCACGGCCCAGGTCCCCTGGCCCAAGTTTGGCTGCTCATCCTGAGCTGGTTACTGTGCTCGTTAACCTTATTTCCGCTGAAGACATATGTCCTCCATTATCTGGTTATTTGATAGCATAGGATACATTGGCAATCAATTGTCTTTGCTTCACTTGGGATATTTAAAGCTTAAAAGTAAACTGGGATCTCTAAAAATAATCATTTCCTAATCCTTTCAAGTTCTTCTTCTATTGCCTTTGCAGCCTTTTTGGTTTCCTCTGCAATCTGGGTGATCCCCTTTTCTTCAAGCACTGCCTTAAAGCCAACCACCCAAATGGCAGTGGGGATGTCCATCCAATTAGTTATGGGAGCTGCAACAGCCCAAACACCGTACATATATTCCTCTTGATCCAAGGCATAACCTAAGGCCTTGGCTCTTTTTACTTCTTTCAAAAAACTTTCAGGATCTGTGATGCTGAACTGTGTGAACTTGGGAAGGCCAAAGGATAGAATTCTTTTTTGCTCCTCTTCCTCCAAAAACCCAAACATGATCTTCCCTAAGGCTGCTGCAAAGATAGGCACGGTGGTGCCTCTGGGTGAAGTGATCTTCATGTCCAAGGAAGATTCTATCACCTCCAAGATGGTAACGTGCATGTTGTTCAGTATACCCAAATACACTGTTCCACCGGTGTTTTCCATAAGGCCTTGCATAATGGGCCTTGAAATATCCTTTATGGACATTTGGGATAAAGAAAGTCTGCCCAGTTCAAGGAGTGTGGGGCCAAGGACGTATTTTTTGGAGAACTTATCCTGCAAGAGCACCTTAAGCCCCACCAAGGCCTTTACCAGGCCGTGCACAGTGGCTTTACTTAAGCTTAGCTCCCTTGATAATTCACTCAGGGTAAGTCCAGAGGAGGATTTTCCCACTTTCATTATTATCTCAAAGGCCCTTTTTATGGATGGTGCTGTGTAGTTGGTCATTGTTTAGTATCCTAAACTCCTCCAAATATACACTTTTTGATGTTTTGGTCAATTGTTTTATTAAAATAAACTTGACAAGGAGTGCCGTTAATGTAAATTTTAAATTGTTCGAGATACTGAACAAAGAGGTTCCCATGGCTTATTTGGTGGTAAATGAAAAATGTACAGGCTGCCTTGCCTGTGTGAACAATTGCCCTGTGGGTGCGTTATCCCATGAGGACCACCAGGGAAAAAGGGTAATTCTCCACAGCATGGCAAGGTGTGCAAGGTGTGGAAATTGTTGGAGGGTCTGTCCCCAAAGTGCCATTGAATTTCAATTTCTGATGATGGACCAGTGGGATAAGGTGGTGGAACTAAGCCTCTTGCACTGTGAGATATGTGGTGCGCCCATATATACGCCAAATCTAAAAGAGGTACTTTTGGCAAAAAAGGCAGAGCCCTTAGTGCTTTGTGAAAAGCACAAAGTTAAAAGGGCTGCTTCCTTTGTGGCAAGGCTATCATCGGGAGGGGATAGGCTATGATAGTGGGAGAGTTAAAGCCCTTAGAAGAGTTAGTTGGTTATTTAAAAGGCTTTGAACAGATAATGGTGATCGGGTGCAATGGATGTGTATCTGTGTGCCTTTCAGGTGGCCTTAGGAATGCAGAGGCCTTGGTAAGGGAAATTGATCATCCAAAGTATTTTGGCCTTCAGATCCCAAGGTTTATTCCTTTTACCATCATGAGACAGTGTGAAAAGGACATGGTAAAGAACTTTTTGGAGATATATCCCGGTACAGATGCCATCCTTTCCCTTGCCTGTGGAGCAGGAGTCCAGACCCTATCAGAATGCCTTCCCATCCCTGTATTTCCAGGTCTGGATACCACATTCTTAGGTTCTTTTGAGGAAGCCGGAGTATGGCAAGAAAAGTGCAGGGGCTGTGGCCAGTGCATCTTGGCTTATACAGGGGGGATTTGTCCCATTGCCAGGTGTGCCAAGAGGCTTTTGAATGGCCCATGCGGAGGCACCAATCAAGGCAAGTGTGAGATAAGAGAGGATGTGGATTGTGCCTGGTGCCTTATCATTGAAAGGCTAAAGGCCCTTGGAAGGCTCGATGACTACATGCACCTGATGGATATCAAAGACTGGTCAAAGGATAGGGCAGGTGGGCCAAGGGTTTTGAGACAAATGGTTCCAAAGATATGAAAGGAAAGGAGGTTTTTAAAATGGCATTGGATCAAGGTAACACATCTTCCTCCCAGTCCCTTGTGAGAACAAGGACATATGGGAAGGTGAGATGTCATAACCCCAGTTGTATGGACAGGCTTGCTCCTGAACCAGGCGCCAGCACCGTAAAATGCCCAAGGTGCGGTATGGAATACAGGATTTATTGGATCAACGAACAGATCCCAAGGATCAGAGGTCCTGTATGGGAGGTGAGCAAAAAACTTGCCGAAGAAAAACTTAAAAGGCTTGAAGCTGAACAGAAATAGGAGGGAATATCATGCCTTTGGATAGAAAGATTGCATACATTGACCTTACAACGGGTAAGGTGGAGATAAGGCCAATCCCCATAGAGATCAGGAGGAAATTTTTGGGTGGTAGGGGGTTGGATGCGTACTTGCTTTACAACCACACAGAAAAAGGTGTGGATCCCCTTGGGCCTGATAATGTGCTTTTGGTGAGCGCTGGACTATTGGTTGGCACCCTTGCCTCGGCAACGGCAAGGACACACATCATGGCCAAATCTCCCTTAACTGGGCTTTTGGGTAGTGCCAACATGGGAGGATTTTTTGGGCCTGAATTGGTATGGGCAGGTTTCCACCATCTTGTGATAAAGGGAAAGGCAGAAAAGCCCGTTTATCTATGGATCCACAACGGAAAGATAGAGATAAGGGATGCCACCAAGCTTTGGGGTAAAACCACCACAGAGACCCAGTGGGCCATCAGGGAAGAATTGGGCGATGAAGAGATAAAGAGTGCGGTAATCGGGCCTGCTGGCGAAAACCTGGTAAGGTTTGCAAATGTGATGACAGGGATCAAAAACGCAGCAGGTAGAACCGGAATGGGCTGTGTGATGGGCTCCAAAAACCTAAAGGCCATAGCTGTCAGGGGTACAATGGATTTAAAGATTGCCTATCCCATTGAGGCCTTGGAGTACAACAAGGGTTTTATCGAACATATCACCAGCGCAAAGGTGAACCAGACACAGGGCACCTTAGGAACGCCGTTTATTTGGGGTGCAACCAACTCCTGGGGTGGTGTGAGGGTGAGAAACTTCCAATATAATCAGTTGGACTATGCAGATGAGGTGGAACCAGAATCCATTGACGAAATTGCCACTAAAACAATAGGACCTTATCACATGACGGGCTGTTTTGCATGTCAAGTACACTGCAGGGCCCAATACAGGATACCGGATGGTCCCTATAAGGGAAAATACGACGAAGGGCCTGAATACACCTCCATCGGTGCCTTTGCAGGAGAACCTGAATGCAGGAGCGCTGTTACCGTCCTTACAGGGAATCACTTGGTAAACCAATACGGGGTGGATAACTTAGAGATCGGTAGCCTCATTGCCTGGGCCATGGAATTGTATGAATTGGGTATTATCACTCAGAAGGAAACAGAGGGGCTTGATCTGAGGTTTGGAAACGACGAGGCCTTGCTTGAGATGGTCCATAGGATCTGTCAAAGAAAGGGCTGGCTTGGCAATGTACTGGCAGATGGAGGCGTTGCTGCATCCCAAAAAATAGGAAAGAACAGCTTTGATTATCTTATCCAGGTAAAGGGTATGAGTAATCTGCATTCCGATGAAAGGCCAACCCCTGCCCTGGCTCTCAATGTGGCAACTGCATCCAGGGGATCTGACCATCTGAGGAGCAGGCCTGCTATAGATCTTTATCACTTGCCTGAAGAAGTGCTTAGAAAGATCTATAGCACACCCATTCCTTATGATGGCCCCTTGAGTTCGGAGCATACCTCGTACGAAGGAAAACCCTGGCAGGTCTTTTGGCAGGAAAACTGTTATATGGCAGTGGACTGCTTGGGCATCTGCAAGTACCACACGGTTTTTTTGGGTGCAACACTTCCCAACTTTGAGGACTGGCCAAAGGTGATCTATCTGAACACAGGGTTGGAGTTTACTCCAAAGGAGCTTTGGGAGATTGCAGAGAGGTGTAACAACCTGGAAAGGCTGTTTAATCTAAGGGAAGGCCTAAAAAGGTACGACCCTGTGAAGGGAGACACCCTCAATCACAGGTACTTTGACGAGCCTTGCAAAAGGGGCGCACCCGATGTGGTGGGCTTGAAGATAGATAGGGACAAGTTTGAAAAGATGGTGGATGAGTTCTATGCCTATCATGGATGGGATAAAGAGGGAGTTCCCACTCCCGAGACACTGAAGAGACTGGGCCTTGAAAACGAGCCCTCCCATCTTCTTTAGGCAAAAGGAGGAGACATATGGAAAAGATCATAGTAGTGGATCATGAAAAATGCACAGGTTGCAGATTATGCGAATTGGTTTGCTCTGTTGTTCACCATGGAGTTAGCAATCCGGAAAAGAGCAGGATCAAGGTAATAAAATGGGAATCAGAGGGTGTTTATGTGCCTACTGTTTGTCAACAATGTGAAGATGCTCCATGTATGAATGCGTGTCCCCAAAAGGCAATATTTAGGGATCAAGATACAGATGCAGTGTTAATAGATTACAGTAAGTGTATTGGATGCAGGTTTTGTGTAGCTGTTTGCCCATTTGGTGCAATGGTTTACAATTCCACTGAAAAGAAGGTGTTCAAATGCGACCTATGTGGTGGAAATCCACAATGCGTAAGATTCTGTGATGTAAAGGCTGTGAGTTTTGCTCCCCCTGAAAAATTAAGTTATAACAAGAAAAGACTTGCTGCAGAAAAATTACATAGCGGAAAATTGTACGCAGCTCTGTAAAAATTAAAGGGGCCCCGATAATGGGGTACCCTTTAACCACCTGCGAGCATAAGGGTTATAAAAACTTTATCTCCGTCTTTTACTTCCTTTTCAAGCTCCTTAGGATAGGCACTAACACCGTTTACATATATTTCGATAACCCTTTTTAATTTTCCATCCTTTTCATATAATTGATCTTTTAAGCCTGGAAATCTTTTTGCAAGCTCTGCTAAACATTCACCAACAGTTCTACCCTCAGATTCAATGAATGTATTATTACCGATATGATGCCTGAGCATTGATGGAAAATGAACTTCTACCGGCAATTTGAGACCTCCTAACTAGGTTTTAACAGATGATAATACACAAAAGGGCCGTTGTGAAGGACATTACAAAACTTTTGGGGTCAGTAATCCCATCTAAAATTAATCTCTGCTCCTGCGCCCTTTTCTCCCATGTGGGTTTGAAGCTCTATGTGTGGGGTTAGTTCCATGTTCACCCATACCCTACCTTTCTCCGCCTCTAATCCCCAATCCAGCTCTAAATAGATCCTGTCGTTTATAAATTTCCCTGCCCTAATTAGCTTGCCCTTTTCAGGAGCTTCCTCCTCCACGGAAAGTGAGTCCAGTTTAAACAACTTCTCAGGTAGACTCATTATGTTAAAAAGGGGCATCTTTTCTTTTCCACCTGATAAGAGTTCTGCTATCTTGATCCCCTGCATAGGGCTTAGGGTGCTTAAGCCTTTTCCAAACAATACCCTTGAAAGGGCCTCTCCGGGTGGGACATCAGATTCTGAGGATAGGGTGAGCTTCAAATCGTTTATCGGACCTGATATATCTGCAAATGCTTTGGAACCACTCTTTCCTGCTTCTGCCCTTGCCGTGATATAAGGCCTTGGCGGGTTTTGTCCTTCAAAATATATCTTACCCAAGTTAAAGGGAAATGGCTTGCCCAGGAGCATGTATCTTCCTTTTTCCAATTCCATTGTTCCTGAGATAAGAGGCGCAGATGCATTACCTTGAATGCGCAGATTGCCCTTCCAAAGGGAATCCAGGTCCTTTCCTTTTAATCTAACCGTCTTTAAAGATCTCACATTCAGGTCCAGTTTTAACTTTTCAAAAGAATCTTTGGGAGTAGGAGGTAGGCGATATCTTTTCTCTCCTGGGTACCTTATCTCCACCACGTTCAATTCCTTGGGACCACTTGCTCCAAGCTGATCAATATCTATTACCAAACTGTCAATGTTGAGATCTCCTTTGAGGAGGAGCTGATCCATGCCACCATCCAAAGAGGTATTTCCCGATAATTTCATCTCTATGCCTTTTTTGTAGATAGGCCTAAAGCCTTGTAGGTTAAAGGTTATTGAAGCCAGGGAAAGTCCTTCATCGACAAGTTGAATCTCACCTTTGCCCTCAATGAGTCCTTTTTGATGATCTTTTATCCATAGTTGTTCAATTATGATTTTATCCTTTAAAAGGCTTGCCGTAAGGGAAGAATCTTTTAAAAATATACCGTCCCTAATATTTACAAACTCAAAGTCCTTCACCTCAAGTTTGCCTTTCATGTCATAGGTTTTGTTTTGAAGCTTAAGGTCTGTATTTATCTTAAGGCTACCTCTCACATTCTTCCCAGGGAGTATTTCAGACAGCCCAAGCATTTCAATGTCCGCATCACTTTCAACATAGAAACTGCAGACGGACTTGGAGTCATATTCTAAAAGAAAGGGAAATAAAGTGAGCCTCATAGGAACATCTGCTTGTATTATAAGGATTTGAGCCTTGTCCTGCAGGAGTCTGAAGCTGCTGATTAACCTATGGTTACTTAGGTTGACTAAAAGATTCCCTTTGTAGGAAGGCATGTATTGTACTTGAGAGATGCTGAGGCCATCAAAGTTCACTTCTCCCCGTATATCAGGATTACTGCCGCCACCAGCAAAAACGATATTGCCAGAGCAAGAGCCATTGATTTCATGGTGAAGGAATTGTTTAAATTGCCTTAGGTATAGATCATGCCAGCTTAAGTTAAGATTGGACTCTTCTCGGCCTAAGCTTCCTGATAATTTGATAATGGCTTTCTCGGAACTAAACTTAAAATTGCTCAAAACGATCCTGTTATTTTCAATCTCAATCCTCCCAGGTAATTTAAGGGAAACAATTTCGCCTCCTAAAGATAGTTCAAGTAAACTTATATCAAACACATGGGCACTGCCATACGGCAGATAATAGAACCGAGTAGCAAGCCTTTGGAGTAAGTCACCACCTTTTGAATAGATTGTAACATAATACCCTTGCTCATGACTTTTGGCAGATATTTCAAGGCCTCCAAGGTATTGTTTTGCTGCCTTAAGGTCTTTCATATTGCATGAAAGTTCAAGGTGCCTGGAAGTGAGGTTAGTTAATGTTGCATCTAAGTTAATCTGAGTTGCTTCAAACTGCATGAAGTCCAAATCATTAAGGTTTGTTTTTAATGTGATTCTTTCTAAATTTTGGGAGATGTTTAGTTGTATGTTGGCCTTGCCAGAAGCCTTTATGGTTTGCCCCAATAAGGAGCTTATGGGAGAAAGGTCTTTGATGGAAATATCAACTGTACCATCTAAGGTTTTCTCTTTGCCGGCAAATGAAGCCACTAATGAATTTTGAGCCACATCTCCGTTTACATTTAGTATCCATGAGTTAAAATCATTCATGCTATACTTTGCCTTTAAATAAAAAAGAGCTTCTGAAAAAAGTCCTTTTATCTCTGCGTTTGATTCAATTTGATCTCCCTTGATCTCCACCTTTAACTGTGAAGCATAGATTTCATATGAATTTTCTTTAAAGCTACCTTTCAGGTTTATCTGAGAAGATACAGCAAAAGAGTTGGGAGTACCTTTTAGCAGGGCTATCAGTGTACCTTTTTTTACTTGGGCCAGATCTTTGTTTGATATGGTGAGATTTGAAAATGTGGCATCAAGGTTCATTTCTGTCATAAAGGTTCTAATATTAGCGAAGCCTTTCAAGGTGTATTCCATCCCACTATTTTTAATATTTAAGTATTGTACGTTTAGGATCTCATTATCTTTGAGACTAAAGGCCGTATCTATACTAATTCTTTTGCGGTTCTTAATATCCTTGGATATTAAAAGGTCTTGTTGAACACCTGTTATGGTTCCTAATATTTCAAAGTCTTTGCGCTCCAAATTTGTTTGTTTAAAACTTATGGTGAGTTCACAGGTGGGATTTGAAAGAAAAATAAAATCTGAAAACCTAAAATCCTTTCTTGAGATTAAGGCTAAGTTGATATCTGAGGTTTTTTGCTGAAGGGAAAGCTTCCCCTTTAAATCCAGGGAAAGATCTTTGGAGTTTGCCTTTAATGAGTGTATATCCACTTGTGAAGGAGAGATTAAACCTTTGGCCTCAATTTGAATAATCTGGTTTTCCAAGAACTTGGGCTGATTTAATAGCTCAAATTTGGCGCTTTTAATTGTGGCCCCATAGTTATCCTTTGATAGTTTTTCCAAATCACCTTCCAAAGAAATTTCCTTTATATGAAGTTTATCATAGTTAAAAGCACTTATGTTTATTTGGGTATCCAGCTTTTTTAGGCCCTTGTGAATCAATGCAGAGCCTCGTATCTCAGTCTTTCCAGCCTTCAAAATCCCCTTTGGTGCCTCAAACCCATCTTTAATTCTCATGGAATAGCTCACTTTGAATGGATGGGAAAATGAAACATCTTTTCCTTCAAGTAATAGATGTAGGTTGGGTGAATCCAAGATGCCACTTAAGGCATATATTTCTTTTGAAACAGGTCTTATGGTGAGAGTTAGGTCAAATTCCTTTTTTGGTTCAAAGAGTTGCACGTGCTCTTTGTTGATTAGAACATGTGATGTAATTGTTATGCCCTTTTTTTTAAAATCTTCAAACAGTATTTTGCCCTTTCCTTCAATAAGATTTACAAGGTGTAGTTCAAAGTGGGCCTCATTGTGTATGGATTTGTTTTGGGTTACAGCTAACATAAATTGGTTCTTAAGGCCCAAAAGCGCTCCAATGGGGCTTTTTTCTGAGATAGAAAGCTTGATATCCAAATTATTGATGGTTTTTTTTGTGACTTCAACGTGGGCAGAGATCTTATCTTCCATTGTGGGATGGAATAGCAAAAGGTTCATTCTTAGATGTCCATGATTTTCAAGGTCTAAGGTGAGGGAATAAGGGGTTATGTGAGGGTGATATGGCGTTCTAACCAACAGGTCTTTGACCCTTAGTTGCTTTATAAACAAAAACCTTTGGACTGCAAAAAGGCTTTCCAATTCCTTAGGGAGATCAAAATCTTTTGTTGTAGCTTGATTGTCTGGAGAAATTGTTATGATGGCATCTTGGATGTTGGATTGTGTTACGAGTAATCTGGTGTTTTTTATATCAAGGGTTGAGAAAATGAAAGCATCTTTGATTTGGATGTGTGTTGTTGCGTCTTTGTAGGCAAAATATTGGACAGAAAATCTAAAAGGAAAAAACCCCTTTATTCCATTTGCCGTGATATTAACCTCTTTGCTCAGCAGATATTTCTGGGAGGTATTTATTAGCCTTTCCCTTAGGGATGGAATGTTAAATATCAAAAGTAGGCTGATCAATGTAAACAGGAGGATCCCAACAAAGATGCCCGAATAGGCGATAAGCCTGGGAATGTATAAGCCTATCTTTCTGAGATGACTAAAATGCTTGGCCCACATTGAAGTAAATGGCAAAGAGTCTATCCTTATCCGGTCTTCTGTTCAAAGGTGTGGCAACGTCAAATCTAATGGGGCCTAAAGGGGTAAAGAACCTGAGACCGATCCCTGCGCCATACCTGAGGCCGCTTGAGCCGTCTAAGGGATAGCTTTTGTAAACCGATCCTCCGTCCAAAAACAGACAAATCCCCATATTCTCTTTGATCCCCTTTCTAAGTTCTGAGCTGAACTCAAAAAGGCCTTTGCCTCCCACCGGCTTGTCCATAAAAAGCTCGCCAAGGGATTGATACTCATATCCCCTTACTGACTGATCTCCACCTGCAAAAAACCTTTCATCCATTGGAACAGAATCCCGAGACAAACCTCCTATCAAGCCCACATTGCCTTTAACGGCTAAGATTAAATCCTTTTCCTTATACACGGAAATATAAGTGCTTCCACTCCAAAATGTCTTCAAAAATTCTCGCTTTTCATCCACCAAATATGATGGATACAGGTCAATGGATGCCTTGTAACCCCTTTTAGGATTCAAAGGGTTATCCACCTTGTATTTACCCAAACGTAATGGAACTGCTACCAGATTATACCTATAAGACCTGGCCACCTCTTCCACATGACTCTGCTTGTCACTTATGCCGTAGGATAGAGTAAGCCCCTTCCATTGGTACACATTTATTAGGCCCTTTGCTGTAAGTGATGTGGAATCATAGGATTCGTAATCCTCTTTTCTGTTTTCAAGAAAAAGTAATAGGTCCTGGTCATTATTTAAAAAAAACGGCTTTCTGAAGTCCAATCTCTGGTAATATGTATCTTTTAGAAAACCTATGTTTAAGGCAAGCTTTTCAGAACCTCCAAAGAGGTTTCTGTTTTCCCAGCCTGTGGTAATGCCAGGTCCTTCATAGGATCTGTAGCTTATTCCCCATGTTACACTCTTATGTTTCTTTTCAGTGACCTCCAAGATAATGTCTATTGACGAATCTTCGTTAACCTTCTGGGCTGTATTCAGTTTGATCATGGAGAAAAGGTTGGTTTCATATAGGTTTTTCTTGAAAAGCTCTAATTTACGGTCTGAATATAACTCCCCTTGTTTCCATGGCAAAAGCCTTTCAATATATTCGGGTTTTGTATGGGTGACTCCAGATAATATCAATCTTCCAAAATGGGCCTTTGGCCCTGGGTCAATCTCATATTTTATATCCATTGCATCCTTGGTATGATCCACTATGTATTGTTCGTCTAAGATCTGAGGGAATGGGTATCCAATACCAGTAAGATGACTCAATAGCATCTTCTTTGCATCAAGAATCGCCTGAGTACTGCAAGGGTTCCCTTTTTTTATCCCATATCTTTCCAGCACCCGAACAAGCTCTTTTCTGAGCTCTTCCTTTTGATCTTTGATGTGGAGTTCAATTTGATCATAAACATACCTGTTTCCTGTGTTTATATGAAAGACTGCTTCAACAATGTTGGGGAGCTCTATAACCTCTATATCAATTACCGAATTATAATAACCGTGGCTCCTTAGGACCTTTTTGATCTTGGAACTATCTGAATCCATGACCTTTCTTAAAAGACTTTTTGATGTGATAATGCCACTATTTTGAAGGGCAAAGGCATCAGAAATCTCGGTTATCTCATCGAGAATGGTTTTATCGGATACCCCCTCAACCCTGGGGGAGTATCCGAATGTATTCTCTTGGGCTTGAATTCTAACAGAAACAACAAAAACTATAATCAGTGTTAAGATAAGAGATAAAAAAGCCCTTTTCACATCGGTAAGCATCCAACAGTTATTTTAAAATCAGAATTCAAAAGCCTCCCTTAAAATTCCTTTGGATACATGGCTTCAATTAAGTCTTGATATTTCTTGTTGATGACCCTCCTTTTGAGCTTCATAGTGGGTGTTATTTCTCCGGTCTGCTGGGTCCATTCGTTGGGCAAAAGCGTAAATTTTCTAATTTGCTCCACACGGGCAAATATGCTCATCAAGTCTTGTATTTCGTTTTCATACATTTCGATTAGCTTGGGATGTTTAACAAGATCCTCTCTTGATTGTGTTTGTATGCCGTTTTCAGAGGCCCATAAGATTAATTGTTCAAAGTTGGGTACTATCAATGCAGATAGATATTTCCTTTTGTCTCCAATTACAGCAACTTGTTCTATGAACCTGGACTCTTTTAGTCTATTTTCAATGTTTTGTGGTGATATATTTTTACCGCCTGAAGTGACTATTATCTCCTTTAGTCTATCTGTAATGGCCAAATATCCATCTTGGTCTATTGCTCCCACATCTCCCGACTTAAAGAAACCATCTTCTGTAAAGACCTCTTTGGTGGCTGTCTCATCCTTAAAATATCCCTTCATCACCTGAGGGCCCTTGATCAAGATCTCACCTTCATGGGAAAGCTTAATTATGGTCCCGGGTACAGGTGGGCCCACGGTTCCCGGTTTTATGAGGGTGTATCGGTTCACATTGGTGATGGGTGTAGTCTCTGTCAACCCATAGCCTTCCAAGATCACAATGCCCATACCCAAAAAGAACTCCGCATCGGAGACAGAGAGTGGGCCGCCTCCGGACACTGCAAACCTAAGTCTATCCATGCCCAGTGCCCTTTTTAGCTTTGAAAAGATAAGTTTGTCTGCCAAGAGGAATTTGAGCGCAAAGATGCCTTTTCTGGGCTTGTTTTGGCATACAAAGGGGAGATTCTCTTTTGCTATGTTTAGCGCCCAATAAAATAGCCTTTGTTTGGATTGGGGAGCCTGGGCTACTTTACTCAATACCCCTGCATGAATCTTCTCATAAAGCCTTGGGACACTTACAATGCAGGTGGGCCTTATCTCCGTTAGGTTTTCTTGAAGCTTTGAAAAGTCCTCTGCAAAGGCCACCTTTGCTCCCCAGGTGATGGGCATATAATATCCTGCTGTGCGTTCCAAGGAGTGGGATAGGGGCAGAAAAGACAAGAGTACATCATCTTCAAAGACCTGGTCCCAAAAGTCGTGGAGTGCCTGGTGCACATTTGCCAAGAAGTTTTTGTGTGTGAGCATCACGCCCTTGGGAGGTCCTGTGGTTCCAGAGGTGTACATTATGGTGGCAAGGTCATCTCTCCCTATGGCCTCTATTGATGCCGATATGTCCCAACTAATATTTTGCCCTTTGCTTAGGGCTGTGCTGATATTGTAAATGTGATTTTGTGGATCTTCCTGTTGTGGATCCAGGCATATTATGAATCTCAAATTGGGAAGTTCATCTCTCACTGTCATAACACGGCCAAACTGTTCATCTCCTCCCACAATTAAGCCAACTGCCTCTGAGTGATTCAGGATGTATTGGGCCTCATGTGCTGAATTGGTTGCGTATATGGGCACATCTACGGCACCCAAACTCAAGATGGCCAGATCAGAGACCCACCATTCATACCTATTAGGAGAAAAGATACCAACTCGGTCCCCTGGCCTGACTCCCATGTCCCTTAAGAACCCGGAAAGGGCCTTCACACGTTCCCACATATCGTTCCATGAGAGGTCATGCCACACACCATCTTTCTTATATGCTACACATGGCTTGTTTCCATATCTTTTGGTTTGGTTCAAAAAGAGCTTAGGTATGGAATTTAATCCTGCTGGAATCAAGTCATTGGGTGGGGAATTGGGACGATTCAATTGCATACCTCCTTCTTCTTTTGTCTTCTATTTCATTGGCAGGCCCGAATTTGAGGCAATGGCTTATACAGATACTCACACAGGCTGGCAATTGGCCTGAATCTAATCTATCTTTACAATAATCGCATTTCACAACCTTTCCCTTTTCTATGTCAAACTGGGGAGCTCCCCAAGGGCAGGCATAAATGCAAGACTTACATCCCACACAAAGGGATTGATCAACATAAACTATTCCGTCTTGGGGCCTCTTTTTCATTGCACCCGTTGGGCAGGCATAAACACACCAAGGTTCCTCACAATGGAAACATGGCATAAATACGAATTGGCCCAAAATCTTCCCATCTCTCAAGATAGGCCCAAGGGATATTACGTCCACTGGCTTGGGGCCTGGCCCAAGGCCTTTGTTTATCTTGCATGCAATGGTACATGCAAGGCACCCTATGCATCTACTTTTGTCTTGAAGCAACATGTACTTGCTCATGTTAAACTCCTATAGTTCAGCAGATACTGTTACAAATGTTTCGTGTAACCCTGGACTTCCTCCCACTGTGTCGGAGACATTTGCTTGGAGTAAGGCATCTGCCACTCCTTTGCCATATGCCCTTTTAAGACCTTTGGATTCATGGCCAAAGCCGTGTAGGATAAAGACGGTCTCTGGGTGGATCAGGTCTGTTACAAATGCCTTTAATACCCCTGAACCTTGAGGAGAGGTTATTTTAACCATCTGCCCATCGGAGATATTTAAATCCTTTGCACGCTTTGAGTTGATCCAGACCACATTGGTAGGGCACAGCTCGTTCAAATATGGATTATTTTGTGTGGAGACATGGGTATGGAGCACACATCTGCCCACCACAAGCCTAAATTCATTCCCCTCTGGCCTCTTTACAGGTTCATACTCTGGAAAGGATGGGAAACCACTTTCCTCCAATAAACTTGATTTAAATTCGATCTTTTTAGATGGAGTCTTTAGTTTTAAACCGTTGAATCTATCCCAAAAGATCTGTTGGTCGGTATAAGCCACAAAACCTTTCTTTGAAAAGTCTTCAATGGTGAACCCTGTTCCTTCCAGTTGCCATCTTACAAGGTCCTCCATGGTATTATAGGGGAAAAATTGGGATATACCCAGTCTTTCTGCCAGCTCTTTGATTATAACAGCATATTCCTTTGTATCGTACCTTGGAGAAACTGCCTTTTGTCTCAAGAAAAGCTGGGGTTTTAGCCCATTGGCCTGTTGAACACAATCTATCCTTTCCAAAAAGGTGGATTCTGGCAGGATTACATCAGAATACCATGCAATGTCGCTAAAGTTTACATCAACAGTAAGGATTAGTTCCAGCTTCTCTAATGCCTTCAATGTGGCCGATCTATCGGGTATTGAAAGAAGCGGCTCAAACCTATTGGCTATCAGGGCCTTTATAGGATAGGGGTCCTCCTCTAATATGGCCTTTGCCAGCATCTGGGGGACACCGTGATTGGGATCTGGGAGAGGAAAATTTGGGGTACCCACCTTGTCAAATCGTACCTGTTTCGGCTTGGGCAAACCCTCTTGATCTGTTAGCTTTCTTGGGGCCTTTTTACCCACTTCTCCAGGACCTTTTTTGAAAAACAGGCCGCCTTTTGTCTCAATACTACCCATCAGCACGTTTAGCATTAGGATGGCTCGCCTTTGATATATCTCGTTTGTGTAGCTGGCTGCCCTATATCCTGGATGGAAGATCACGTGTGGCCGCTGTTCGTTTAGTTCCTTGGCAAGAAGAATAATTTCCCTTGAGGGTATGCCCGTTTCTTCCTGGGCCCATTCTGGAGTATAGGGTTCCAGGAATTCTTTCAACTCCTTTAAACCCACCACCCATTTATCCACAAACTCCTTGTCATAAAAGCCTTCTTTTAAAATCACATGCATAAGTGCATAGTTTAAGGCCAGATCTGTGCCTGGTCTTATCATCCAATATCTGTGTGCCTTTGTGGCAGTGGTGGTGACCCTTGGGTCAATGTAAGTAAGTCTTGCACCCTTTTCCATGGCATCCAAAAGATTATTAACCGCCTTTACTTCAACCGCCTCAAAGATATTTCTTCCGTAAAGCACAATGTGCTTTGTATTGGCATAGTCTATACCAACTTCCGCGTCTGTGTAGCCAAAGAGGGAGCGGAAGGCGGTATTGTTGGAACCTTTGCACAGGGCATCGTGGGTGAAGTGGTTGGGAGATCCAATTGCCCTCAAAAATGTCTTGCTCACGTGGGTGGAAAGGTTTGTGCGTTCACCTAAAACTATACTTTGGGGGCCATAGGTTTCCATTATCCCTTTGAGCCTTTGTGCCACATAGTCCAAGGCCTCATCCCAAGTTACCTTTTTAAACTCTCCTGAGCCCCTGGCTCCTGTTCTGATCATAGGGTATTTGAGCCTTTGGTCGTCCTCCAAAAGGGCTATTGCCGAAACTCCTTTGGGGCAAAGGCTGCCTTCTATGCCTGCCACAAAGGGATTCCCTTGGATCCAAAGGATTCTATCACCCTCAACTGTGACCTTGATGGGGCATCTTACTGTGCACATAAAACATAAGCTATAGACATCCTTCGCCATGGCCTCCTCCAAATATTCTTGTAAAGTAGTCCTAACACCATAGGGCAAAAAGTTCAACATGTTTCTAAAAACGTTTAAACAGCAAAGTTCCTGTTCAAATCAAAGGAGATCTCCCTTAAACTCTGATTATTTCGAGTAAACCTTAAACACCCCTTGCTCATTAAAGGCACATGACCAAAAGCACCCCACATATATAAAACCGGCAACTTACTACCCTACTTTAAACGCTATTAATATTTTAAAGAAAAACTAATCAGGTATTGGAACCCCACTTTCAGAGTACATAAGTGGAATTGATTCCTGTTTATTCTAATGGTTTTATTTTTTTGACTCATCCTTTGGGAGTGCTATAATAAGATCATTGGTGAGTGGTAGAAAAAAAAGGAAAGCAACCAATACCTTTAAGGACACTGAGCTTAGTTAGCCCTTTCTTATTTTAAGGCTTGACTGAGCTTCATTACCACATTAGTATTCAAAATGCATATTCACAAACAGACATGGATAATATATGAGTATTAGCCCAGAAAAAACTTTTCATTATTTTTCTTGTAACACTTTTTATGCTTCTAAGTGAAGTAATAGGTGGCTATGTAAGTAATAGCCTTGCCCTCATTAGCGATGAAGGCCATATGGTAACAGATGTCATGGCAATTTCATTGGGCCTTTTGGCATTTATAATAAGTAGAAGATCGCCTAACAAAAATGCAACATTCGGCTATGGTAGGGTAGGGCTTTTGGCAGCACTTATAAACGGTGTAAGCCTTCTGGGCATAGCGCTATATATCTTTTATGAGTCCTATGAAAGGCTTGTATCTCCACCTGAGATAAAACTATCTGTTATGCTTAGTATTGCAGCCCTTGGCCTTGCAGGAAATCTCCTTATGGTAGTTATATTAGACCATGAGCATGATGACCTAAACATAAAAAGTGTGTGTTTGCATCTTTAAAGCATCTTCAGCAGGTAATCTTCCTCAAAATATATTTTTCCCCTAACTGGAATACCTTTATTCCTTGACATACTATGTAAGTGCATATTAATCTGATTAAGAAATTTCTTAAATGAATTCCCTATGGAGAACTTAATTTCTATATTTAAGGCCCTATCAGATGAGACGAGATGGAAGATAGTGGAGTTACTCCTTACCCATGACTTGTGTGTGGGGGCTATTGGAGCAAGGATAGGTATCTCAAGTGCTGCGGTGTCTCAGCACATGCAGATCTTGAGAAAAGCAGGGATTGTGAGGGGTGAAAAAAGGGGATACTGGACCCACTATACAGTAAACAGGGACATATTGGAGGAGGCAGCAAGGGGATTAACCCTTTTGAAGGAAAAGCATTTTGACTCCACCGTGGTCTGTGTGAGGCAAAGATTACAAAAAGAAGGGAGGTGCGAGGATATGTGTAAGGCTTGCTGTATGCGTCCTGAGAGATTAAAAGGAAAGGCAGATCAGTGTAGCCAAGAGCAGGTAAAGGAATGCCATGGTGATGTAAAGGTGTATCCTTGTGAGGGAAAAGAAGAAAAGAGCGATAAATGAATATCCTTGAGGTTTATGACCTTACAAAGTTCTATGGCAATTTTAAGGCCGTTGAGGGAATCTCCTTTGCAGTAAAAGAGGGTGAGGTCTTCGGGCTTTTGGGACCAAATGGAGCGGGTAAGACCACAACCATAAACATGCTCACAGGCCTTGCCCACCCCACATCGGGTAGGATCTTATATTCTGGCACAGACTATACCCAAGATATAAAGAAGGCTCAGCATCTCATGGGTATTGTGCCCGATGAGAGTAATCTCTATCCTGAGCTCACAGGTTTTGAGAACCTCTGTTTCTGTGGAGCATTGTACGGATTGAGAAAGAGCGAAAGAAAGAGCAAGGCAGAATCTCTTCTGGAACAATTCGGCCTTAAGGATGCAAGGGACAAGAAATTTGCCGCATACTCAAAGGGCATGAAAAGAAGGCTTGCAATTGCAGCAGGAATAATCCATGAGCCACCGATTTTATTTCTGGATGAACCCACAACAGGGATAGATGTCGCATCCGCAAGGCAGATACGAAACATACTAAAAGACATGAATAAGAAAGGGACTACTATATTCCTTACCACCCACTACATAGAGGAGGCAGAAAGGTTATGCGACCGTGTGGCATTTATAGTGGGAGGAGGGATCATAAAAGTTGATTATGTGGATGAGCTCATTCATCCTGTAAAGGATAAAAATACCTTGATTCTGAGTATATCCGGTGGGGCAGAGGGGGTAGAAGGGAGGCTTTCAACTATCCTGCCCGATTTAAAGTTTAAAAGGTTATCCAATGGTGAAATTCGCATAGAATCAGAACATCCTTTCAAGACAAGCCATATCATCCGGATTTTGGAGGAGGCAGGCATTGATGTTGTGGAGGCAAAGAGGATGCGTGCCACCCTGGAGGATGTATTTGTAACTGTAACAGGTATTGAATCTCACGAGATGAAAAAGGAAAAAGAAAAGAAAGAGAAAGAAGCATGAAAGATTGGATTGCCTTTTTTGCCATATTTTTAAAGGACATAAAAACCTACTACCTAAAACCTCCCAACATAAGCTGGGGTATCATGTTCCCCTTTGCATGGGCAGGTATGTTTTTTATAAGGACAGGTGGCAATGTAATGGATGTTATGTCCATACTGCCAGGGGTTATGAGCTTGTCCATACTCTTTGGAACCACATCCATGCTTTCAGTAACCATAACCTTTGAGAAAAAAAGTAAAACCTTTGACAGAATCTTGCTATCTCCTATATCACTTACCCTTATCATGTTTGCAAAGACCTCAGGTGCCATTTTATTTGGCATAGCAAATGCATTTGTGCCTTTTTTTGTTGCGGGGTTTTTTGTTGATCTCTATTATGTCCATCTATCCATTGTGATACCTGCCATAATCCTTATCTCCATTGCATCCACATTTATGGGGTTATTTATCGCCACTTCCGTAAGTGAGGTCTTTGAAGCACAGACATTTTCCAACTTCTTTAGATTTCCCATGATTTTTCTCTGCGGGTTATTCTTTCCAATATCAAAGCTACCCTTATTTTTGAAACCCCTATCTTATATGATGCCGCTTACCTATGGGGTTGATATCCTGCATGGTGCCATAAATCACTCGCAGGCATTTCCTTATACCTTTGATTTTGCCATTCTTTTCTTATTCTGTGCTATATTGTTTTACATAAGTCTATACAACATAAAGAGACGATGGGTTCTTTAAAACGGATTTTCACCTCAAAATGAAGCCATGAGGTGAAGATCTTTATTTTTCAATGGGTTTTAGGGTATTTGGTTAATTTTTTTGTAACTACTTTTGCCCCTCGGCAAGGTGAAACAGTTAACCCAAGTTCATGCTTCAAAAAATTTTTTTGAATAATATCAACCGCTTGCAAGGTCGAGCCTTTGCATTTGGACACTACTTTGGTAAGCGAGACGGGGGAGAAAGGCGAGACAAGTAAAAGAGATCAACAGCCCATCCTACTGCCTTCGAAGAATTAGATAGCTCCATGTGCTTGGGCCTTTCTTTCCTTTGGTAATGTGCCACCAAGGGCCATGGAATTAAAGGATGGTCTTGATGGTCTTGCCTGGGCGATGGGGGA
>Ga0197142_1001474_pt1 | contig 21522 bp, 16 predicted proteins | sample GBS60_MetaG_FD_148614 | JGI IMG/M metagenome (GOLD analysis project Ga0197142, IMG submission 148614) | Sediment microbial communities from Great Boiling Springs, Gerlach, Nevada, United States - GBS 60_MetaG | ecosystem: Environmental > Aquatic > Thermal springs > Hot (42-90C) > Sediment... | reverse complement strand
CAGCGGTAACCTGAACGGGGTGTTCGCATCATTGCAACCTCGTATCATCGGGGCGGCGGAACGTATCCTGCGCCATTATAACAGGCTCTTCCAGGGCAATGAGTCGTGTGAGCGCACCCTCATCCACGTTGAACACACGCCGGGGATTGACAGGACGTACAGAACGAACATCTCTCGAGCGGCAGTGCGTGACGAATGATAAACACGAGTCATCCGATACGCCTCCTGCTTTTGCTATAATGAAGCCATGACGACTGCAACGACCAGACCATCCCCCACTACCGACGCCGACGCCGACCCGTTCCGCTACGGGTGGCGCCTCGTGCCGCGTCCCACCCCCGATAATCCCTATCACCTCGAACAGATTCCGCTCACCCTCGACGACGTGCTCCATCCTGAAGTGGGAGACTTCATCGTGCACAGCGATCGCCACGAGACCGACCGGATGTATCTCACCGCTGTGCTGCGCGCGCGCCTGGAGCCGTCCCGTCGGGCGATTGTGCTCAGCGACGTGCGTATCGCCTGGGACCTTCCCGATCTGCGCGCGCACGGACCGGACGTGATGGTCATCCCCGGCGTGCGCAAACGGCGCAACTGGAGCACGTTCGAGGTGGCGGTCGAACGGGCGCGTCCGGCGCTGATCATCGAGATCGTCTCGCCGGATGCGCGCGAGAACGATGTGGTGATCAAGGTGGAGCAGTATGCGCGGGCGGGTGTGGCGCAGTACGTGATTGTGGACGATACGGGGCGCGGCGGGGTGCGGCGGTTGCGGTTGCTCGACTACCGTCTGGAAGGTACGGCGTACCGGTTGCAGGAACCGGACGCGGAGGGGCGGGTGCACCTGGCGATTGCGGACGTATGGCTGGGCATACGGCGCGACCACGTGGTCTGCTACGATGCGGCGGGGCGGGAGATCGGGGACTATGTGACGGTGGTGCGGCAGGCGGCGAAGGCGGAGGCACGGGCGAAGCAGGCGGCGACACGGGCGAAAGAAGCGGCAGCACGGGCGCGGCAGGAAGCGGCGGCGCGTGCCGAAGCGGAGGAGCGCGCACGACAGGAAGCGGTCGCGCGCGCCGAGGCGGAAGAGCGCGCACGGCAGGAAGCGGTCGCGCGCGCCGAGGCGGAAGAGCGCGCACGGCAGGAAGCGGCGGCGCGTACCGAAGCGGAAGAACGGGCACGGCAGGAAGCGCAGGCGCGCGAAGTCGAATCCCGCGCTCGCGCTGAAGCCGAGGCGCGTCTGCGCGAACTGGAGCAAGAACTGCGCCGTTTGCGCGGTGATGCATAGTGGTGCGAACTGTCACTCCCGTCGGCTTCTACGGCGGGACGCTCCCCTGAACAATCTGCAAGCTGGAACATGGTCACAAACAGAACCCTTTCATGCGACATTGCTATCATCGGTGGCGGTCTGGGCGGTGTGGCAGCGGCGCTCGCCGCCTGTGACGCTGGCGCGTCGGTCGTTCTTACCGAAGCGACCGACTGGCTCGGCGGTCAGGCGACCAGTCAGGGCGTCAGCGCGCTTGATGAGCATCGCTACATCGAGACCTTCGGTGCAACCCGCAGGTATGCCGCGTTCCGCGAGGCGATCCGCGATCATTATCGCCGTCGCTACGGGATCGCTACCATGCCCGATGGGTCGCCGCTCAACCCCGGCGACGCCTGGGTTTCGGCGCTCTGCTTCGAGCCGCGGGTTGGCGTATCGGTGATCGAGGCGATGCTGGCGCCCCATGTTGCAGCCGGTCGGTTGACGATCCTGCGCAACTATGCCCCCATCTCCGCCATTGTGCCGGGTGACGCGATCACCAGTGTCACAGTGACTGGCGCGGATGGCGATGTGACGATTGCGGCGCGTTTCTTTCTCGACGCTACTGATCTCGGCGACCTGCTGCCGCTGACGGGCGCTCCATGGGTGACGGGTGCGGAGGCGCGGAGCGATACCGGCGAGGTTGACGCACCAGAAGAGGCGCGCCCCGGCGAGGTGCAGGGGTTCACCTTCTGCTTTGCGGTCGAATATCGTCCCGGCGAAGACCATACGATCCCGAAACCGGAAGGGTATGAGCGTCTACGCGACTCGCAACCGTTCACTCTGACCCTGACCGCTGCCGACGGCGCGCCACGCCCCTTCCGCGTCTTCGAGACCGGTCCGACCGGTCTGCCGCCATTCTGGACGTACCGCCGCCTGCTGGCAGGACGTCTGCTCGACCCGTCGGGTACGCTGCGCGATGTGGCGATGATTAACTGGAACGCCAATGATTATCACCATGCCGATCTGATTGGCGCAACGCCAGAAGAACGCACACATATTCTGGATGAAGCCCGCCGCCTTTCGCTCTCATTCCTGTACTGGCTGCAAACCGAGGTTCCACGTGACGATGGCAGCGGCTACGGCTATCCCGGTCTGCGTCTGCTCCCCGATGTGATGGGAACGAAGGACGGGCTATCAAAAGCGCCCTACATTCGTGAGTCACGGCGCATCCAGGCACTGCGGCGTGTGACCGCCAATGACATTCTGGCAGCCGGACGCACGACTGCCCGCGCGGCGCACTTCCCCGATTCGTGCGGCGTTGGATGGTATTTTATGGACCTGCACCCGGCAGTGGGGAACCCGCGCAGCATGTTCGCGCCGACGCTGCCGTTCCAGATACCGCTCGGAGCGCTGATCCCGCAGCGCCCGACAAATCTGCTGGCGGCATGCAAGAATATCGGCACGACCCATCTGTCGAATGGTTCGTACCGGCTCCACCCGGTCGAGTGGAATATCGGCGAGGCGGCGGGCGCGCTGGCGGCGTTCTGCCTGACGCACGCGATGCAACCGCGGGAGGTGTGGGAAGGTCGGGAGTTGCGCATGTTTCAGCGCCATTTGCTCGAACAGGGCATACCACTGGCGTGGACAGTGGATGTTCCGCCCGAACATCCGCACTTTATCCCCACCCAAATGCTGCTGCTGGAAGGCGCGCTGGAGGGGAATGGACCACGCGCTGCGTCGCTCGACATCGCCCCCAACACCCCTATCGACCGCGCCGACGCGCCTGCCGTGCTCCGCGCGTTGCTGCGCGCCGCCGGATCGCCATCTGAACCGGTGATCGATCCGGCGTTCGATCATCAACCGCTCAGTCGCGCAGAAGCAGCGGCAACCCTGGCGCTCGTCGGGGCGTCAACCGCTGGCATAAGTGACCCTCCCACCTGGAGCGATCTGTGCGAAGCTCTACGTCCGCTCCTCTGACTTGCCCTGGATCGAAGCGCGCAATCAGGCGGCGGGCGCTGCCAGCCTCATATGCACCCTCCCTATCCGCAGGCCAGTTTAAGCGCCTCGCGCAACCCGCGGCGCAGCGGCTCCTCGGTGTAGCGCAGCGCGTTGGCGCGCCCGCGTCGGATCAGTTCTGCGCGCAGCGCAGCATTCTCCTTAATCTCCAGGATCGCCTCGGCAATCGTGCAGGCGCCGACGAAATGCTGCCATCCCCCTGAACTGTGGATGGCGCTGTCGATCGGTTCGAGAAGATAGGCGCCATCGCCGACGACCTCCGCCATCGCGCTGCGATCGTTCGTCACCGCTGCCGGAACGCCACACAGCGCCGCTTCGAGCGGCGCCAGTTCGAATGCGCCAGAGTGAGGCACGTTCACTACCAGATCACACAGGTTCAACCGCTCGACATAGGTGCAGCCCGGCGGAATCGCAGGTCGTCCAGGAGGCGGTCTGTCGGTCGGCGGCGTGTTGGCGTCGTAGGGAATGCCTGCCAGTTGCCGGAAATCGCTCTGTGGAAACAAAACCAGATCGGCGACACCAAGATGATCGGCAACGTGGAGCAGGTTCCAGCTGCTGAGCCAGGGGTCTTCGTTCGTCGGTTGGCAGTGGAAATAGGCGATAATGTCGTCTGCCTGACCGCGCGTCCGCAACTGCTGCAGCGCCATCATCACGCGCGGTTGCTGCTTGCGCTCGGTGTTGCGCCCGAAGACGCCGATAACAAAGCGTCCGTCGAGACCTGCGGCGCGGCGCAGCGCGTCACGGTACGGCAACGGACGAAACAGACCGGCATCGACCGGATGCGGCGCAGCAATCACATTGGGAATGCCGAGCGATGCGCAGTAGTTCGCCGCTACATAGGTGGGGGTCATTGCTGCGCGAAAATCGCGCAACACCTGCATCAGATCGCGGTCGAACGGAATCGTGTCGATCACGAAGTGACAGATCATGGGTCCGGTCCATCCCGCAGAACGAATGGCGGCGGCAAAGCGGGCAACGGCGCCGAGATCGTAGTGGACGAAAACCAATTCCGGTTGCTCGGCGGTCAGGAAGTCGGGCAAAAGCGGCAACGCTTCCTTCTGGTCACGCGGCATTGGCACAATACGGCACGGGTAGCGCGTCGGGTCGAATGGCTGTCCGTCGGCGCATACTCCAAACACCACGGTTTCGTGCCCCATATCGGCGAGCATGCGCGTCAGATGGCGCGCATGGATGCCAAATCCGGTCGCTACCGATGGCGACTCGGAAATAAGCGCGATTTTCATGGATCGGTCCGATCTCCTCGGTCATCGACGCACACGATGATTGCTGCAAGACATTTCCGACAGGCGTGCGCAGGTCTCTCCGGCGCCGATGGGTCTGAACGCACAGGCGCAGATCCTGCTGTGCTCGTCCCCATGGAACGCCGCCGAACCCCTCATAGTATACGCTGTTACCTGACAGTATAGATCTTTCCGGCTCAAACTTTGTGCCATTTGACACAAAGCCTTCGTAGTGGTAGAGTAAGCGTGAGACATGCGCCATGTTGGGCGTATGGCGGTGTCAACGCTGGAAAGCGAGTTATCAGCCTATGTCTCCGCTCGCCAGGCATATTGTTCTCCGCGACCTGGACATCGAAGATATTGCGGATTTCGAGGTCTATCTGCGCCATGGCGGTTATGAGGCGCTGCGCATCGCCGTGACCGAACGCACTCCCGCCGACATTGTTCAGACGGTGAAGGATTCGGGACTGCGCGGGCGTGGCGGCGCCGGGTTTCCGACGGGGGTCAAGTGGGGGTTTCTGCCGAAAGGGGTCTATCCGCGCTACCTGCTGTGCAACTGCGACGAAAGCGAACCCGGTACCTTCAACAACCATCAGATTATTGATCGCAATCCGCATCAGTTGATCGAAGGAATTGCGATCTCCGCCTACGCGATCGAGGCACACACGGCATATATCTATATCCGTGGCGAGTTCGCGGCAGCCGCACGGCGCCTGGAACGCGCGATCGCGCAGGCGTATGAGCGCGGTTTTCTCGGCAGGAATATATTCGGCAAAGGGTACGATCTCGACATCTATGTGCACCGTGGCGCAGGCGCGTATATCTGCGGCGAAGAAACGGCGCTCATGGAGTCGCTCGAAGGGAAGATCGGTCAACCGCGCCTGCGCCCACCCTTCCCGGCAGTCGCTGGTCTGTACGGCAAACCAACGATCATCAACAATGTCGAGACGTTGACGAATGTGCCGATGATCGTCCGCCACGGCGCTGCCTGGTACCGTCAGTTCGGCACCGAAAAAAGCCCTGGCACCAAAGTCTTCTCGATCTCCGGTCACGTGAAGCGTCCTGGCAATTATGAGGCGCCGTTCGGCATACCGCTGCGCGAGTTGATCTTTTCACCTGATTATTGTCAGGGAATGCGGAGCAACCGCAATGTCAAAATTGTGGTGCCTGGCGGCGCATCCGCTGGCTGGCTCACGGCGGACGATCTTGATGTGACGATGGACTATGAGGCGCTGGCGGCGAAGGGGAGCATGCTCGGCTCCGGCGGCGTGATCGTCCTCGACGAGAGTGTCAGCGCGGTCGAGGTCGCCTATAAGATGGACGAGTTCTTCAAGCATGAGTCGTGCGGCAAATGTACACCCTGCCGTGAGGGAACATACTTTCTGGTGAAAGTGCTGCACCGGATCACGCACGGTCATGGGCGCAGGGAAGACATTCCATTACTGCACGATGTTTATCATCAGATGGCTGGCAATTGCTTCTGTCTGCTCGGCGAAAGCGCCGTCGTGCCGATCCGCAGCGCACTGCGCCTCTTCCCGCACGAGTTCGAACAGGCGATTGCGCAGGCTGGCAATGGACGCCGCGATCTGAAGATGATGTCGGTTCACTGAGGCACTCCACATGACCATTGTCACACGCTGGACAGTCGAGATCGTCAAGACGCTGCCGCGACTGGAAGGCGGACGGGAGGCGATGATCGACGGAGAATGGCAGCCGATGACCGCCAATGTCTTCCGCCACCACGAGGAGGCGCTGCGATACGTTGCGATGCTGCAACCCGGCGATGGCCGCATGTCGCCGTTGATCCCCGGCTCTTTCTGTGAGATTGAACGCTTCTGTGCGATATAATATCCCACCCGCCGCAACGCGGCGCTAGAGGTGTGCATATGCCCGATGTAACCCTGGTCATCGATGGACAGACGGTGACCGTGCCAGCCGGAACCAATCTCGTCGATGCAGCCCGTATGGCTGGCATCGCAATACCGGTGTTCTGCTACCATCCCAAACTCAAGCCGGTCGGCATGTGTCGGATGTGTCTGGTCGAAGTATGGACGCCAAAGATCGATCCGGCGACCCGCCAGGTGGTGATCGGTGAGGATGGGAAGCCGGTCATGGCATTGATGATGGGGAAACTGCAACCCGGATGCGTAACGCCGGTCAGTGAGGGCATGGAGGTGCGCACGACAACGCCGCAGGTACGGTTTGCGCAGAAGGGGCAACTGGAGTTCTTGCTGACGTCGCACCCGCTCGACTGCCCGGTGTGCGATAAGGGAGGCGAGTGCCCGCTACAAAACCTGACAATGCAGTTCGGTCCCAGCACATCGCGCTTCGACTATGCCGACAAGATCCATTTTGAGAAACCCGTCCCTTTGGGCGATCTGATCTATCTTGATCGGGAGCGCTGCATTCTCTGCTCGCGGTGTGTGCGCTTTCAGGACGATATCGCCGGCGATCCGGTGCTCGGTTTCGATAACCGTGGTCGCGCCTGGGAAATTATCTCGAAATCAGATCCACCGTTCGACTCGAAGTTTTCCGGCAATACCACCGATATCTGTCCGGTCGGCGCGTTGACCACTACCGATTTCCGCTTCAAGGCGCGCGTGTGGGAACTACGCCCAACCCCCAGCATCTGCCCGCACTGTCCAGTCGGGTGCACTATCTCGCTCGATATGCGCTATGACCGGTTGATGCGGGTGATGCCGCGCGAGAATGAGTATGTCAATGAAATCTGGATCTGCGACAAGGGACGCTTCGGCATGCGCTTCATCGAAAGTCCGGAGCGTCTGCGGCATCCGCTGATCCGCAAGGGTGATACATTAACCCCGGCGACGTGGGACGAAGCGATCGCTCTGGTCGCCGAAAAGTTGCGCACCATTCGCATCCACGCAGGTGCGGCGGCGTTGGGCGGTCTGGCGAGTCCTGACCTGCCGAACGAAGACCTGTACCTGTTCCAGAAGTTGTTCCGCCAGGTGCTGGGTTCGCCAAACATCGATTGCTGCACCGGCGCTCCGGGAGAACCGGATATCATCGATCTCGGATCGGCGCTCGGCGTTGGCAAAGGGACAAATCTGGCGAGCCTGGGAACAGGGACAGCAGTGCTGGTGGTCGGCGCCGACCCGGAGGAAGAAGCGCCGCTCTATGTGCTGCGTCTGCGCGGAATTGTGGCGCGCGGCGGCGACCTGACGGTGATCAATCCGTATCCCACGAAACTGGATCGCACCCCGGCGCGCATCATCCGTCCGCGCGTCGGCGCTGAGGCGTTCGTCGCACTGGCGCTGATCAAGGCAGTGATCGACGAAGGATTGGTCGCTGACGAGGTTGTGACGCGACGAGTTCAGGGTTTTGACGATCTGAAGGCGCGTCTGCGCGAACACAGTGTTGCGTCACTCTGCGATGCCGCAGGGGTTGCGGAAGATACGGTTCGCGCTACGGCGCGCGCTTTCGCCCAGGCGGAACATGGCATCATTCTGTATGGACGGGTAGCGCTGACCATCGGCGCCGATCTGCTCAATGCACTTGCCGACCTGGCGCTGCTAACCGGTCACATCGGTAAGCCGAACAGTGGCTTCATTCCGCTCATTCCCGGCGCGAATGCGCGCGGTGCGCTCGATATGGGCGTGCGTCCAGGAGCCGGAAAGAAGCGCGGCTTGAACGCGCGCGAGATGTGGACAGCAGCGCGCGAAGGTCGTCTGCGCGGAATGTTCATCGCTGGCATGGATCCGGCGCGCGACAATCCGGCGGTTGCAGCGGCGCTCGATGCGCTCGAGTTTCTGGTTGTGCAGGATATTTTTCTCACCGAAACGGCGCAATATGCCGATGTCGTTCTGCCAACCGCCTCAATCGCCGGTCGCGAGGGAACATTCACCAACGCCGAACGACGGGTGCAACGTTTCCGCCAGGCGCGTATTCCTGAATACAACACGCCGGCTGGTTGGGATGTCGCTCAGCGCATCGCGCGCGCCCTGCTGTCCGGCAATGGCAAAGCGATCACACCCACCGACTCGACCGATGGGCGGACTGTACAGCGCCCATCTGCACAAACCGGAACCGGCGCATGGGACTACGTGGTTGCCAGCGACGTGGCGGACGAAATTGCGGCAACGGTACGCGGGTACGCCGATACAACCTATGAAAGCCTGGGATTGACGCGCAAGCCGCAGTGGGGGCGTCAACCAAACGAGGCGATCTTCTACGATGGCACCTCCTACGAAAACACGGAAGGGGTCGGGGTGCAGATCGCGGCTGAAGCCGACAATCCAAAAGCCGTGTTTACGCTCCAGGCGCGTGTGCCATCGCCGATGCCGGCGGATGATGCCCATCCATACATCCTGCTGGCGGCGCCGCGCGCCTATGATGGTCGGGCGTGGGCGCGCGACTCGAAACTGCTGCCGCGGATGGTCACGCCGCATCTCATTCTGAGCGCGGCAGATGCTGCTGCGCTGGAGGTGACGCCCGGCGCGCCGGTGCGGATCGCCTCCGATGCCGGGCAGGCGGTGCTGCCGGTACAGATCGACCGTCACCTGCCGCGCGGACTGGCGCTGATGCCGGACGTCAACGGCGCACCACTTAGCGCCGTGCAAACCGGTCCGTTGACGCGCGTCGCTATCACGCTGCATATCAGTGAACCGGTGGAAATGCGATGACCTGGATCGATCTCGGCATTCTGATCATCAAGTGCATTGTGCTGTCACTGGCAGCAACGACGATCTTCGCCTACTTCACGCTTTTTGAGCGGCGAACCCTCGCGCGCCTGCAAAACCGCGTCGGACCGAACCGCGCCGGACCGGGCGGCTTCCTGCAACCGATCGCCGACGCAGTGAAGCTCTTTTTCAAGGAAGATGTTACGCCATTGCTGGCAGATCGCTGGGTCTACCTGGTTTCTCCCGCGTTTGCGCTCATTCCTGCCATTATCATCTGGGCGACTATTCCGGTCGGGATGTGGCCCGATGGTCAGGGCGGCAACTGGCTGCAACTCGCGGAAATCAACGTCGGTGTGCTCTACCTCCTGGCAGTCACCTCGGTCGGCGTGTACGGCATCGCAATTGCAGGATGGGCATCGAACAACAAATACTCGATGCTCGGCGGCATCCGCGCTTCGGCACAGGTCATTTCCTACGAACTCGCGCTCGGTCTGACCGTTCTCGGCGCGGTGATGCAGACGCAAAGCTTCAGCACGGCGGAGATCGTCGAACGGCAAATGCAGATGTGGAACATCGTTCCGCAGTTCCTCGGTTTCGTCGTGTTCATCATCGCCGCTACGGCAGAGGTGGTGCGCGCGCCGTTCGACCTGGTCGAAGCCGAGCAGGAACTCGTGGGCGGGTACAACACCGAGTACAGTTCGATGAAGTTCGCGCTGTTCTTCATGTCAGAATATGTCAAACTGGTGGCGATGAATGCCATCGCAGTCACGCTCTTTCTGGGAGGCTGGCAGTTTCCTGGGCTGCAGGCGCTGACGCAGTTTACAACGCAGCAGTATGGCGCTATGATCGGCAACGCGGTGCTGGGGCTGACATCGCTCGGCGCCTTCCTGCTCAAAGTGTTGCTCCTCTCTTTCGTTTCGGTCTGGATCCGCGCCACCCTGCCGCGGGTGCGCTACGACCAGTTGATGAACCTGGGCTGGAAGGTGCTGCTGCCGCTCGCGCTGATCAACGTGGCCATAACGGCAGTGGTGAATGTGCTACTCCCCAATAGCCCGACCATCGCAGCGCTGATCGGTCTGGTTGCCGGCATTATTGTCCTGGCAGTCGCCGCAATCATTGGGAGACCGGGCAAGGAGAAACGAACGGTCACACTGGTGGAGATTGGAGCGTCATAACCAACCGGTTGCGCTCTTCGCCCGACACGCAGCCCCTGAAATGCAGTCGCATATAACAAAGTGAGAGACGTGTATGATCGGCGCACTGTTCAAAGGTCTGGGAACAACGCTCAAATATCTGTTTCGCAAGCCGGTCACCGTCGAGTACCCGGAAGTTAAACGACCGGTACGCGAACGGTTCCGCGGTCGGCATCAACTGAAGCGATTCGCCAATGGCATGGAGCGCTGCATCGGTTGCTCACTGTGTGCGGCAGCATGTCCGGCTGATGCTATTCTGGTTGTACCAGCGGAGAATGATCCGGCTGCGCCGCATTCGCCGGGTGAACGGTATGCGGAGCGCTACGAGATCAACATGCTGCGCTGCATTTTCTGCGGCTACTGCGAAGACGCCTGTCCAACCAATGCGATTGTTCTTGAGCATCAGTATGAACTTTCGTTCTACGACCGACGGAGTTCGATTCTGACCAAGGATGATCTCCTGGTCCCGCCCGACAAGGGGCACGGTGAGGTTCCGCCTATCCTGGAACAACTGAATCGCCGCCCCAGTCCGCCAGCGCAGATCGACCTGTAGCGACGAGGCCGCAATGGAACTTGTTATTTTCCTGATCACGGCGGTGGTGGCAATCGCAGGGGCAGTGGCGATGCTGCTCAGCCCGAATGCGATCCACAGCGCGATCTTTCTGCTGATCAACTTTGTTGCGATTTCGGTGCTCTATGTGTTGCTGTATGCCCCATTCCTGTTCGTTATTCAGTTGATCGTTTATGCTGGCGCAATCATCGTCCTCTTTCTCTTTGTGGTGATGCTGCTCGGTGCAGAACGGGCTGAAGACACGCGCGAACGGTTCGCCTGGCAGCGCCCGCTGGGAGTGAGCCTGGCAGCGATCCTGTTGGGTCTGCTCGGATATCTTGCGCTGCGCAATCCATCCGCCGGGGCTACAGTCGCCGACCAGCACTTTGCAGCGCCGGAACGTATCGCCGAAGCGCTGTTCACGACCTACCTGCTCCCCTTCGAGATTACGGCATTCTTGCTGCTTGCAGCGATCGTCGGCGTTGTTGTGCTGCATATGGCGGGGGGGCGAGAACCAGGAACTGAGAACCGAGAACTGAGAACCAGGAACTAAGAACCGAGAACCGAGAACTGAGAACCGAGAACTGAGAACTGAGAACCGAGAACCGAGAACCAGAACTATGGTGCCAACGAGTTACTACATTTTGCTCAGCGCATTGCTGTTCACCCTGGGTGTTGCGGGTGTTCTGATACGGCGCAATGCGCTGGTTCTGTTCATGTCGGTCGAGTTGATGCTGAACTCGGCAAACCTGGCGCTGGTGACATTCGCAATGGCGCGGCAAGATATCGCCGGGCAGATCGTCGTCTTCTTCGTCATCGTCGTCGCCGCTGCTGAAGTCGCCGTCGGTCTGGCGCTGCTGGTGGCGATCTTCCGAACCAAACAAACGACCGATGTGGATGAGATTCATTCATTGAAAGGCTGAATGCTGGCGAAGCGAGCGCACAATGCTTCTGTTCCACTGTTTGCCTCTCATCTGACAGGACACGTTCCACGATGAACTGGATCATCTGGCTGATACCTGCTTTTCCTTTGATCGGCTTTCTGCTCAATGCGCTGGTTGTGCGCCGTGAGCGCGCAGCTGGCATCCTCGCCTCGGTGATGGTCGGGTTGTCGTTCGCAGCAACGATTGCAGCGATGGTCGTGCTCGAAGGCGCGCCATCCGGGGCAAAACGATTGACCTGGACGTTGTGGGAGTGGATCGGGATTGCCGATTTTCGCGTGGCGTTCGGGTTGCTGTTCGACCCGCTTACGGCGGTGATGGCGCTGTTGATCACTGGCGTCGGCGGGTTGATCCATATCTACTCGATTGGCTACATGCACGGCGATGTTCGTCCGGTACGCTTCTTCGCTTTTATGAACCTGTTCGTCTTCGCCATGCTGATGCTGGTGATGGCGGATAATCTACTGCTGCTGTTCCTTGGATGGGAAGGGGTGGGGTTATGCTCGTTCCTGCTGATCGGGCACTACTTCGACCGTCGCTCCGTGCCGCCGGGCATCAATCCCTCCGAGGCCGCCGTGAAAGCCTTTGTGGTCAATCGTGTCGGCGATGCAGCGATGCTGGCGGCGCTGTTCGCAATCTTTACCAACTTCGGCACGCTGTCGTTCTACGACAATCCGCAACTCAGTATCAGCGGCTACCTCGATCAGGCGATTGTTGTCGCTGGCGAAACGGTTGATCTTGGCGCATTCGGGCAGTTACCGTTGATGACTGGCATCACACTGCTCATGCTGGTCGCCGTTGCTGGAAAATCGGCGCAATTCCCGCTCTATACCTGGTTGCCCGATGCAATGGCCGGTCCAACGCCGGTGTCGGCGCTGATCCACGCGGCGACAATGGTGACGTCTGGCGTGTACCTGATTGTGCGCAACCATACCCTGTTCGATCAACCGGCGTCGGCAGCGCCGTGGGTGCTGGTGATCGGCGTGATGACGGCGTTCATCGGTGCGACTGCGGCTGTGGCGCAACTTGATATCAAGCGGGTGCTGGCGTACTCGACCGTCTCGCAACTCGGGTATATGGTTGCTGCTGTGGGGATGGGCGCGTATGTCGCCGGTATGTACCATCTGCTGACCCATGGATTGTTCAAGGCGCTCCTCTTCCTGGCCGCCGGTTCGGTCATCCACGGCATCGGCGATCACCAGGATATGCGGCGGATGGGCGGGTTGCGCAATGCGCTGCCGACGACCTTTCGCCTGTATGTCATCGGCGCGCTTGCGTTGAGCGGCATTTTCCCGCTCGCGGGATTCTGGAGCAAGGACGAGATCATTGCCCACGCCTGGTTTGACGCGCGGAGTCCGCTGGCAGCCATTATGCTGATCCTGACCTCAGCAGTCACTGCGTTCTACATGGGGCGTCAGATCGGCATGGTGTTCTTCGGGCGACCGCGCGACCCGACAATCCACGGGCACGAGAGCGGCGCCGCAATGCGCTGGACTATGGTGGCGCTGGCTGGCGGCGCCGTTGTCGGCGGTCTGATCAATCTTCCGGGATTGCACTGGCTGAACAGTTATCTGCGTCCGGTGCTGCAGGAACCGGAAGTGATCTACACGGTCGGGATGGGCATTCTTGCCACGATCACAACCCTGCTGAGCGCTGGCGCCGGTTATCTGGGCTGGAAAACCTATGCCCGCGATCTGGAGCCGCGCATCCGGATTGGGAAGGAAGACCCCATGTTTCGTTACCTGGGCGATCTGTGGCGCGGCATGGAGATCGGTTGGGGTCTCGACTGGCTTTACCAGCGGGTGTTTGTCCGCCCCTACCGCGCGGCATCGGTCTTTCTCAGCGACGTGGTTGATCGTGAAGCAATCGATCAGGTGCTGGTCGATGGCACGGCGCGTGGATTGGCGCGACTGGCGCACGGGTTGCGCGCATTGCAAACCGGGTATATTCGCACGTATGCGCTCATGTTCCTGTTCGGCGTCATTCTGGTTGTCGCATTCTTCGCCTTACGCGGTTAGGACTTATGAACGTTGCACCGCTTCTTTCCCTCATGATCTGGTTGCCAGCGCTAGGCGCGCTGGTGGTGCTGACATTGCCGCGTGAGCGTGTCGCGGCGCAACGCAGTGTGTCGATGAGCGCTGCGCTGCTGGCGCTTGCCGCCGCGCTGGGGGTCGTCTTCTTCTTTGATCCTGCGCGCGCAGGGTTTCAACTGGTCGAAAGCGTCGCGTGGATCCCATCGTGGGGCATCAGTTACACCGTTTCGGTCGATGGCATCAGTCTCTGGCTGGTGGTGTTGACTGCGTTTCTGACGCCGGTTGCGCTGGCGGCGAGTTGGGGAACAATCGAACGGCAGGAGCGCGCGTTTCATGCGCTGGTTCTGTTGCTGGCAAGCGGGCTGTTCGGCGTCTTTACGGCGCAGGACATGCTGCTGTTCTACGTGTTCTTCGAGTTCACGCTGGTTCCCACTGCGCTGCTGATCGGCATCTGGGGCGGTGTAGAACGTCGGTATGCGGCGATCAAGTTCTTCGCCTACACATTCACCGGTTCGGTCTTTCTGTTGCTGGGAATTATTGGCCTGTATCTGCTGCACGGTCAGGCGACGGGCGTCTACACCTTCGATATTGCGACGATCCTGGCGAGCCTGCAACTCGGTACGTTGCAATTGAACCCGGCTGCTGAAAGGCTCATGTTTGGGTTGTTCTTCATCGGCTTCGCGGTCAAAACCCCGATCTGGCCCTTCCACACCTGGATGACGACTGCTCACGCCGAAGCGCCTTCGTCAGGCGCAATCGATATCGTCGGGCTGCTGATCAAGATCGGCGCGTATGGTCTGATCCGCTACACTATCCAGCTCTTCCCGGCAACTGCTGCCTGGGCGGCGCCAGCAATCAGCGTGCTGGCAGTGATTGGCATTCTGTACGCTGCGTGGATTGCCTACCAGCAGACCGATATGAAACGTTTGCTGGCATATGCGTCGGTCAGTCACCTGGGATTGATCGTGCTCGGCATGTTTGCCCTGAACCCGCAGGGGATCGCCGGGTCGGTGGCGCATATGGTCAATAGCGCCCTGACAACCGGCGCACTGTTCCTGGTCGTCGGCATGCTCGTTGCACGACGCGGTTCACGCGAATTGAAGTCGTATGGCGGGTTGTGGAAATCAACGCCGGTGCTCGGCAGTTTGACATTGATACTGGTGCTCGGCTCGATCGGCCTTCCCGGCTTGAACGGCTTTGTCAGCGAATTTGCAGTGCTGCAAGGTGCGTGGCGTTCTCCCGGTCTCGGATGGCGTTATGCGCTGCCTGCGCTCCTGGGAGCGGTGCTGGCAGCGGTTTATCTGCTGCACATGTACCGGATGGCGTTTATGGGCGATGCGCCGCCGGAACTGGCGCAGGCGCCCGACGTTCGACCGCGTGAACTGGCGCTGCTGGTCATTATGGCGACGCCAGTCGTCCTGTTTGGGTTGTACCCCAATCTGCTGTTTGGACCCATGCAGCAGTCAGCGACACAGATTGCCGGGGGAACGTTGCAGTATCTGGCGAGTCGTTGAACGGCAGCCCTGAATCTGCACAGGGCTGAACGTTTGATGTGGAATACGACACACCAATGACAGAGATCATCATTCCGCCAATTGACTGGCGCGTGGCAGCGCAACTCAGCATTGTCTTCGGTTGGGCATCGGTGCTGCTGATCGTTGCCCTGTTCATACCGCGTTCGCGCACACGAATCGTTGGATACCTGGCGATTGTCGGGGCGCTTGTCGCAGCTGGCGCTGGCATCCCGCTGTGGGGCGTCAATGCTGAGACATTCAGTGGCATGCTGCGCCTGGATGCGTACAGTCTGACGTTGAACTGGCTCTTTCTGGCCGCTGCGGCAATCACGATCGTGGTATCGCTCGACTACCTGCCGCGACAGGGGATCGAACGGAGTGAGTACTACATTCTGGTGCTGTTCGCAACCGGCGGCATGATGCTCCTGGCGCAGGGGACAGACCTGATTATCCTGTTCCTGGGGCTGGAAATGCTGTCGATTGTGCTGTATGTGCTGACCGGTTTCGCATACCCGCGCAATGCGTCGGAAGAAGCAGGCATGAAATACCTGTTGATCGGCGCGTTTGCCGGCGGCTTTGTCGTTTTCGGCATTGCGTTGCTGTACGGTGCAACCGGCAGCATGAATCTGCGGGTCATTGGCGAAACGCTCACACGCCAGACGATGACGCTCGAAGAGCGAACCTACATGCTGGCAGGGTCGGCACTCGTTCTCGTTGGTTTTGGGTATAAGGTTGCAATGGCGCCATTCCATATGTGGGCGCCGGATGTGTACGAAGGCGCGCCGACTCCAATTGCCGGGCTGCTTTCGGTCGGCAGCAAGGCTGCCGGATTTGCGGCGCTGCTGCGCTTCCTGGTCGAGGCGCTGGCGGGCGAATGGCAGATCTGGGCGCCGGTGCTGGCGGCGCTGGCGATTGCGACGCTGGCAGTAGGGAACATCGGGGCGCTGACACAGCGCAATGTCAAGCGCATGCTGGCGTATTCGAGCATTGGGCACGCCGGATACATCCTGTTCGGCGTGATTGCTGCTGGCGCACCGGGAGGCATTGCGGGGCAGCGCGGCATTGAAGGAGTGCTGTTGTATCTGATGGCATACACCTTCACGAACCTTGGCGCATTCGGCGTTCTGATTGCGCTCGAGCATCGCGGTGAAGCCGCGTGGGACATGAGCGACCTGGCGGGGTTGTGGAACCGACGCCCCTGGCTGGCGGTCGCTATGGCGGTGTGTATGCTGTCACTGGCTGGCGTTCCGCCGACAGGCGGATTCTGGGGGAAGTTCTACGTGTTCACCGCTGCGTGGCTGGCGGGCATTGGCTGGATTACCGTCATTGGCGTCATTATTGCCGCCATTGCGGCATTCTACTATCTCCGCATCGTGGCGCAGATGTTTATGGCTGAACCAGTGCGCGACACTCCCCTGCCGATGGATCACGCCTTGCGCGCAGGGCTGGTTCTGGCAACCGCAGGCGTGCTGCTGCTGGGATTCCTGCCGACTCCGGCAATTGATCTGGTGCAGCGCGTGACGCTTGCTGCTGCGGGAAGCGTTCAACCGTAACTTCCGTGAGTCTCCTGCACAAAGGTCGCCTCACCGCTGAGTCGCAGCGCACGCAGAGATATGATCACGCAAATGCTGCGGTCTGAGCGCCCTGGCGGTGCATTTTTGCAGTGAAGTTATCCGTGGTGATGTTCGCCTCCACAGCCACACCTCAAAGCTCTGTTGCGCCGTTGTTCCATCTGACGACGAAACGCTTCAGGGGCTGAAGGGCGATTTCTCCGCCACAAGAACTTCTACGACTTCAGAGCGCAGGCTGCCGCTCTCGACAACATTGGTGATGATCGTGCCGGGAGCGACCGTATCGCGCACGCGCACATCGATCAAAATGGCGGCAGGATAGACATTACTGGCGGTCACAGTGCAGCGCACAACAGGACCCTCACTGCACTCGCCCACCGTCGGACTGATCTTCAATATCTCCAGGTTGGAACTGATGCTATCCACCACTGTTACAGCGTGGGTGGCACCGTCATCAGCAAAGACGCCGATATAGTAACTGAACATCATCCCAGGCTCTGCTACTGAGACCGACGCCATCTGGTGAATCCGGATCACAGAACGGGTGTTCGGAGGCGGGTCAGTGGGTGTGGGTATAACCAGATACTCATTGGCAGGCGGTGATCTGAACGGCAGAAACGGAGTGAAGGTTGGGTATGGCATGATAGCCGGGGTGGGGGTCGGATAGGGCGGCGGATACTGCATTCCAAAGAGAGAGTCGTATACCCATCCGGACAGCAGTGACATGCCAAGAAAGATGAAAAACGCGCGCACCAGCCATCGCACGTCCGATTCGGGTTTCGGGAACCTTCGCTCAACGACCGGTTCTGTGGACTTGAAGATTGTTTTCGCAGGCGCTGACGCATGCAGCCTGGTCGTCGGCAAGGTATGTTCCTCCGCCACGGCTGCCAGGTCTGCCGCCAGTTCAGTCGCCGACTGGTAGCGTTCACGGGGGTTCTTCGCCAGCGCCCGATCCAGCACCTTCTGAACCGCATCGGGAAGCGCGGGTTGCAGCATGCGCACACGAGGGATCGGCTCGGTTACATGCGCCACCAAAACGCCAACAGGCGTATCGGCGCGGTAAGGGGGGCGTCCGGTGAGCATCTCGAAAAGCATTGCGCCCATTGCATACACATCAACCAGCGGTGAGAGACCGCCGGGTCTGGTCAATTCAGGCGCCATGTAGTCGGGCGTGCCAACCACACCGCTGCGGGTCAGAATGGTTGCTGGTTCGACCAGACTGACGATCCCGAAATCAGCCAGGTACGGCTGGTTGGTATGATCAAAGAGCACGTTATCGGGTTTCACGTCGCGGTGGATCAACCCGGCAGCGTGAGCCGCATCGAGCGCCTGAGCAATCCGACCGATAATCTGTGCTGCCTGAGGGAGAGACAGAGGTCCGCGCTGAAGGCGAGATGCCAGCGAGCCGCCGGTCATCAGGCGCATAACCATGAACGGTTGACCTTCGTGCTCGCCAGCGTCGTAGAGCGGCACAATCGCCGGGTGTTCGAGAGCTGCAACTGCTTCGACCTCGCGCCGGAGACGGGCGTGAAAGGCAGGGTCGTGCAACAACTCGCGGGGAAGCGCCTTTACTGCGACCTCACGATCAGCCTCTGGATCGTATGCCCGGTATACCACAGCCATACCGCCACGACCCAGTTCGCCACGGATCTGGTAACGCCCGATCATCGGCGGGAGCATCGGTTCCTCCTTCCGAACATCGTGAAGGGTCTGCCCCCCGCGCCTCGGGCTAACGGCGTCGAGCGTTGCTGCGGTGTGCATCGATCAGGCTGCTCGGGGCATCTTCATCGATACGCGCAAAACATACCGCCTGTCCAGGTCGATGACTGTGACTGTTGCAAATTCAAGAGACATCAGCTATTACCGGGATTTGTATCAGGATAGGGCATTAAGAAACGTTCTCCGTCAAAGTGAATCAGATGATCAGGATCACTGGCAATCCAGACCTCAGTATCCCAAGAAATCTGATCGAGAAATCGGCGCATTTTTTACGATTCTCGAAGGCGGTGACAAAAATGAGACTCACTTTGTAACACTGAAACAATTCTTTCAACTCTTTGCGCCGTTTACCATCGATCGATCCAGAGCTGGTAACGGCTTCGATGACGAATAGCCAATCACGTCCTGGGTCGTACACTAAGACATCGGGCATTTTCTGATCAGGTTCAATGGTCATTCCGAGACAATTCGCATAGTCTTTGTCGATATATGCACCGCTCGCATCGCCAATATAGATGACAACTCCCTCCTTTGCAAATCGAGGACAAAATTCTTCGATGATGTTTTTGATGAGATTATTTTGCCCACCAGGTGACAAAGAGATTTCCTTACCCGGAGATAAGGTTACTGGTATGTTCCTTGCTCTTTCCAACTCTCTTCGAATCTGCTCGCGTTCTTTCAGATATTTATCCAAAGTCATTTCCCATTCCTCTTTTCCGTAACACTGTAGCAATTCCAACGTCCTCCCTTCAATCTGATACGCATACTTGCCACTATTTCGCGGTCGATCAGGTTGATCAGGGTTTGTAAGCAATAGTCCTGCCGCAGCAAAGTATTTGACTGCCTCGTCGCGAATGGTCTCGCGAGTGTTCGCTGCGTATGTTATACCATAATATTCCTTGATGAAATCCATAATGTCCTTGATCCGGCGTAACGGCGCGGTTGCTCGATCCCATCCATCTTCTGGCCGCAGATGGGCGAGGGCGAGCAGCGTATAGCCAGCAATGTCATTTGACCGGCGGGGACCAAAGCCAAGATCTTGCAGAATTTTCCGTGCTTCTGTGAGCTTCCGTTGACGCATGTCGTCAAGACTCATTCGCTATTTCCATCACAATTGCATCGATCTCAACCTGAGAGAGTTCACCCATAGACGCAGCACGACCAATACGTTCGAGGGCTTCACGGTCTGGATAACGAAACGCACGCAGATCAGCAGCGTTGACCTGGGTATGCCCACTAAACGCGCGAAAGCAATGATCGGCCCATGTTGAATTGAAAAAGAGCGTCAGTCCGCGTGCAAGGGCAGGCGGCAGACCGCGACCATGCGCATGGATGTAATTCAGATGATTTTCAAATCCTATCTCCTGGTATGGTATCCGTGTTGGATCATAGAGGGCTGCCACGAGCCGGCGCCGTTCTTCTTTCGCGGTAAATCGCTTTACCAGCACATACACGCCAGAGGGAATAAGAAGGTCGGCAGTTTCCCTGCAACGCACAATTGCTTGCGGTTTCCGCATACCATCTCTCGGCCAATCAATCATTGCCCTTCGGATGTGATGCGGATAAATCAGCGGGACAGTTCCGTTCGTTGGTTCATCACGCAAGAACGGACGCGCTCGAAAGTCAACGACTCGTCCGGTTGACACAACCAATCCAAGATCGTGCAGCGTTGCTGGCAGACGTCCCATCCATTCCCGAGCCAGGAGGTCGGCATCGTCGGCAGGAATGTGGATGAATCGATCGGCGCCGGTTGACCGAATGATTGCGTTATGCGGCAGCTTCCGCTCATGTACTGCACTCTCAGGCGCCCCAGTGCTGCTCGAAATACGAATGGTCGCACATGGTTCGGCAGATTTGACCGCATCCATGATGATCGTCTCTTGCAATACATCGTCCTGTTCAAACACTGCCGAGCGGGAATCGAAGACATGGATGCGTCGGATTGCCATCCTATCGAGCAGATCGTCGCGAAATGGACGGAAATAGGGGCCATTGCAGAAGCTCCGCGGCGTGATTGAGACAAGTTGACCGCCGGGAGCAAGTAAACGGATAATGAGCGCAAGAAATCCAGCATATAGATTACTCGTTTCGATACCGGCTGAACGCAAGTGAAGCCGTTCAGCGGAGTCGCTGCGGATTTTGCGGTATGGCGGATTAACCAGCGCGACGTTGAACGACGGGAGCGATTCGGCGAAGAGGTCGCCACGTGCGATCGGCGCTGCTGTCGCAATGAAGTCAACCTGGCGAATGTCGGCGCTGAAACTGATGCCGGACGATTCGCACATCCGTTGGCAAGATGCCATACAGACCGCCAGTGGTTGGGCAAGCGACGGATCGATCTCAAAGGCGGTTACCCGAAGCTGTTTCGTTACGCCGGGCATACGACAGATACGACGAACAAGTGCAGCGATTAACGTGCCGGTTCCGGCGCCAGCATCAAGCAACGTGATCCGCTCCGGCAACGGATCAACCCATGATGCCATGAGATCCGCGACGTGTGACGGTGTGAAGAACTGCCCCAATGACTCCCGGTTTCTTTGCCCGATTGGTTTATTGCTCGTGCGGATGATGGTCATACGTGCGCTCCGGTTGCTGACGCGCCTGCGAGCGCGTGTGGGTGCAACGGACGACATACCTTGCCAGACTGGAACGAGCGACAATGGATAGCCAACAGAATAACCCACGCAACAGTCGAGTAATAGCTCAGACGGTCTTGTGGCCATTGATCAAACCTTACTTCGTTCCCCGCAGGGTATACACCACAATTCCCTTGCCGTTGAACTTCGACGCATCGATAGCGCCGATAACCAACGCCGTCGTGCCGTGCTCGTACCCGTCGAGCAGCACATCGCCCTGCAAAC
>Ga0197142_1001473_pt1 | contig 21527 bp, 17 predicted proteins | sample GBS60_MetaG_FD_148614 | JGI IMG/M metagenome (GOLD analysis project Ga0197142, IMG submission 148614) | Sediment microbial communities from Great Boiling Springs, Gerlach, Nevada, United States - GBS 60_MetaG | ecosystem: Environmental > Aquatic > Thermal springs > Hot (42-90C) > Sediment... | reverse complement strand
TTCCATGAAAGACAAAGGATTGGAGCAGATGGGAAAAAAACCCAATTGGTGTAATAATCTGGCTCTGGCCCGATCCCTCAATGACCAGAGAGGCTCTTATATCCGTCTCGGCTGTTATCCGATGCAATTCAGCTTTTCTTGCCATCTCTAACCTCCATTTCTATTTCCAAAAGAGCCTGTACCAGAAGGTCATTTTCTTCTGGCTGACCAACTGTCACCCTGAATCGGTACTTGAGTTCAGGCGAGCCAAAGATTCGGACAAGGATTTTCTTTCGAAGCAACCGGTTATAAACCTCTTGAGCCTCGAGCCGCGCTGATTCCACCAGCAGAAAATTAGCTTTCGAAGGCAGGGGCTTGAAAGTTTGCAGGGTTTTCAGTCGATGGAAAAGCCTTTCTCTTTCTGCCACAATTTTTTTTACTTCCTTCAGAATAAAATCTTTTTCCTCCAATAAAACTTCAGCCGCTATCTGCTGGAAAAGGCCAACTGAAAAAGGCAAACGAGCTGCCTTCAGGACTTTGACCATGTGGGGCTTCCCGGCAAGATAACCGAAGCGTCCACCGGCCAGTCGGAAAGCCTTGGAGAATGTTCTAAGAATAATGAGGTTATCGTAGTAACCTAAAAGGGGTAAAGATGTTTCTTCGGAAAATTCAGCATAGGCTTCGTCTAGAACTACCAGACTTTTTGCTTCGGCCATTATTTTCTCTATTTGCTCAGACGTTAAAGTCAATCCTGTGGGGTTGTGGGGTGAGTTTAGGAAAAGAATCTTCGCGTTTTGAGCGGCCCCGATAATACCCTCCAGGTCAAAGCTCAGATCTTCCCGGAGCGGAACCTCGATAACTTTGATGTTCATTAACTCAGCTACACTTTTATAAATAGAAAAACCGGGTCGAAGAGTCACAATGGCCTCCCCGCTGTCGCAGCAGGCGTAAATAACAGTTTGAATAAGTTCGTTAGAGCCATTCCCCAGAAGAATTCCCTCCGGCTGATGATGAATATAATCAGCTAAAAGGGAAAGCAGGTAAGAATTATTTTCTGGAGGATAATAGTGCCAGTTGGTTTCTTTCAGCCGCCCGAGGATTTTTTCTTTAAGCCAGTCGGGCAAGGGATAGGCTGATTCGTTAAGATTGAGGCGGATAAAATAAGTCTCATCAGATAAATAATACTCTTCTCGATTTCGAACCTTATTTTTCAGCCACATCAGATCACCACTTTTCTGAATTCATACTCCAGAATGTCGGTCGCCCCGAGCTTTTTAAGAAGCGGAATAAGACGCGCAGCTTCCTTTTTTAAAACCGCCACTTTCACCGCATATCCCTGTTCATTGAAGAGGGTTGAAACTGTAGGCGACCGCATACAGGGAAGTATTTGCACGATTCCCTCGAGCCTGTCGGCTGGAACATTCATCTCCAGCATGACCCTTTCGCGAGCCTGAAGAACAGAAGTAATGAGCATGGATACTTCGTCAATTTTTTCTTTTTTCCAGGAATCGCGCAGGGACGCTGGATTGGCAATCAGCCGTGTGGATGAGGTGAAAAGTTCATCAATTATTTTCAGCCCATTTTCCTTCAAAGTCTGTCCGGTGGCGGTATTATCAATAATTAAATCTGCATCCTCCGGAGGAAAGGCTTCTGTCGCTCCATAGCTTCGGACAAAGATGTAATTAAAGTTTTCTCTCCTTAGATAGCTCCGGGAAATATTTTCGTATTCAGAGGCCACGATTATTTTTCGCGATTTGAGTTCCTCCTTGGTCACTGTGCTGGGAGCCGCTGAGACTATTTTTACTCTGTCAAAGCCAAGATCCATGATTTCTTCAACCTGAGCAGCCGTTTCCACAATCCAATCATAGCCCGTGAAACCGAGGTCATGGGACCCAATCTCTATCAGCTGAGGTATATTCTGAGGTTTCATCAATTTGGCTTCTATTTCTGGGTCAGAGCAGACTGGAAAATAGGATCTTTCATTTATCTCTTCAATCAGATTGGTTTCCTGAAGAAGCCTAGCCACAGAAGAAAGGATCCTCCCCTTCGGAATTAATATTTTTAATTTATTCTCTTTAACCATCCCTTACCTCCTTCCATCCACATTAAAAAAGTCCAGAGAAAAAATTTCCGATAATATCCTCTTCTTTCTGAGAAAGCTCACTGAGGGGAAACAGTGACTTAAATTTGTGGCTTCTCAGAAAAATTGAGGAAGGGAGATAAGGGTCAATGCAGGCAGGTTTTAATCAGGCAATATTTAAGATAAAATTTAATCACTTTTTTCATTTCATACTTCCTATATCAAATCCTCTTATTTTTGTCAATAATTTCGAGGCTCTTCCGTAAAAAGTGTGGTGATTTATTAGGCTTATCTCGGCTGTATTTTTTTTAAAATCAATAAGATACAAGAATTTAAGCGTGCTCTAAATGCATTTTAAAAATTGAGGACAAATTATTTCCATTCTAACCTTTAAAAAGAGATCAACGTAAGGTTTAATAAAACGCTATTTTTCCCCATATAAAAGAGCTCTTTTAGGCGAAAAGAAGGTTCGGGATTCATGACAAAGAATCGATGAAACCACCACTATTTTTAAGGATGAGCCTAATTTCGAGCTTCATCCTTAAAAGGGTGGTGCTTTCAGCGGTTTTTGCAATGTGCATTAAACGTTTTTTTTGTCTGAGAAAACTTCTTTCAATTGAAAAGAGATGTGCTACAAGCCTTAACTGCTCCACTTTAAAGTTTAAGAATATATTCTACCTAAGGAAATCCCTTAATCCTCTTTTTTTAATTACTAAGAATCCTCCTTCTCCCCTAAAAAAACGATGAGATCAGGATTTTAGAAAGAATATAAATTAATTAAATTGTATATTAAAATTGTGTCTGTCCCCATTTAAATATAATTTAAAATAGCTTCAGGCCGTTGATCTTTTTCGGTTCAGGTTGACCCGCTCCAAAGCACCAGACATAACCGTCCTTATCCAGAGCCAGAGTGTGGTCTTCCCCGCAAGCAAGAGCTACGATTTTCGGCAATTCTTTGACCTGAACCGGAAGCTCCGAGTAATATTTTTTCCGGCCCGGGTTTTAATAATGATAGCCCCACACCCAGACTGTTCCGTCTTTCTTCAGGGCAACCGAAAAGAAATTAGCGGCGGCGACAGCCACAATGTCTTTAAGACCTTTAACCTGAACTGGCTGCGGACAAAAAATGCCTTTTGTCCCGTCCCCGACCTCTCCCCAGCTATTTTTCCCCCAGGCCCAGACTGTTCCCTCCTCTTTAAGAACGACCACATGCATACTCCCGGGAGCCAGCATTTTAACATTATTTATCGCTGAAACCTTTCGCGGACTCAAAACTTTTCGTTGCGGGTCATTTTCAGGTTTACTGAGATCATCTCCCCAGGCCCAGAGTGACCCATCTTGAGTAATCGCATAACTGGAAAAGTCACCACAGGCGATAAACTTAACCTGGTTAAGGGCAGGAACTCGCTGTGGCCGGGCGGGCGACCATCTTTGTCCCCAGCCAATCTGACCATGACTATTATCCCCCCAGGCCCACACCTGCCCGTTGGACCGAAGAGCAAGACAATGATATGTCCCGCTGGCCACTTGAACTATGCTCTTCATATTAGGAATGGGCGCAGGTTCCATTTCATCCTGTGTTTCCCTGAGGCCAGCAGAGGCATGGGCACCGCTTCCCCAGCCCCAGACTGTCCCATCTTTCTTCAAAACATAGACGCGGGCCTGCGGATGTCGTGAAGAAGTCGCCTGAACAATATCAGCCAGTGGCTCTTTTAAAGCTGTAACCACGATTTCTTTAAAAACTTGCTGGCCACCCGAAGTGGTTGCCAGATATAATTTCCCCCATCGCCAGAGCCTACCGTTTTTATCGACGGCCACATCAAATTCTTTAAAGCCCGGAGCTAAAGGAAAATTTAATTGAGATTTAACGATTGACCCATCAGGCGGCGTTTCACACTCACCCAAGCAGCCGGGAATATCCTCGCCTATCTGTTTAAGGAAAAGTTTACGATAAACGCAGGGGGCAAGGACAAAAAGAAGTTTCTGCCCCTCACACCACTGATTACTATGATCCAGGGATTTAATAAAACCAAGAATTAAAGGCGAAAATTTTTCTTCAATTTTAATTAAGGGAATTAATGTATTAGAAGTATAGCCTTTTTCTTCCAGGTCTCTTAGAAGCTCCCGCAGACCATTTTCGCTGAGCCAGGCCAGCTTGGTCATGGTCACAGTATTAACCATAGCCGGAATATTCCGCCAATCATAAGTTTCGCCCGACGAATAGCCAGGATCCTTAATCTTCAGGACATCGCGGTTAAAATCCCTTAAAGTTGTCCTGACTCCAGGAAGATTATTCATAATAGCGTCAAAATGGACCTCAGGATTCTGAACGTATTCCCAGGTTATTCCCAGGGCTTTTTCTAAGAAAAAAAGCAGGGGATCAGTTGAAAAGAAATCAATCAGGTCGCGAATTTGTTTGGGTACCATCCTCCATATTTCCTGAAAAAAAGCCTGGGTTTCGCCAATAACATCCGGGACACCCAGCATGCTCCACCCGTACCGGTTCATGAAATCCTGGCAGGTCTCCTTAGCTTCATCTTTATTTGGTGTCTGACAGAAAAAGACATTCTCGGCTATCCTCCGTCCAAACTCGGGCCAGGCCCGTAAACCCCTGTCAATATCATTTATCCAGGCTCTAAGATAAGCAATCATCGCCAGAAGAGAAGTTTTCAGGGCCTGCCACTCGGCCTGAAGCGCCGCAGCCTTCATGGTGAGCATATTGGAACGAACAGGATCAATGAGAAGACATCCAGCCGCTTCTGCGAGAAGACTTTTTATTTGAGCCTCATATTCCTTATCTTTCTGACGTAGAGTTTGGGCATAGCTATTTTGTTTTTCCCTTAAAAAATTCTGCAAAAATAAAAAAAGACGGGGCGGCGAAAAATTAAACGGCTGGGAATCAAGAATATTATCTGTCTTTCTGTTTAATTATTTTATTGATTGACAATCCGGCCGTCTTTAAGCTTGATCAACTTTTTTGCCCGATGAGCCAGTTCAAGATTATGGGTAACCAGAATGATGGTCAATCCCGATTCTTCGTTAAGACTTTTTAAGATCTCTCCAATCTCCTGGCTTCTTTCTGAATCCAGGTTTCCTGTAGGTTCATCGGCCAGTAGAACCTGAGGCTGGTTAATCAAAGCCCGGGCAATGGCCAGACGTTGCATCTCTCCGCCTGACAGTTCATTTGGTCTGTGATGAAGTCTGTTCCCGAGACCAAGACGATTTAACAACTCAACTGCTGTCTCTCGAGCCGCCGGTTTTCGATAAAAGATCTGTGGTACCAGGGCATTCTCCAGAACAGTCAGGGTGGGAATCAGGTAAAATTTTTGAAAAATATAGCCGAATAACGGCCGGCGAATTCTGGTCAGTTCACTTTCTGTCAGGCCCCGCCCATCATCAAAAATCGTTTTCCCGTCCACTTTCAAAAGACCAGAAGTGGGATTTTCCAGGCAGCCAAGTAAATGAAGGAGAGTAGTTTTTCCTGAACCCGAGGGTCCCACTATAGCCAGAAAATCCCCTCTGAAAATATCCAGGCTTAAATCATTAATGGCCGCAATAGCTTCAGCCCCTCTTTTATATATCTTTTTAAGATTTTTTGCTTCGATGATTACAGCTTTACCTGACATATTCATTCCTCCTCAGTTCGGATGGCTTCGAGGGGTCTCAACCGCGATGCCCTTAAAGCAGGATAAATACCGCTCACCAATCCCAGGAGAACTACGCCGGTAATGGCCATGGCTATAAGCCTGGCCTCAATAATCACCAGACCGCCGCTGGGAGAAAATGGTAGAAGCTTACGGATCAGGTATTCGGTAACACGGGAACTTAGCCCGGCCAGGAAAGCTCCGCCTGCCCCACCAAGGAAACAGAGAATAGCCGTTTCCGTCCAGATCAATTTAAAAATATCGGTCCGCAACGCACCCATGGCTTTAAGAATACCAATTTCTTTCTGCCTCTCCATTACAGACATTAAAACCGTATTAATAACACCCATAACTGAAATCAAAACAGCAATAAGGGCTATGGAAAAGACCAGAATACGAGCAGTCGAAACCAGGGTCATGATGGTCGTTTTGACCTGGGTGAGGCTAACCACCTGAACATCCGGCAATCTTAACATCTTTTCTTCAAATTGGGCCAGATCAGCATTTTTATCTACCTTGATCCCGATGCTGGTGAGCTGGCCTTCCATGCCAAAGATTTGTTGGAGCGTCCGGAGAGGAATGAAAATGGTGCCGTCATCCTGGGAACCGGTGCGGTTTAAGATACCCACCACCTTGAGTTCGACTTCTTTTTCCGGAATCAGGTAAAAGTCCCCGACCTCTCTTTGCTCCAGCTCGGCGGCTTCGTAGCCCATAACCACCTCCCTGGCATCTTCTTCAGTGAACCAGCTTCCCTGTTTGAAAGACAGGCCAGGCTTTATCCGGGGGTAAGTATGGGGATCTATGCCCAGAAAAGCAGTCAACCCGCCACTCTGTCCTTTATTAGGGTCAAAGACTACCTGCATTAACATTGGAGTGATACTTTCCACTTCCTTTTCGCTGATAATCTGCTGGACTATATCTTCCTTCATATACTTTAAACCTGTTCCGCCTTTAAGCATCAAGGTGGCGGCTTCATAGGGACAGCCTTTGGCCACCACCAGCATCTGAAAGCCCAGGCTGTCTATATCCCGGTCCAGAGATTTCTTGTAACCGTGGTTAAACCCGAAAAGGCTGATGAGAACCCACGTAGCCAGACCAATCCCTACGGCTGTCAGCAAACTGCGTGTTTTTTTCCTGGCCAGATTTTTCCAGGCTATGGTGAACATGGAAATTTTTGCTTTTTCATTCATGGCCTTTCTCCTAATTAAGGTCCGGAGCCAGGAGCCGGCCCGGCTTTAATTTCCTTTTTAAAAACCAGAAATTCCATCAGAATGAGGTTTTTCTTAACTGCCCTCAAGATAGCCCGAAAATCATCGACGGCCTCCGGCACCGGATTTTTAATCTGACTGATTTTTCCTGGCGGCTCCTCCACACCCTGAGCTGGATTGTAATTATCAAAGTCACCCAATCTCAGGGATTTAAATTGATTGGCGAACTCCGCCGCCCGGAACTGCTTAGCTCCACGCCCGGTAAATTTCTGAAGATAAAAGCCTCTGATTTCACCGTCTGGCGTAAGAGCCAGAAAAACCTGAAGACCGCCGTAACGACCCTTCTGATTTACCCCGTGGATATAGCCTATGAGCTCATTCTTTTGGTAAATTTCATAGACGGTATAAGGAACATCAATCGTTTCAAAAAGGCCGCTGAATTTATCCTTTAAACGACCTTCAATCTGCCTAAGCAGCTCAGGACCACCACTCTCAGCCACAGAAACATAGAACGTCCGGAAGCCTGTTGATTCGGGAAAAAGGAGCTTGACATCGCGTTCTGGGTCATTAAGATCACAACCCACGGCGGCAAGAAGGGGAAGACGAAGATAATAGAAAACAATCAGAATTACTGCCGATTGAAGAAACGGGTTTTTCCTTAAAGAAAAAAGTAATCTGGTTTTCCTCATTTTCCCCTCAAATGACCCTGTAATAATAGAATTGAAGGACCAGGCGTGTTATTTTCTGGCTGTAATCATAAAGAAGCATCGACCGAAACGTCAGATCCGGATTTATCCGGTAGCTGAGCCCTGAAGCCAGAGAATAATGCCCCTCAGATCCGATTCTGAAAAAAGAAGTTTGCGCTTCGAGCTTGAGTCGTCCTTCTGGAAGCAAGGCCAGGCCCTGACGGAACAGAAACAGAAAATCGCTTTTACCTTCTCTCCTTCTAAAGTTGACTTCTGCCCGGCTTTCCAGGTTGAGCCAGAAATAGGAAACATCCAACGCCAGGCCAGTCCAGCTGGCGGGCATTGCGGGCAGAGGATGATCATCCATTCCGTTTATTTCCAGAACTTTACCCACAAATCCAGACATTCCTAAGGAATAATTATCCCGGGCGAGGACTCCATAAGAAAGGCGGGTTGAAAACAAGAAATTTCCGTTGAACTCAAGTTTGTGACCGGAACCAGTGGTTAGGCTGAGAGCGGAATCTCCCCATCTCCAATCCTTATGCAGAGCGAGTCCCCAGTCCCTGTCCAGAGCGAAGCCAAACATGGTGGCATCAGGAAGCAGAAGAGCGTGGTTGTCAAGTAGATAATTAAGGCCAAGAGCTGGTTTTAAATGGCCGAAACGCAGGTCAGATAGTCCGGTCTTAAAGTTAATGAAGGCATTATAAAGCTGAAAGGCCCAGGTGCTTCTTTCATTTTTCTGATAAACCAGGCGGGTTTGAAGGGAAAGATACCCGAAATCGACTTGCCGCCGTCTGAACCTGTAGAGTGATTCCAGGCCTATGCCTGGTTTCTGCATGGGATGATGATGATTGAAGGAAAATAAATCAATGGAATTATGGGTAAGATTCCAGCTGGCCACCCCCTGAGCTTCAAAATAAAAAAGAGAAACTCTTTTCTGGGCTTGAAGCGAAAAAGGCGAAAGCAAGCCAAATAAAAAGAAAATGGTTAAATAGAATATGACCACCGAGCTCAGATTACCCTTAAGACGCTTTCTGTTTTTATCTTTTTCAGCTAATCCGGTGAAGAGTTTGTTTCCCATCCGTTTCCTATATTGTCGCCAGTTCTAAGCAAAAACTTACGGCAAAGGAGAAATTACCGCCATTAAACCTTGAACAATATCCGGCCGCGAAAGATGGTTTGCTCTTTTTCTTTGAAGGTGATAATAACTTCCCATTCGCCGGGCATGACGATATCGACAGGCAGAAGATAGAGGCCACGGGCGTTAGTCTTGAAGGGGACCTCTCCCGAATCGTGGTGGCCTCTCATGGACGGCATATCCGATCGACCGGTGATGGAGTAGACCTGGGTAAGCTGACCATCAGGATTATGGACAGATAAAATCAAGATAACTGTCCCGATTTTAGGCTCCCGGTCAAATTTCCAGGTGAAATAACGACCGTCGGGCAAGGGGTTCTTTTTTTCAGCGGGCTTGAGTATGGGGATTTCCTCTTCATGTCTGTATTTTTCCAGCGTCAGCAAGGCGGTTAGAGAAGGTCTGGCTGTTAAAAAGAGAAAGCCAGGGCTAATAATTAAGGTTAGAGCTAAAATTAAGGTCTTAAGTCTCCTGCTCATGTTAATCTCCTTCTCATCCAATCTGCACATAATATGATACCTTATTTATTTGATAAAATCTATCGGAATATTAATAATTACTGAAAAAACCAGATATTATTTCAAGTCAAGCAAGAAAGGAAAGAAAAGACTCCGAAAATCTGGTCAGATAAACATTAAAGAGAAAAATTGCCAGTACTTTTCCCACTTTTAACAGAATTTTAACTCAATTTTGCCGCTCCTTTAACAATCATTTGCTAATCTGAAGCTGAATGAATGAGGCAATAATGAGACACTTAAGAGCGACGGCGAAAGAATAGAGAGGTAATTAATGGAGACGCAGGTTCAAATTAAGGCCAACCCTGGGGCTCTAATCAAGAACAAGAGTCAAGGGCAGGCTGAGTTCTCGGGGCAGCCCTTATTTATAAAAGACTCTGGTTATCTGGCTGACATTTCCCCCAAGGCGGCCCCTATAAATGCGGTCAATTCCAATGGGCTACCAGTAGCCGCGCACTCAGACCACTCCCCATCCCGCCCTGGAATTTTAAGTCGGTCAAGTGGGCTGGAGCTTTTAAGACAGGGCTGGCTGGCAGCTGACCTTCATGTCCATACCTTCTATTCACATGATGTTGCGCCCACCGCTGAGGTGGACCCTTTGAAACTCTACCAGAAGGCGAAAGCCCGCGGGTTGAGTTTCGTATCTTTTACGGATCACGACACCATGGAGGCTTACGACCGCATCGGCTGGACCCGGGATGATGTCATTACTGGCGTGGAAGTTAAAATCCTGGATCGCCAGCGAATCGGGCATACCATCCACGTAAATGTCTATTCGCTCAATAAAAAGCAGTTTGCCCTCATCCAGCAAATCACCAGACAGGCTCAGAATATTGAATTACTTACCGAGTATCTTAAATCTGAAAATCTGCCCTTTGTCTTCAACCATCCCTTCTGGCATGAGCCAGGAGAAAAATTCAGCGGGGAAGCGGTCATGGAAATTGTCGATCTATTTCCGGTGCTTGAATACAACATGGGGCGGATAAGAAAATTAAATCGGTTGATGCTGCAACTGGCCGAAGCAAAGAATAAAGGAATAGTGGCTGGAACAGATTCTCACACTGGCGATATCGGACGTATTTTCACTCTGGCTCCAGGCAATAACCCGAAGGAATTTTTTGATTCGGTTAAACGCGGTAGTTCTCTTCTGGTAACTGAAGACTTGAACTTCTTCAGAATAAGGCAGGAAATACTTCAGCGTTTGGAGATGCTGGCCGATACCCGGAAATGGGTAATGGGTAAAAAGAGCTTAAGACTGGAAGCTGGCCATGTCCTGGTAGATGGGATAATTCAGATCTTAACTGAGGGCGCCGGTAGAAGACAGGGCCTGAAAAAATGTCTGGTTAAATTCATGGCCAGGTTCCTTTCGCACCTCGGTCTGCCCGCTTTAATTTATCTTGGTAATCAGAGAAGATTGGCCGGGCGCCTGGAGCTGGAATTGGGCGTCTGAAAACTATCGACTCTTTCGTAAACTGCTCGTTAGCAATTTAGAAGATGAAGTCAAGCTATAAAATAATTCCCGTCTCAAGATTAAAGGCAACGGTACCATTTCTCTCAACGCTTTTAAAATCAAAGACCTGATGTCAACACCATTCTCTATTTTGTCCCCGGAACAAAGAAGAATTTTATGAAAATATTTCTCATCAATGCGCAGAAAAAAGGTTGAATAATTAAAGAGAATAAAACCTGGAGAAATAGCCATAATTTCGCTATAAACCTCGACATTTAAAAGTCAGGTCATCGTTTCTCAAATAATTTAACTGTTCAGCCGACCTAAGTATTGACTTATGACATTACTTATACTTGAGCCTCAAGTTCAGCCAGGATAATTCTCAAATTCAGGTTTTAATTGAAAAAATAAGAATCTTTCTATAAAGAAATTTATGAGGAGGGAAACATGAAAGAATTTAAAATTTTTATGATTTTTCTGGTCACATTCCTTTCAGTTTCAATTCAGGTCAGCATTCACCCCGGTTCTGCTTTCAGCCTGGAAGTAAAGCCTGATTCAGAACCCTCACTTTATCATGCGTTAAACCACGAAGCTCTAAATGGTCAGACGGCTGAAATGAAAAAGAAATCCCTGGGAGCCAGGACAGTTCTTCCCTCGCCGGTCTGGGTAATTGGCTCTTATGATAAAAATGGCCAGGCCAATGCTATGACCTCGGCCTGGGCCGCTATCTGCTGTTCCCGGCCTCCCTGCGTAACCATATCTCTGCGCAAAGAAACTTATACCTACAGCAACATAATGGAGAAAAAGGCCTTTACCGTGAATATTCCGGCCGCTTCCCAGGCTGCTTATGCCGCCTATTTCGGAAGCGTCTCGGGCAGAGATGTCAATAAATTTGTGGCGACTGGCTTGACGCCTGTTAAAAGCGACCTTGTCGAGGCACCTTATATTAAAGAGTTTCCTCTTATTTTAGAATGCCGCCTGAAGCAAACTTTAGAAATTGGCTCCCACACTATGTTCATTGGTGAAATTGTCGATGTTAAGGCCGACGAAAACATTCTGACAGAAGAAGGTGCCTTAGACCTGGAAAAATTCAGGGGATTTTTCTTTCAACCTGGCAGAGGCAAATTTTATCAATATGGTGAATTCCTGGGCGATGTGGCCGCTCTCGCCGAAAAAATAAAGAAAAAGAAATGAAGCCGGAAAAGAGGCAATCTGCTCTTTTAGCAAATTACAGACTAAGCCTGAGGGGCAATAATAAAAATTAAGGGATAGTAATAAAAAATTAAATTAAGAGAGGAGGATATAATGAAACGCCGCGCTTTCATTCTTTCCCTTGGACTTTCAAGTTTTTCCTCTATGATAAAAAAGAGACCTGAAACGAGCTTTGAGCCAGCATATTTTTCCCTGAATGAAATTCTCGACCATCGTCCCTCCCCTTTGGCCGTATCAAGTACGCATCAGGCGCCAAAGAACAAGACTGAATCTTCCTCTGCTCCACCTGTCCTAAAGCCAGCGAGGCTAAAACAGGGCGATACGGTGGCCCTGGTTGCCCCATCAGGCGCCACCGCCACCCGCTTTGAAATCATGCTGGTAAAGGAATGTATGGAAGCTCTGGGCTTTAAGGCTAAACTGGGCCGGCATGTTTTCGATCGCTATGGCTATCTTGGAGGAAAGGATGAAGACAGGGCCGCTGACCTGATGGCGCAATTTGCTGACCCGGAGGTCGCTGGAATTATTGCCGTTCGCGGTGGCTGGGGCTGCGCTCGCCTTCTACCCTATCTTGACTTTGAGGTTATCAGAAAAAATCCCAAGGTGCTCATCGGATATAGTGATATTACTGCCTTGCTTCTCTCTATATATGCCAAAACTGGTCTTGTGACTTTCCATGGACCGATAGGACTTGACCCCTGGAATTCCTTCACCGTCAATTATTTCCGGCGGCTCGTGATGGAAGGCGAAGCTCCCCTGCTCGAAAATCCAATCGAAAAAGGTGATTATTTAATTCCCCGGGAAAATAGAGTCCAGACAATTACTCCTGGTCGGGCCACAGGAGTTGTTATGGGCGGCAATCTATCCATCATTTCGACTCTTCTCGGTACGGATTTTGTTCCTTCATGGAAGGATGCTATTTTATTTGTCGAGGATGTTAATGAAGAAATTTATCGCATTGATCGAATGCTGACGCATCTGCGCCTGGCTGGAGTTTTCCGGGAAATTAAAGGCTTTATCTTTGGTCGCTGTACAGATTGTAATCCAGGACAGGGTTATGGTTCCCTCACTCTGGAACAGGTGCTTGAAGACCACATTAAGCCCCTGGGTATCCCAGCCTGGTACGGCTCGATGATTGGTCATATCCCCCTGAAATTCACCGTGCCCATAGGCATAAAAGCTGGTATTGACGCAGAAAAAGGGATAATCGAACTTCTTGAACCTGCTGTCTCTGGATAAGGAATTAGCTGTGGTTAAATAAAATCTTGTAGCTTCTTTTTTTCTAAACATCAGGAATTTTAATCTCTCCAAAAAGCCTGTCCCAAAGGAAATATTAGCTCCAAAATCGCCCTTTGCCATTCTTGATTAATTGCAATAGCACGCCGCCGCGCAAGCAAATCAAAAATTACGGCAATGAAACTAAAAGTCGTTGGTGAAATTATTCTCGTTGGTGAAATTATTCTTCTTTCCACCAGGGTGCCCCAGCCAGCCTCAAGAAAAGCTCGAAACATTTCCGGCCGGAGAGCATATTGAATCAATAAATAGCCCAGAAAAAGGCCTGACGAGGATAAAAAAGCCATACTTTCTGGCGATTTTTTTTAAATGAAATCAGGAAGAGGAAAAAATCGGCATAATTTTAAAGCTCGAGGCTTATAAAATAAGACAACAAAAAAGAATAAGCCTATTCTTGAGAAAAAAATAAAAGCTCAGCCAGAGTAATAATTGCTCAAAAAGATTAATATTACCCGAGCGCAGTTCAAGAAAGAGAGCACTGTTATGGGCAAAAAGGCAAAAAAAGCAGAAAGCAGCCTCAAGTTTTTCCTCGAGAAAATATTTTGACCAGAACCACAAAAGGAAAAAGATGGTGGTAACTTTCAAAGACAAAAAACGAGGCAAGCTGTTCTTTCTTCCCAAAAATTAAAGAGGCGGCAAAACCACAGGGTAGCGGTCGGATTTCTCATTATTTTGCCTATTTTTGCTTTAGATACCAGTATTTTTTGAATTATTATTCTTTTTTTAATCGAATAAAAAATCAAGCCTGCCTGGACTCACCAATGGAGAGCCTGGTTCAATCATGGTTTTGTATCCAGTAGATTCATGGATTTTTGCCATAAAAGCACATCCCAGACAGTCTTTTTTGATAAAAGTTTTGTCTCCAGTAAATTCATGATTTTTTGACTACAAGAAGTCTTTTAACCGAAAATTAGGATTCACTTGAGCATAAAGAGGCCTCTTAAGGCTCTATTTTAATCCCATAAAAGGTCAGCGTGAGGATTAAATCATCTGCCCATTTTAAAAGACTTTTATTGCTCGCCTGAAATTTTTCATATTCCTTTCTTTTCTTTTAATTCCTTATTTTTCTTTGTTTTTAGAACAAACCCAGCCGCCTATGAGACTTTCCTTAAGCTGAAAATGACTGCGAGAAAAGCCTTGTATCTTTAAAGCAAAGCCAGCTGCCTATGGGACCTATAAAAACTTTTCCCTGGAGAAATAAACTGCCTCTATTTGCCTCAATTTGAAACCCTGCCCGCCTAAAAATTAACTGGATATTTTAAAGTGTCATTTATTCTAAAAGGTCATTTGGGACGGATAAATTTATTTCATTTCTCCTTTCATTTGCAAAGGGGTTCCTACCGCATTCCTATCAAAAAGCCACTACACGTTTTGCGAAAAAAGCCTGAAGAATATTGACAAATGGGCTGAAATTTATAAAGAATTTCATCTAAGCAGCTATGAATAACAAGTTTTCAAGAAGGGAGTTTCTAAAGACAATACCCCTTTTAGGGTTCAATGGAGCTTTCAGCCTGAAAAGGTGGGACCTCGAGAGCCTGAGACAATTTCTCCCTGAATCTGCCGCGGCCAGAAGAGAAATTCTCAATAAAGAAAGAATAGATGAAATCAGATACTTCTGTAATCAATATGGAACACCTTATAATTCAAACGTCTTTGAAGCGGGGGAAAGAATAATTTTTAAGGGAACAGAGCCATATTTAAGCCTGATCATCAGGAATAATATTTTCATTCCTTCCTTAACCATAAAATTTACGGACGCCGAAATAAGCCTGAACAGAAGGGAAAAAAGGTTTTTCCATGTAAAGGGAACTGTAGAAATACCTCTCGGTGATTCTTTCCCCTGGAAACCAAAGATTTTAAAATATAAGCTCATTTATAAAACACCGGACAATAAGACTGAAGAAACCTGTTATCGCTTTGTTAGAACCCCTTTCTGTCAGCTCAAGGACGGTCCCATAAAAATAATAGTTTTTTCTGACACCCATTTGCTGGATGACAGAAATTTTACACGGCAGCAATTAGCCAACCCGGAAATTTTTGACCTCAGAACAAATGGCGAGTACATAAATCGGATTTTCCTGAAAAAGCTCGCCAATAATCCCCATTACCTTCCCTCCGGCGATGAAATTTATCTGATGAATGGTTTCAATGTGGCCAACGCCATCTGGTATATCCTCAATAACGAAGAACCAGACTTTTTCATCAATCTCGGGGATGACCATGGAGGCTTCGGTCATACCTGGAAATCCTTAGGCCTGGCCGATCAACACCTGGCGACCGAACTGGAATTAGATGCTATAACCAGAATGTTTCGTTTAGCTCAACGCAAAATTTATTCAGCCCTGATGAGCCATATCCCCTGTTATTATGTTCTCGGCAACCATGATGGTGAAAATGGCTGGTCGAGAATGCTTCCCTATGCCATGAAATGGCGGAAAAGATATTTACCTCTTCCGGGAGCTAATGAGGGCGGCTCACCCGATGAAAATTATTATCCGATTATCTGGGGATGTCATGAAAAAGTAAACAGCCTAACACTGCGCCCACCGGAGATCACCTGCCTGGTTCTCGACGTCACCCGCTATAATAAAAACCAGCCATTAAACCCTGAAAACTGGACGAGCGGTCAAAAACAGCTTAAATGGTTAGAGGAGAAACTTAAAGAAGCTGCCCTTTTCCGCTTCATCTTCACCCATCACATCTTTGGCGGCTGGCCTACCCAATCTGATTGTCGCCTCGATAGCCCTCATACTTATGCCTATGGAAGAGGTATGGGTTTTACCAGGGAATATTATGAAGACCTTAATCGTTTTTTGGAGGCCAGTGGTTATAGCTTCTTAAAAGTTAACCCTGAGAAAATCGAGCAAGTCTATAAAACCAATCTTTTTCTAAAGAAAGGTGTTGACGCCATTGTCTACGGCCATGACCATATCTTTAAGGGGAAAAAAATTGGGCGCTGTGATAATGGCCGGGACTTACATGCAATTTGTGCTGGCGCCACCAAAAATCTGGCCGAAATCAGCTGGTTCACCCAGCCTCTCTTTATCCGAGATTATGGAAGATATGAGAAAAAGGAATTTTTTTCCTGCCCCGGTTATCTGGTAATAGAAATTACAGAAAGCGGGATAAATTTTTATTATAAAAAAGCTGGACCTGCCTTTCTCTCCTATCCTAACAGCAATCTTCCTCTTACTGCTAAAACCGGAGACATTATAAGTGCCTACATGATATAATCTTAAAAAGACAAGAAATATAATAATTATGGCTCTTCCGACTTTCTTGTAGATAAAGATAAGATATCTGGACGCATCTTTTCTTTAATTCGCCTCAAGCGGTTTTATTATCCATAAGCTAATTAGATGAATATAAATAAAATGCGAAAGCGACCAGGAGAGTTTCCTCTAAAACTCTGCGTGGAAGGTTTGCCTGCAGGCATTCTGTCGTCTTTAATTCCTCAGTTTCATCCACATAAAATCCAGAAGGACCATAAATATCAATAGGTGAAAATGATTAAAAGGATTGTATTAGATGACACAATTTCTAAACAAGTCATGTTCCACAAGAATGGTCAGGGGAGAATTAGCGGAATTTAGTTGCAATCTAAACAGCTGGCACCTATAATTAATTGACTTTTATGCCTGCCTATTAAAATTATTAAAGGAGTAAATTAAGAGACATGCCATCAATCTGGCTATTGACGGGAACGGCGGCTACACTTGGCTTTGTTCATACGCTCATTGGTCCTGACCATTATCTTCCCTTTATCGTTATTGCCAGAGCAAGAAAATGGCCCCTGAGCAAAACTCTTTTGATTTCTTTCCTCTGCGGCCTGGGTCATATTCTGAGTTCTGTTATTATTGGCTTTTTCGGGATTGCTCTGGGTATCGCCGTCGGCCATTTAGAAAAAGTTGAAGCAGCAAGAGCCAGTCTGGCTTCCTGGCTTCTTATTGGCTTTGGTCTGGCTTATGCCATCTGGGGCCTGAGGCGAGCCTGGCGACAGAAAAAGCATGAACATCCTCATTTTCATTTTGAAGGCGAAATTCACAGTCACTCCCATGCTCATGAAGCCGAGCATCTGCATGTTCATCTTGACGAGGAAAAAAAGAACATCACTCCCTGGGTTTTATTTCTTATCTTTGTTTTTGGCCCCTGCGAGCCACTGATTCCTCTGTTCATGTTTCCGGCCGCCCAGCATTCGACCCTCGGGGTTATCCTGGTAACAGCTGCCTTTGGAGCGACGACAATCCTCACCATGTTAGTTTTGATCGCCCTTTCTTCCTGGGGCCTGAGTTTTGTCCGGCTGGGCACTCTCGAAAGATACTCTCATGCTTTGGCCGGCGCCATTATTTTCTTCTCCGGCCTGGCTGTCCAATTCCTGGGGCTTTAACCAGCTTCCAAGCTGCTCAGGAATTTTTTCATTTTTAACTTAAGGTCATCTTATTGGCGTTGTTTTTTCAAATCTATCCTTTAATTACCTGAAATCGAAAAGAACTTATGTCCGGCTTGGATATCCTAAAATCAAGCCTGACATCATCCCGGCTCAGATTCAGCTTTTACTTCTTTTCCCCGGCAGACAGAAATTCATCGGCTCTTCCTTGAAAAGAATGGCAATTTATTAGGCCGGTAAAAGCTGCATTTCTTTTAAAATCAATAAGATATAAAACTTCGAACATGCTCCAAATTCATTCATATTGATTTGGCAATCTTTCCTCATTCTCTCTTTTAAAAAGTCCAGATTAAAGTTTGATAAAAACGCAATTTTCTTCTGAGGCAAGAGCTCATCAAAGCAAAAAAAGCCTGGATATTCATGATAAAAAATCGCTGAAACCAACACAATTTCTAAGGATTGAGCCAAGTTTATCTTGACCGGAACGATTTCTTATCTTATAAATTTCTTCTTGTTGGTCTGTTTTTTAAACAAAAATTTCAAAAATAAAAATTTTGGTTTTTTCGCTTTTAATTCAAAGAGAGGGTGAAATCATGGAATTTGAATTAACCGATGAACAAAAAATGATCCAGGAAATGGTCAGAGATTTCGGTCGCTCCCAGATACAGCCCCTTGTCAAAAAAATAGACGAAGAAAAGAAGATACCGGATTCAATAATCAAAGGCCTGGCTAATTTAGGTCTTTTGGGAATGACAGTTTCTCCCCAATATGGGGGCCATGGCGCTGACCCGGTAACAGTTGGTCTGGTCGCCGAAGAACTGGCCAGAGCTGATTTTTCCTGCGCGGTGCCCACTTTCTTTCTGGTTCAATGCGCCTGGGGATTTATCTTAAATAAGTACGGATGGGAGGAAGCTAAGCAAGCCATCCTTCCCTGGGTAACTAAGGGTGAAGCCTTTATCGGCATAGCCTCGACCGAACCCGATGCGGGTTCCGATGTGGCCAGTATTAAAACCAAGGCTGAAAAAAGGGAGGGAACATACATTCTGAACGGTGAAAAAATGTTTATCAGCGGCATCAATGAAATCATGAACCAGCTACCTCGCGGTGGAGGCTATGTTACCCTGGCTAAGACAGACCCTACCAAAGGCGCCAGGGGAATAAGCCTTTTCTATGTTCCTTTAAAAGGAACAACCGGTATAACCACCACTCTTCTTGAAGACTGGGGACGGAAGGGAATCTCCACCGGCGGCTTTGCCCTGGAAAATGTGGTTATTCCTGAAAGCTATCTTCTGGGCGAGGAAAATCAGGGCTTTTATTATGCCATGGAAGGCTTTGATCTGGCTCGAGCCATTATTGCTGTTGTCAGCAGCAGCGCGGCCCAGAGTGCGCTTCATCAAGCCATGGATTATATGAAAATAAGAAAGGCCTTCGGTCAGCCGATAGCTCGCTTCGAAGCGCTTCAGTTTAAGCTGGCTGAAAACTGGGCTAAACTCGAGGCCGCGAAACTTCTGGGCTACAAAGCCCTCTGGACTTACGGTCTGGAACAAAAAGGAAAGAAATCACGCTTCGAGACAACAAAATTATGTGCGGAGGCCAAAATGCTTGCCCCTGTTTTTGCGTTTGAAGCTATCAATGACGCTATCCAGTGTTTTGGAGCTTTTGGCTATACAGAAGAATGTCCCTTACATCTTGCCCTTCGAGGGGTAAGGAGCTACTACTGGGCTGAAGGAACGCTGGAAATTATGAAGATTATCGTTGGTCGTGAGCTTCTGGGTAAAGATTTTATTGCTTATAGATGAAATTCTCTCTTTCTTCCTCAGCGAGAGGCAATTAACTTGACTTTCCAGCTGGCATCAACCCACAATCCGATTATTTTTATATTTGAAAACCAGGAGGCGACGACTTCCATGGCCTTAAGTATATCCTGTGACTGCGTCGCCTCATCCCCGGGATTACCAGCACAATCATAATGGCCCGCAACGGCCACCAATTCCGAGTGGTGACGAAAAAGTGAAATTTCCAGGCATTTCCGGATCAATTCAATTAAGGCTTTTTCCTTGCCCTCGGCGAGTATCCTGTTAGGTCCGGGCAGGGTAATCATATCAACATAATCAATGGAAAATGTTTTTTGAATGAAATCTATCACCGGCTGCTGCACTCGCCCATCCATACAATTAATGGCTGTGGCAAATTTAGCCATCCTGACCTGCCTTTACTCTTTAAATTTTTTTAAAATGTCCTTCAAAGGCGGAACATCAAACCATTGTCTTCCTGTTAATTCGTTGGTGTAGGCCTGGTAAATCTGGCTTACGGCCTCAAGTATTTCCCGGGGGAGGGGCGGCGGAGGGTTTTGCACTCTGGATTTCCAGTTGATTCTGTCCAGGCTTTTTGCTGTCTCCACCTCTTTGTACCAATCTGTTTGCCGATAGAAAAGCCGGGCAATTTCCTTACTCACCGGCAATCCTTCGTAGGTAAAACGGCATTCATCCAGGGTTCCCAGAGCATCGATGATTACAAATTGCCGGTTTTCATCAAAACCAAGCTCTATTTTGCCGTCTTCATTAAACAAGCCTATTCTTCTGGCTTCTTCGGTAATCAGCTTGTTTACGGTCGCTACAATCGTTTTCATTTGCTCCAGTTCTTCATCGGAAAGATAACAGATATCTTTTGCTTCTGACCAGCTGATATATCTATCGGTAACCTCTAATTTGGTTGAAACATCATAGATGGGTTTCTCCAGAATCTGCCCTGGCACGGGCATGCTGTCAAGGCCAATATCCTCGAGTTTCAGCGATCCCTCTTTCAGTCGCTTGAAAACTGAAGAGCCTGCAGGCAGGGAATTGCGGTAAATAATTTCAAGTGGAATTAATAAATTATTTTTCACTTCCTGATAGACGGAATAATCATATTTCCCATTTATCAACTTCGGCCTTATGACGCGCAGCAATTTTATCTCCATGGCCGCCACCGGTTCCTTTAATTCGCTTAATCTTCGGACCTTTCCATCAGCTACCAAGCCCAGATAATGGGTTTTAAAACCAAGGGCTTCAAGTTTCTCGAAAAAGTAAGCTGTGGCCAGGCAGATGGCTTCCCCTTTCCGGCTAATGTGATCCGGCATTTCGCCCCAATCAAAAACGGAATAACGGTCAGAAAAAACAAACCGGCCGATACCGGGCTTATCAGCCGATGGAGGCTCGACGATAATTAAATCTTTGACACTACCCATTATTGTTTCATCTCCTTTAATTAAAAATTTTCGCAATACTTATAACTTTCGTTGTCTTAATTTTTATGAAAAGAATAGCTGAGGTCAAGATCAAAAAGCTTGTTCGCTAAACGCAGGTCAACCTGAGGATATGAGTCGGCGGAATTTCCTTAGAACTAAGAGATTTAACCATTTTTTAATTTTAAGCCAATTTAAATTTTTAGCAAATTTATTTTAAGCAGCCAGAATTTCAGACAAAATCAGAAAAAACTATTGGCCAGCTTAATCTTTGACCTTTAAAATCAGATTATTCCTGACAGAAAATTATCGATACCCCCTTTTCTGTTCGTAAAAGAGAGTTATTACGATTACAAAAAGGAGTTAATAAAATGTTGATAAAAAATCATAAATAAGAATTAAGATCAGCCAGCCTTTTAGGATAGAGTCATCCCCCTTAAATCCTTTAAGGTAAAAAAGTTATCGCTCGGTCCGTAAATATGGTAAAATGTCTTTCTATATTTTTGCGGCCTTAAAGAACAAATGATAATTTCGAAGAGCATCTGCTAAAAGGATAAAGAGACTAAGAAAAAATAAAGCCACTTCTTAAGGTGAAGAAAAAATTATTAATTTTACTGGGTTTCTTCTTTGTGGGACTGGGAATTGTGGGGATTTTTCTTCCTCTTTTACCAACGACACCTTTTCTTTTGCTTGCGGCAGCTCTTTTTGCCCGCAGTTC
>Ga0197142_1001471_pt1 | contig 21535 bp, 32 predicted proteins | sample GBS60_MetaG_FD_148614 | JGI IMG/M metagenome (GOLD analysis project Ga0197142, IMG submission 148614) | Sediment microbial communities from Great Boiling Springs, Gerlach, Nevada, United States - GBS 60_MetaG | ecosystem: Environmental > Aquatic > Thermal springs > Hot (42-90C) > Sediment... | reverse complement strand
CAAACGACGGACGGCAGAGCCTTTGTAAGCGGGGCTACAGTTGTCGGTGGGGGACAGAAACGCACACAAAAGTGCTGGGCTTACCCTCTCTCCCACCTTCCTTCCTTCTCACTTTCTCTCCTGCCTTTTGGCTGCCTACCCTATATAACGCAAAAGGCAGGGCTGTTAACCCTGCCTCTTCCTTATTCAATTGTGTCAGTTTCCTTCTTCTTCCCTGTCAGTTACCCCCCTTTTTATGCGTAGAGTAGGAAGCGGAGCCATCTCAGAATTGGCTTTCCGTAGTGTATTGCTAACAGCAGTCCCGTATAGGGAGCCTTTTCCCAGCAGAATGCTACGTATTCCTTAAACCCTTCGGGGACTATTAACGCCGTCAGCAATAACACCACTGCTGACAGTTTGATACTGGTTTCCGTCCTCATGTCGGTTCACCCTTCCGTTTAGTAGTCTTCGTTAACGGCGGATGCCACCTTCACAAACCCGCTTTCGGTCAACCGCCACACCGTATTTGGGTCTCTGTATTCCATCTGCACATAAAGCGGTTGCCCAACAGAAGGACGGGTTACGAAAGGACACCATGCCACCAGTTTGCCGTTCCTGTCTACGAAGGGAACCAGATATGCACCCACTGGGACAACAGCAGACTTAGTGAATGCATGGAGCGGTTCCAGTTCGGTAATCTTCTTCAGGAAGGTTTCCGCGACAGGTGAAGGACGGCAACCTTCGGACAGTAGTTTGGTGATAGTCATTCTTAGCACTCCCTTCTCTTTGGTTTCGGGGTTCTTATCTTCACCTATATTATACCACAGTTTTGGGGAAACGGCAATGTTTTTTCGCCGTTTCCCCTCTTTCCTATGGGAGAAGGTTAACCCACTCTCCTTCGCCCAGTTTAACATTTATTACAGCATAAGGCGAAGGAGTATCACTAACATACCCATCACCACCCGTAAGACGCCAATAGCCTATCACCTTTCTTAGCAGGTGGGGAATGCTTCTCCCATTCTTCTTAAAGGTTTCTCCTAGTTCGTCCTTGACTTCCTGCGGTAGTCCCCTGAAACAGCACCACTTCCTACCGTTTGCGGTAAATGCAACGCTGTAGAGTAGGTCGTCATCATTACCGTAGCAGTATCGCACCGCAGGAACCTCATAGCCTACCCCATTCGGGGCAAAGGCGAAGCGTCCAATTTTGACGGTATATGCCGTTTTGCCGTCATAGAGAAAGATACTCCCTGCTTTCTGGGTCTTGGCTATCAGCAGGTTCAGGTAGTAGGTAAACCTACCCTCTATCTCATTAGTAGACAGAAAGCGGTAACGGCATGGGATAACACTACATCCCTCAATTGGTCTCTCCGCTACGGTGAAGGTGCTAAAAGCAGCACCGTCCACCTCTATCGGTTGATACAATTGGGTCAGTCCTGTCGTTTCCCCTACGGCAAAGGCGTTACTAATGCGCAGACGCTGGTTAAGGTCTTCTGCGTAACTCAGGAATGCGTTACCTTCGGGGTCGTTGGCACATACCTCTAGGATGCACTCCTGTCGGTTCTCACGTCCTGCCTTCAGGGCTTCCTGAATGTTGTCGTAAACTCGTATCGGGTCTCGGTAGATGGTATTGCCATCAGTCCACAACCCAATACCGTCAGACTGCTTAGCACTCTGGATACCCACCACGTAGAAGGTCTTCATTTCGTTTACCCCCTTTGCAGTTTTCAAAGCGTTTTTCGCTTTCCACATATATAGACGCAGGAGACACTCAAAAAGTTTCACGTTCAGAGGGCTATTTTCAGAAAAATGGTTTTCCATGTTTACATCCTGTCGTAGTTCGCAAACAGGATATAATCGCCCTCTCCCTCTTCGGGATTGGGGATGTAGTTTCCAACAGGGACGGACAGACAGAACAGGTGTTCCATCAGCTGAAGCAGTTGCCCTCTGTCGCCCTTTACTTCTGCCTCTGCGCTGTCTCCCACACTCCACACTTCGCAGACTACCTGAACGGTTCTGCTGGTCGTGTTCCACTTAAAGATAATCAGCGCAGGGTTTCTGTTCGGGTTAAAGGATAGGCGGTAACGTCCTGCCTTAAAGTAACTGCCCACACGAGGCAAAACATACTCTACGCCGTAGCGGTTGGTGTAGACGGCATGTTGTTCATCTATCACCAATACGCCGTCCTCTGCGTTAATGTCCACTTTGCCCTTTTCCTGCCCTTTTTGCCCAATTAGATAGACTTTCATCATGCCCACCCCTCTCTTTGGTTTTGGTATCTGCTAAGAGAAGGACGGAGTTAAACTCCGTCCCTTCAGATTACTGGTCTACCTTATGGCAGAATGCCTTTCAGCAGTTTCACCAAAGGACGCAGACTGCCGTCCACCACGATAGAACGGTAGAGATAGTCGTAACTAACCCGAAGGTGTTCGTCCCCTGAATAGATGTCCAGAGAAGCATAACCTTCAAACTGCGGAATAACGGTAACATCAGCGAAGGTGTTGCAGAGAAGTAATAATGAATTGTCTCCGCAGGACACCACCACCCGCAGGACTTCCTCTTTCTCTCCGAAGGACGCAACAGCAGTCTCTCTCTCTACCTTTAGCCCACAGGCATAGCCTTTCTCGTCGTGGAGGACTTCACCGCGAATGTGAAAACCTTTGCGATTAGCCTGAATGTTCAGGTAAAGCAGGTCTTCGTGTTGCGGATAGAAGGTTAACCAAGTGGTTTCCCCTTCGGTCTTGGTGCGAATGTAAATGGTGTTCTCCATCTTGTTCACCCCTTTGGTTTAGTTTCACTCACTTAGACGCAGGTATGCGCCCAAAGGTTCCCACTGTCCACCATATATAAAGGTAACGCCGTCCACAGTCGGCGGTGGAAGAGGTCGCCGTAGTCAGTAAAGTAAATGAGTTCAGTGTCCTCACCAACCCCACCAACCTTACTGTGGTCGGTGGAGTAAATAGGTTCACCAACCCACCCTCTTCCTGTGTGTGTTTGCGCAACGAAAAGGCGAAGCGGAAAGGAAACCATCCCGCTTCGCCATCGGTCTTGGCTTCGGCTGACCATCAGTTAGGCTTTTTGGGTTCTACGATAAACTGTCCGTAGCCTTTGCTAACAGCCGTTAACTGTTCGTAAAGGTTCATGTGGCATATCAGCAGGGTTTCCAGCATTCGCCTGATAAAGTCGGTGGACGCCCCCTCTTCCAGAATTATCTCAAAGACGTCGTTGTCTTCATCTTCGTAGACGGTGATGCCAAAACTGAAAACGCCTTCGGCTTCGCACTGAAACTCCATTTCGCAGGTATGCTGGTCGCTGTTGGTATCATACCGAACGGAAGCAAAGTAACCGCCTTCCCGAAACCGTTTGTCTAACAGCACCCGCCTGTTCATGGCGTCGGTAATGACGTCCGACAGCGGTTGGGTGTATTCGCGATACTGCAAAAACAGTTCCCGCAAAAGCCGAAGAGAATACACCGCCTGCGCCAATAGGGTCATGTTCTCTTTGCCAAGCCTTGACATGATTTCTTCTGCGTCATTCATAGGCTGTTCCCCCTCTCATTAGCGTCTTCTTCTATCTCATTAGACGTCGTTTCTACACCGTTTGTTTCCCCCTTCGCATACCAAAAGAAAGGTGGCTATCCACCACGATAGGATTGCGTCAGCCGAAAACGGATGTAGCGTAAGGGCAAACACAGTATAGATGACAACGAAAACGGTCTTCTCCCTCTCCGTCGGCTGATAAACCGAAAAAGCAATGATGAGGAATGTCGTAAAGACAATTGCTAATAGAAAGAAAGCAACGGTGGGTTGGGTTTTCAACAGGAGAATATGACAAAGCAAAACGTATGCAAACACCCAACCCACAGCCTTTCATCCTACAACCTGAAGACTTTATCAACCAGCGTCAGGAAGTCGTCCATTCGCCGAAAACCGATTACCCAGTCGCCGTCAACCCACTCGGCGAATACACCCGCGAATAGACTTTCCCCATCCGCAATGATACGGAACAGCACTTCGGCTTTCAGGTGGTTGTCTATCCTACTGGTTCGTAGTTCCAGCATGAGATTGTCTTCCACCCTGATGACTTGTTCGCTTTCCATCCGTTCACCCACAGGTAGGATTGACTGGTTGTCCACCTTTGCTGGGTTCTCCAGTCGCGTAGGTCGGTAGCGCAGTTCCTTTCCTTCGGCGTTGCCTATTCCCATATAACCGCCTTCCTCAATGGTAATGGTAAACTGGTTACCAAAGACGATTACTGCGCTGTCCCTGTCCAACCGAATGTTCGTCTCTGATTGTCTCATTCTCGTTCCCCCTTCCTAACGGATTACCCTTATTTCCAAAACGTGGTCGTTGTCGTCGGCAGGTAGTTCTATCTGCGGAAACGTCAATACGTTGGTGTTGTTTCTCACAACGTTGCTTATCGGCACACCGTCAAAAGTGGGTGAACCCGCCACAAGAGAAAGCAATCCCAGATTAAGGTCTACCCTCATCACCAGACTGCGGTCAACAGTCAGCGTGGTAGACGCTGACGAAACGACTTCGGCTTCGCCCACTAAATAGGTAGCGTAGGCGGTCAGCGTTATCTGTTCATCTCTGTAGGGGTTGCGCAGAATAACCCGTATGGTGGCTTCCTGCCCAACCCGTATGCGGTTCGGCGTCTCCAAGCGCACCCCTACGGGTTCCTCCAAAGCCGTGAACGGAATGCGCTTTTCCTCTGCGTGGGTAGCAACCAGCGACAGGAGAACGATTACAACCGCAACGGTGATGTAGCGAATAAGTTTGGTCATCTTACCACCCCCTAAGAAAGTCGTTTTGTTTTTCCAGAAACTCCTGATAGTTCCGCATGTTCTCTTCGTAAACCGTCTTCGGCTTCTCCTGCTGTGGTGCGTAAACGTGATGGACGAAAGAGTAAACGCCCAACACCAGCACCGCCAATTGCGCTAAAGGTATTAACAGCGCAATCGGAACGCTTACCGCAAACGCAATGAAACCGAATAGGTCAAACTCTCGTGGTTCCCGCATGGTTATCACCTCTCTTTTAATGCCTTTGTGATTGCCTTCTTCAGACGACTGCAAAGGCGAAAGGCGTTGCCCACGAAAACCCACTCAGCCTGCGCTATCCCGTCCTTTTCGTAGAAGCCTGCAGTAATCTGTTCCCTTTCAGCAAACTCGTTCTTCAGCCATTCTAACTCTAGTTCTACGGTGATTTTTACGCCGTCTCCTTCGTTGCGCCTTCGCTGTCTGAACAGGAAGGTATAATACTTCGTAAAGCCGTAGCGGTGATAGAATGACTGTCGGAAGGCACTACCTGTTTCCCTGTCGTAGCCTGCGTCTACGGCTTTTCCAGAGATGAAGAAACCTTCCTTACCTATCCGCATGTTGCGCACCGCGTCTACGTAAACCTCTACTCGGTCGGGACGCAGTTCAATCGTTACCTCTGCGGAAGACACCCGCACCAAGTTTTCGCGTAGTTCTACATTGACATCGGTCTGCGGTAGGATTGCGTGAACCCAATCATACAGTTTCTCTGTCAGCATTCGCCTTCACCCCTTCCTTTTTGTCGTTCAGGTATTCCTGAAGGGACGGAACCCACCACACGAAACTGCCGTTGATAATAGAACAGAGTTTCACATACGGCTTTTCGGCAGTCCAGAAGTCGGTTCCCCGTAACTGTGGCGATGCTACCGTCTTCAGCGGTTTGCCATTAAGGTAGACTTCGCCATCAACCCATTCAAAACTGCGGTGTCCTGTCGGCGTCTCTATGCTGATTTCGGTTGTCGCGATGTCAATCCTCGTTTTCATTTTTCCTTCTCCTGCGTTCTAGATAGTTTTCGTGTTGTCGTCTCCACAGGTTCCATGCCATGTTCAGCATGTTGGATACGCCTCGTTCGTCGCTTGGAAGACTTCGGTATTGAAAGACTTCAGTCGGCGGAAACTGTTTGGTAAGACTGTTGATAAACCGCCGTATGCCCATCACCTTATCGCCGATACGTATCTGATAGTCCATCGCGTTAACCCAAACGGCGGGTCGGATAAAGTTCCGCGTCAGGTCTTGTGGTATTCCACCTAACCACGAAGAGACAGTTAGTGGACTGTTCAACACGAAGAACAGCCCCGTCTTTTCGCCTTTGTAAAGTGCGTTAGAAGCATGGCGCAGAATGCTGAGCATGACCATATAGTCTTCCGCAAACTCATCTTCCAGCGGATTATGACGGCAGAACACCTTAACGATACCGCTGTCGTTAAGAAGTTCATCAGCCGTCTCTACGTCCACGCCGTCTACATAGATAAACGGATGGAACGCAAACAGCCGTCGGCTATGATATGGGCAGACGGACAGCCTTACGCCTGCCAACACCCTCTCTTCGGCTTTCGGGACTTCGCGTTTGCATACATCACAGTATTTCATCTTTTTCTTCCCCCTTCCTGATGACTTCGTAGACGTCTGGGTAGCGGGAGATTATCTCGTCCCGCAACGCCTTTGCTTCTTCTTCACTGTCGCAGAAGAAGTAAAAAACCAACGGGATGTGTCGTTCCTTCTCTTCGTAGGTTCCCTCTTCTGCTTTTACCGTTACTGCAACCCAGTCTTTGCTGATGGGTCGCATAGCGTGGATTTCCAGAACATACTTCGGTCTCATCTCGGTTCCTCACCATGTGTGCGTTTTTCACTTTTATAGACGCAACCATAAGCAAAAAAGTTCCCCACACGGGGAACCCTTCAGAAAGATTTTCAAAAGTCTTACAGCCCAAGTTGCTTAATGATGATTGTCCGAATGGCTTCTTCTATTGCCTCAATCAGTTCTACTTCTACACCGAGTGTTTTTGCAATCTTCTCTCGTTCACTTTGCGGTAAACGAAGTGCCCTCTCTTCCAGCCATCGGCGTAACCGTCGTCTGAACAGCCTTTCAAGCATTGTTCTCACCACCCTTTTCTAAATGTTTACGAACCTTCGTTTCTAACATCTGGAGAACATCCATTCCGCTGTAACCAAGAAGGGCAGAAAAGACGGGGTGGGTGTCCACCACGAAGCCGATGAAAGCACCCACCAGCACACTTTTAAGAGACGCCAAGAAGATTTTGTGCCCCGAAACCGAAGGAAGGGTGAAGTGTTCCGCTGAAGCAATCGCCTTTATTAACCCGCCGATTGCCCCAGCGATAATACATACCCAAGAAAACTCCCACTGCTTCACTATCTCTATCATGGTTACGTTACTGAAGCACCAACCATACCGATAACGTCAACCGCACCGTAACTGAACGCCATAGTGATAGCGTTCATGATACCCTGAGTGCGGAAGTCCCTCTCGGTTACGATTTCAGGTCGCTGTCTCCAGAAAAACTTCAGAGAACCTTCGGATGGCGCAGCGAAAAGATACCAGTCGTTACTATCAGTCAGATACGGGTTGACCACCACGTCCAGAGTTCCCTTAAACGGGTTCAGAACGCCTGCGTTACTCCTGAATGGTGGGCTAGTAGTAGGTTCCACATAAGCCATGCTACCGACAAACACCTTCGCCTTTACTTCCAATTCAGGCGGAACCATTAAAATCTTTGGTTCAATGATGATAGGATTGCCTCTCCAGTCAACAGCCCTGCGGAACCGAACAAGGGCTTCAGTCAATCCCTCTTCTGACAGAGCAGCAGTAATCTTATTGTCGTAGACCCCACCACCTTCAATCGGGTGGTCGTCGGCAAAGAGAGATTTGCCGTCCACCCAAGTCGGATTGGTGGCGATAAAGGCGGTGGTCAACAGTTCAATGGTATGCTGCGCAGCCCTAACCGCTGTTCGGGTCAACCGCCCAGCAACCACCTTATACTGGTCTCCACGCATCAGACGCTTACTAATCGCCCACGCCATACCGTAGTCCTTATGCACAAACAGCACCTTATATCCGTTGGAAGCACTCACGAACGGCAGTTCAGAACCATCGCTGTCCCACTCAGGAACGGTTGGCAACCCCACGATGTGCTGATACTCTTCATATTCTTTATCCGAAGTCTCCTCTTCATAGATACGGCTGTAAATATTCGGCTTCTGAAACTCCCGCATAAGGATTTCAGTAAGTCCTACCCGTAACAGGTTCAATTGACCACTCGTAATCATAAACGTTCACCCCCTATTTCTTTCGCCCTTTCTGGGCTAATTTCTGAAAACGTTCTTTCCCGTATTTCTTTCTGCCAATCCATGCTGCTAAGGCTTCGGGGTCTTTAACGCCCTTTCGCCTAAGTTGCCCCGTAAGTTGTCTGAACCTTTCCCCTGTTCCCAGAGGTGGTTTCTTTCCAGAAGTCTTTGCCATCAGTCCCACCCCCAACCTAAAACATATTGCGGAAGGAAGGTAACCTTCGCTTGGCATAACCACTCATAACTACCGCCAATCCATTGACGCCTGATAAAGTCTCTACACCAACCCGCCCTGTAAATGTAAAAGATATTATACCAGTAATCATAATCAGGATGGTAATACAGTATCCCTACTATCCTTCGCTTCCCACCGATGTCCACCCGCTGTAGTGTGAAAGCCCACTCTTTCATGTGCTTAATGTTAATCCACGTGTGCTGCACAAAGAGGACAGGTATCTGCAATACTCCGTTTCTTATTATACATACTTTTCTTGTTGTTTTCAAATTGCCGTCTTCATCATACGGTTCGTCTATGACGTAACCGCCCAGTTTGCGTGAAGGTTCTACTACCGTTCCGAATATCCTTCCTGAAAAAGACGGATAGGTATACAGCGGACGGACTTCGCCGTCTTGAATGGCAACGAGTTCACGGCGTGGAATTATCAGCCCAGCAGCAACGTCCTGCTGATTAACCGATAATTCCACAATCCGTTCACTCTCACCCCTGCGCAATACCGATTGTGTATAGTCTTCCCACTCCATTATGTTGGTGGCACAAACGGAATAACGTAAGGAAAACTTAGAAACTTATCTTCTTCTGTTTGGTCTGTTAAACCTAATGCATAGTTCAAATCCAACACCACCCATCCGTAGTCTGCATAGACGCCTGAGTTCGCTTCATCTTTCTGGATTGCAGGATAGACCTGTCGGCAAATCAAACCACCAGACCCATATTGCATTGCAAACGGTAGAACGAAAGTGCCCTCGTTCGTTGTTATCTCCTTACCAGCAATGATAAATCTCTTCCCCAGCATAGTTTTAACGGCGGGTTCAAAATGATAGTTATCGTTGATTACTCTGAATGCCACCCTTATTGGTGCGTCTTCGGTATCAAACACAATAACAGCCCACTTTCCTGCCGACGGGTCTTTTACCGCGTCGGCTTCTGCGGGGTTGTTACTAATGATACCAAAAGGTCGGTTGTTGTAGTTACCGTCGTTTTGAACCGCTTCGTAGTAACTCCAAGTTTCTCCACTAACCAATTTAATGGTATTCAGAGTGGGACTTCCACCGCTTTTAATCCTGTAACGCACAAAACACCCCTTGTATGGGGTAATGGTCGTGTTTGACGGTGGCGTCATGATAACCCTTTTGTAGCCGTCTCCGATAACACGTGGGGTCAATTGTTCAAGAGACAAGGCGTTCATTCAATCACCCCCTGTTTACTGCATCTCCACGAAGAAACTTCTCTTCAGACGCACAATCACTCTACCCCGTCCAGCCAAACCAACGATAATACCATCGTTACCACCCAACACTACCGCAGGATAGCACCAGTATTTATTGTTACCTGCAGTAATGGAATAGTTTTGCGCCCTCACAGTAACAGCCTTACCAATATTAGACGGAACGGCGATAGAGGGGTCAAGTTCCCCACTATTGTTAACAGTCGGCAGGATAATCTCTCTGTGCGCACCCATCAGAGCAATATGCACCTTCGCGGTTGTGCTTTCGGCTTGTCCGCCATATTCCTGCGTCTGTTCGGTTACGGGGTCGGGTGTCGTAGAATAGTCTTTCGTAACTACACCCAAAAGAGTGGTAACCGAAGAAAGCAGGTTAGAACCCGACGGGTAAGAAGAACCAGTAAGAGCGACAACAGAAACAGTCCCATTGCTTTCCAGTTTACCCAATACGCCCCGACGGATAATTGCAGGGTCTGAACCAGCCCTATTCAAACGTCTGATTTCGCTGAAGTCGCCCAGTTCTGCAGGAATTGGATTTAGCATACTAATTCACCCCCTATTTTGCCAAAGGATTTTCGGCAAAGTAAAAACTGCTTCTGTTCGGGTGGTATTCCGCACCCTCACGTTCCATTGCCTCTTCAAACTCTGCCTCTTTCTGGTTCGCCAAACGGCGATATTCGCGGATTTTAGCCTCTCTTTCCTTTTCGGTCAGCGACTTGGGTCGTTTCATAAGAACCAATCCGCCGTAAACCACCTCGTTGTTTTCGTTTCTTTCACCGCCATAGGTCGGGATTTCACCATCACTATACGCCCTCACTTTCTCAAAGCCCCGAAGGCGCATACGAGAGGCAGTGCCTACACCGCTTCCTTCAGCGATAGCCCAATAATATGACCAACCGTCGTTTGGGTCTTTCGGCTTTAATGGCGACACGTTCGCCTTCTCAAAGAGCGTCGCCTCGTTAACTTCCACATTCGTGGTAGCTTCCGCGTTTGGTGTGGTTTCCGCCTTCTGTTCCACAAACTCCGTATTATTTACCGCTTTCCTACTCATTTCTCAAATCCCCCTTTCATCATTTGTTCGGCTAACCGCCTCTTTAGCGTAGTCGGGTCAAGCCTTAGTTTCTGTGCGAAGTCCTCTATTTCGGAAGCACTGTAGGGCAACGGAACGAAGTTCGTTTCCCTGCGCTTTTCGCCTACGATACTCTCCAAGAGTTCAGAAGCGAAACTGCGCTTCTCCGCTTCGCTTTTCATGCCCTTCAATGCCCACATCAGCATCTCCACAGTCTCCCGACGCTTCGCTTCAGGTGGAAGTTTCTCTACAATCCGCATAGCTTCGTCCTCTACAGACTTCAGGGCTGGGTTTTCCCTTACGATACTTTCCACCACCCCACTGGGGATACCACCCAGCACTTCGCGGATTGTCTGCTGAATGCGCTTGTCTACCTCAGACAAAACAGCCTTCAGCAAATCGTTTACCGTAGCGTTTTCGTCAAGGTTGATTTGTGGTTCCCTTTCCTTTTCGGCTTCGCTGTCCTGCGGAACAGGTTCGCTTTCTAACATCTTCTTGGTCTTTTCCTGAAACTTCTCTGCCTCTTTCTTCGCTTCTTCTTCTGCGGTCTTCACCAGTTCGGCGAAGATTTCTTCGTAGGTCTTTGCATCTATCTCCTCAGAAGGATTGGCTTCGCCCTGTCCTTCGGTGTTGTTCGGAACGCCACCCTTAGCACCTTCGGTTGGGCTAAGATTTTCGGCATCGTCGCCAATACCCAGTAACTGTTTAAACCTCTCCAGCATTCGCTATTCCCCCTTTACCAAGTGTTTGTAAAAGCGTCGCTATGTCAATTGGGGATTTTTCGGCTTCTACAGGTTTGTCCCCAATTACAAGCCTGTAGTCAACGTCAAACGCCGTCAAGATTTGGCGCAAAACATACCACTGCGCCTGTCTGTTCTCTGCGAACATTGGTTCCTGCGCCAACAGGTTCCTCAGCAATACCCACTTTTGTATCTCCATCTGCCTGTTGGTCAGCACTGTGTTAAAATTATACACAAATCTATGCCTGATGTCAAGAGGTTCAATCAAGGTTAGCGGATTTGGTGAAGGAAAACACACTTCGGCTATCTCTTCGTCGTCCCCCAGCACCTGCAACAGCAACAGTTCATGTTGGATTATCCTTCGCATCCATTCGGCAACGAACACCATAAACCGCCTGAAGCGAACGCTTCCTTCAGCCATAGCCACTTCCACTTCATACGCCGTGTTTTCGCCCCTGACTGTTGGTGAGCCACTAAGCAGTTCGTTCACACCCGAAACCAGTTTGGCTAATTCCCACAGAAAGTTTTCGTCCCTATCACTGGTAACCAGTTCCTGAACAGGCAACGGCGTTACGTCATCTGGGCTGTCTACCACTATCCGCTTCCCCGCAGTCCAGTTCTCTTTGTCCCTCAGCGCAGGCGATGTGGATACCACTCTGTAAATCGGAAAAAGACGCAGAGTGTTGGCGTCCACCTTTTGGTTATGATACGCCGTCAGTTCTTCTTCTATCGGCGAAAGCAGCGAACCCAAACCGCCACTACCGAATGGGAACAGCCTCAACAGGAAAATAGGCGCACCGTCAAACGGTAAAACGGACTTTTCGTCTTTGAGAATGAGGTTGGCGTCGGGTGCATACACCACATGCCGATAGCCCATCTCCTCATCAGGAAAGTAAAAGTCCGCTAACTTGACCATCGCCTCATCTTCACCAGCAAACATGGACGCGGGTAACATCTCTTCTATAGCCGACGGCAGGAAAAACGGCGTTTCCTGCGTCTCTGGTATTCTTTTCATCGTTTCCTCTTCGCCCTCAAACATATCCCTCAGCGTTTTCTTTTTCACATAATGCACCCAGAAGCAACCACGCTTTTCGGGTTCGTCTGTGTAAGGCGAAAAGAAGAAGGTGTTTTCAAGCGGTATCCATTCCCAGAAAGGGCGTCTGCTTTTTCTCTTCTTTCCCCATCGTTCTTCGGCAACCTCAATCCCAAGTCGGATAACACCTTCGCCCAACAGTAGGGCGTCTCCTAACGCCAAAAAGACAGCCATCGGCTGGGCATAGTGGTTTATAATCTTAGCCATGCTTTCGGCTAAGTCGGTATCGTCCAGAGACTTTGGGATAACCCGAACAAAATCGGGTTGTCCAAAAAGTGAAAGAAACAGTCTTTCCTGTATGACATCTATAACCCATCGCGTCAAAGGCAGCTGAAGATTACTTCCGCCCTCTACGGCGGGAGTGCGCTGAAACCGTTCTGCATACGCCTGCTGTCTTAACTGTTTGATATTCTCGTTCCGCTTTGAATAGGCAGTTACATAGTTCTGATAGATTTCAGCAATCTGTTTCTGTTCAATCATTCATCATCACCCCCGCTAAGATAACCCAAGTTATACAATCTCTCTTCAAACTCTTTCCGTATAGGCGGACACTTCGTCTTATTTAACTGCCTGTGAAGGAAAAAGGCGGGTTGCTTAAAACGAATGTTTAGATAACTGAACAGCTTCAAAACGGCTTCCTCTAACAGCGGGGCTGATTGTAACTGTTCTTCGTCAGCCAACAACACAACACCTATGCTGGTAGCGTTATGCCCTTTGCAATGCGCCCCCATTTGGTTTATTGGACGCAATGCCCAATAACGCCCAAGAAGGTCAATACCGATATGATAGGCGATGTCCTTCCAACCCCTGTTCTTTACGTGGTATTGGCGAATAGCTTCCAATTGCTGACGCACACTCTCTGCCGTCTTTTTTCCCGTAACAGCCGAATAATGTAAAACGACAGTATCAATTTTACGGGTTACCCAACTCCACCCCTTTTGTTTGAATAACTCTTCAGGCTTTAAAAAGAAAGTGTAACTCATAAACCATCACCCCCTTCGCAGGTATGGGTTCCCTGTGCGCTTCCTGCGTTCCAGAATAGCATCCATTATTCGCGTTACACCCGAAGGCGCACCGAATGCGCTTTCGTCCTCTTCCTCTTCGTCCACGTCTTCTATCATTCGCAGATAATATACCACATACCGAAAGGCGTCGCAAACGTCCTTATGTTCGTCTTCGGTCATGGATTTTATACTGTTTCTGTAGTAAAAGTGCTTAAGCCCTTCTATCAGGTGATGGCAGTTTTCGCTGATATACACCTTTCCCTTTTGGAGAAGGTCATTAACGGTTGCGACGCTTTCTTCACGTTTTGTGGACGGTAGCAACCGTAGGGGGTGATGTGCATTCACGACGTTAATCATTGGCTGTCCGTTGGTATCCACCGCTTTCAGTTGTGCGTCATAGATAACACGCATTCGTGAGGGCGGTATGCCTGCGTCCATGCACCACGAGACAATCTCTTCACCCAGTCCACCCAACGGAACGCCCTTCATCACAAACTCATCTACGACGTAAATGATGTCGTCCAGTTTACATGCATACACCAGTGCGCTGTTATGACGCCAACCCCAGTCCAAACCAACAGCCCACAGGGCATTAGACGGTGGCATAGTGGTTATACCCACGACGTGTTTGCTTTCATCAAATCCACTGTATACCCGTCGGCTTCGGTTCAAAATCTTACCGTAAAGCCGTATGTCCCGTTCTTCTGGTGTAACTACCTTCTCTATGTCTTCAATGACGCTTTTGTCTATGTAGCGGTTCTCATAGACGCTGACCTGTTGCACAAAATAGTTCGGGTCATAGGCACTCCTTTCCACCAGTTCGTAAAGCCATGTGATACCGTCCAACGGCGTAGCCGATACCAGTATCTTTCCGTTCGTGTCCAGAAGACGAAAGCGCATTGCCCTATACTGTTCTTCGGGGCACTCCTCATCTATCCAGACACCATGCAGCGAAGCCCCTTCCAATTCGCGGATGGTGTGCCTGTGAGTAGTAAACGAAACGGTAGAACCGTTCTTCAATCGCAGGATGTTAAAACGCTGATTGTATGCGGTTCTCCATGAACCGCCCCAAAGTAAACTCTCTGGAAGATACTTCGCAAACTTCTCTTCTATGACTTCCTTCAGTTTTGCGAAGTTCACCAGATGTATGCGCCAACGGACAGGTGGCTCAGGAACCTCAAGAAAAGGATGTTCCCCCAGTAAGTGCCATATAACCTCTATGGCACAGTTTTCCGTTTTCCCGCTTCGGTTTCCGCCGAGAAGCACCTTGTTCTTTGCAGGCGATTTCCAAAACTCCAGTATCTTATCGTTTGGCGGAACCACAAACAGGTATGGTTTTCGCGTTACATCGGTTAACGAAACTTCAATCCCCATGTATCTCCATCTCCTTAAATCGGACTATACCCAGTCTCTGCATTTCCTTCAGTTCGTCGCCACGTTCTTCAATGATACGCAGTTTGCGCATGACCTCTTCTTCCATGCGCCGTCGTTCCTCTTCTGACGTCATACGTAGTTTGAGGATTTCAGCCACCAACCGCAGGGCTGTTACCACAGCATCAGGTCGCTTGGGGTTCAGGTTATCCTGAATGGCATCCAACACCGACAGGGTTCGCGTCAGCAGGTTACTCCAGTCTATGTATCCTACAAAACGAAGGGACGCTTCCACCTCTTTGTCGTATTCTTCACGCAAACGCAAAACATCGCTTGGGGTGAGAAAAACGCCCTCACCCCGCATCTGCTTGATGATGTATTCTACACTACGCCCTTCGGCAAAATAGGCTACCAGTTTTTGCTTCTGTTCATCCGTCATCTACCAGTTCCCCCTCTTTCGGCTTTGCCAAGAAAAACGGTAACCCTTTACGAACAGCATTCCTACCCTGCACCACAAGTGCCGACAGGTCAGCCTCTGGTGGTGCATAGAACGCCACCCACCGCGTCTTACCATAAACGGTTGTAGGCAGGAAGGCTACAGGTATTTTCGTTACCCAAACGGTGTCTGTTACCTCTTCCAGCAGTTCACCACGAATAGGAAACGGAAAACTGGAGTAAACCCTGTTCAACACATCCACTAGAGAGTATTCTTCGGGTTCACTCCGTATCCTTTCCAGTGCTTCTTCTGGTGTTGAAACATTCAAAAACTGATGGTCTGTCTGTTTCACAAACTGGTCGTTGATAAATGGGTCTACTTCGCTGAGAAACACCCAGCCCTTCTCTGCAAAGCGTTCTTTTAGCATCTCTATTTCCCCCTCTCCTTCGGTTTCTTCCGCAGGTTCTGGTTCCACCACAGGTTCTTTCGCTGGTTCCTCTGGTAGATATTCTACCATAGCATGATGGATTTGTGCAATCTCTTCCTCGTGGCTGAATAGCATCGCTTCTTCTTCGGCATCTGTTATGGTATCGCTTAGATAGCGGTCAAGTAACCTGTGCCGTTCGTTAACGTAAATCTTATCGCCGTCCTCATAGAGTAATCCTATACGAAACAGACGGCGGATGTCTGCCCTGAAAGCACCGCGACCGTAGTTCATTATCGCCTCTGCGCTGTTCATCTTTCGGTGATAAATCAAGCGCACCAGTTTTGCAACGCCCTGTGGAACAGCTTCGCCCATTCGCAGTATGCCCATGTCAAAGTAAAGTGGCGTCTTCTCCATATATCGCGGATGCGTTCCGCGTCCCACCACGCTAAAAGTGGCTTCACTCTGGTTGCGTTCCAGCGTGATTAGCACATCACAGGAACCCTGAAAAGCCTGACTGCCCAACGGCGTTTTTTCCAGTGCCTTGTTGGTATGGTGAACCAAAAGCACCACAGGCTGCGAAGGTATGTCTCTAACGGCAAAACGAATACTCTCTATAAATCTACCAACGCTAAGATAGTCATTGATGTCAATCCCGCCCATCAGACGCCCTACGGTGTCCACAATAACCAAAGCGGGGTTGGTCTGTTCAGACAGCACACGCAGGGCTTCCAGAAAATCGGCAACGGGTTCTTTGGTGTCCGATGGGTTGGCTTCCACGATGTAGATACCGTCGGTGTTCAAACCGTATCTTTCGGAAGCCAACAGAATGATGTCTCTTATATCAATGGCGTATTCTTCTAACGCAAACCACAAAACGCTGCCACCTGCCATCTCTCCAAACCAACCCGTGTGGTTCACGCTTGACAACGCCAAAGAACGAACAAATGTGGACTTTCCGCTTTTTGGCGCACCAGAGAGAAGAACCACGTCGCCCCGTCGGCATACGCCGTCCCAATAGTATGGTCGTGGTTTACCGCCTATTTCGCCGACGGACTTGATATTCAAAAAAGGGTTGGTATGAACACTCTCTTCTTCGGCGGTTTCCACAAGCCGAATGGTCTCTTCAAAGCCGTCCTCGTTAGGGAGAGTAAAGGCGTTTTCTATCAGCCTTTCCACCTCAGCCTCATCAAGCGGTTCGTCAAGCAGGTTATTTAGCCTAAAACCGACTTTTTTCAGTTCGGTCTCTGCGTCTTTTGCGTGTTCCTCTAAAAACAGCCTGATATGGCGCAAAAGCCTAAACAGCGTATCGTTGCGCTTACCTTCGCCAACGGGAAACGGCAAATACCTGCGAAGGTAAAACTCCACTGGAAGAAAGTCTACCTCGTCTTCACTCGTGGGAATGTTTGCAAAGTCCCGTCCCTCTTCGGTGCATGGTGCTATGATGTAAACGCCCTTCCTGTTGGGACGTAGAACCTTATAATCCACCGTCATTCCAGACAGCGTTTCTACCTTTGTTTCACACTTCAGGTTAGCCCACGCAGGCATACGAAAGAGAAGATGAACACCACGAACGGTTTTGAAAATGTGGCGATAGTTCAGTTTCAGTTTTGCGATGTCTGGGTTGTCATCTATGTCCACCACAACCCATCCCTGTTTCAACGATAAACCGATTTGTCCACCTTTGCGCATGTGCTTTTCAAGCACTTCGTCGTCTTCGCTTTTTTGCGTCCATTCGTTGAACAGCGGTGCTTTGTTTTCGCACCGAAAGACGGTATGGACAAACGGAAGCCTCTTCAAGAAGTGGACGAACCCCAGTGGATTAGCCATGACCTCATCGCGTGTGTATGTCATTTTCTCACCCTCTCTTCGTAAATCGGTTTCGCGGTATGATAGTCAATCATACCATAGGACGCACTCTCTTCCCTCACGTTTTCGGGTGGAACGGTAAGCAGGTCTTTCGTGGTAATGATAAACTCCACGTTGTGCAGGAGATAAAAAAGAAGTTTCTGCACCAAACACCAGTTTTCGGGTGCGAACAGACGCCATAGCGGTTCAGAAACCACTGTGATTTCTCCAGTGGAAACCAACCGTAGGGCTTCTGCTATCGGGGCTACGACCACCGTTTCCCTTTCAGTCGTTTCGGCTACGAAACGAACAGGTATAGTCCTGCCTATTTTCTGCATACGGCGTAATCTTTTCAGATGTTCATTGTAGGACGTATCAACCACAATCCACTTTGGCATGGCGTTGCACCCCCTTCTATGTTCTACTCTATTATACGACGGTTTCGCCGATTTTGTTCCAATCTGCGAAAACCTTTCATGCCCTGCGGTGGCATCGGCGGGTTGGTGCGGTTCGCAATTTTTGCAACGCCAACTTCTTTTTGGAAAGCCCCTCTCACACACTCATAAGTTTAATTCAATACATACTGTTCTTAGAATTGAGTATGTATTGAATTAAAACTAAAGGGTATCGTTGGGGATATACTTACTTACTACGTAATTAACGAACGTTGTATATTTAAATAATAAATATATATTATTTATAACAGCTGTTCGTTTTTATTCCGATAGTATAAGTTAAATTAGTATAATCACAGTTAAACGCATTTTAGTAAAGTATACTTTAGTGAACTCAGAGAAAAACATAGAACCGTAAGATTTACGAAAATTATGTATTTCTTTTATGCAATTTAACAACCTGTGCTTACCAAAATGGGAACATTTTTTGAACTTTCGTCGTCTAAAAAGTGAAACAGAAAAATGTGGTATAATAGACCCATCCAAAGAAAGGGGGCTTTTAATATGGTGGAATACATAGAGACCAAACTTGGTGAACACGGAGAACCGAAAATCTTCGTTTTCGCCGAAGGCTATGACAACGAGACCGTTTCCGAAGAATACAAGTATGTTCACAAATACAATCGGCTGTTGGGTATTAGGTTCTTCAGTGTTACTAACGCCGAATATCCCCGCAACGCCGTAGAGGTGCTGAACGGTTTGCTTCAACTTTTTTATGCCGTTACGCCGTTTGTAATAGCCGTCAATCCTATCACCAGTTTCATACGTTGCGTCAAAGGTCAGAAGAACGAAGACCTTCTTGTTTCTCTGTTTATTCTCTTTGCTCACCGCGTGTGCTATCCGCAGGTTTATCTTTTAAATCCTGCAGAAGACACCACAGAGATTGAAAAGCAATTGGAGAAGATTACCTATCCCGAACCACCTGTCAACACTGACTATCCGTTAACCCCTGTTAGCGGTGCTGTAAAGGCACTACGAACATGGGACTTAAACGGTGGGAACTTTTTGGACACAGAACACGTCTAAGTCTAATAGAACGGAAACAAAACCAAAGGGGGTGAATACGATGACACACCGTTTTCATTACAACAACGACTTCTATCTGGTGGTTATAGACGAAGAAAAGAAACTCATCAAATCCGTAGAGATTGAGGGCGAACTTCCGCTTCTCGTCTGCAACGCACTGCAAAAGACTTCAGGGCTGTGGTTGCTTGACCCCGAAGGCTGGGACGAATACGAGATAGAGGTTTCAAAGGGATACGAAGAGACCAACGAAGACGGAACCACCAGCATTTGGCACTGGTGCAATGATGATGGCGAAGTGGTGGTTCGTGTTGTTATTTTCAATTCAAACGCACCAGAAGACAACCCTGCGCAGGTTATCGTTACTGCGTCCACCAGTCTGTTTGTGTTTATGACCGATTACAAAGACTGGGCTTACTCTGAATGCTACGGCAATCCCGTTGCAGAGATTGAGAGGTTCTGCAAAGAGTGGAAAGAACGAAACTACCCAGAGGAAGGAGAGTGAGAGATGACCGAATACTACAGAAAAATCAGCGTTGACAACATGAACGCCGACCTTTTTGCACCCGCAGGCATTCTGGTTCGCGGTGCTATCGGTTGGGAGAAGGAAGACACCTACGCTTCGGTGGTGTTTGACAACATCAGGGCTGAAGCCGTTCTTTCCGTCGGAAACAAGGACATCCTTCCAAAGGTGATAACCATCAAGACCATTCCCGACGGTGAAATGGAAGGCTCCGTAGAGTATGTTTTTGGCGCACAGAAGGAAGTCGTTTTGCAGGTGGTGCGCTTCAAAGAGGAAAGCACACTGTCCCTTTCGTTTACCGACGAGAAGGAAGAGAAGGCATATCTTCTCATACGCCTCAGCAAAAGGTGCGCCACGCTGACCATGCGGGGCAATCCGCTTACCGTCTTAGACAAAATCACCAAACAAACAAAGGAGGCTTACGACCATGACACTGAACGAACTGGTGAGTATGCTGTCGCAACCGTTTCCTGTTGAGGAACACGAATATCGTATCGTGTCTACGACCCGAAGCGGTTTCTGGTTGGCTTACTACATTGACCTTCGCACAATGGAACAGCGGTTGCAGGAAGTGCTTCCCGCAGGTGCGAAGGTAGAAATCACTGTGGAAAGCCTGAAGGAGATGGGCGACGCTACCGTTGCTTTGGGAAGCATGGTGGTTACGCTACCCCACGAAGAAGAAGCCACTGTCTATCGTGTCGCAGATGCGGGTTACGCACAGGCGCAGAGTGCAGAACCGCCGAAGTCGGCTATCACCGACCTCTATCGGCGTTTGCTCAGCCATATCGGATTGGGGCGGTATCTCTATCACCTGCCCAAGATACATCTCAGCGGGAAAAAGGACGATAACGGACGTATTATCTACGACGCCGACCCATTGGATGCGCTTCGCCATGCCATGAACCTGAAGGAAAAGATGGAAGTCGTGTTCTATCCCGAAAGAAACCGCGACAGCGAAGAAGAGACAAAAGCAACCACCAAAAGCAGTGGCAGTGCTTCGGCACAGAACATCAAGGAAGAGTGGCTTGACTTCTTTGGCGTATACAACCCCGATGAGGCGGTGGATGCTTTTCTGGAAATCAGCAAAGTAACCAGAAAGCAGGCTATCGCCTACATGCGGAATGCCGAACCGCCTGAAAGCGATGATGAGTTTCCGACCGATGCACAAATCAAGGCACACCTTGACAAAGTGCTTGGTTCACGACGGTAGACAAACGCAGGGAAGGGGAGAAAACCCCTTCCCTTTCACAGGGGGTGAATGATGAAGATAATAGAAGCCTATCTCGTGAAATGCGACCCACCAAAGAAGGGCGTTATCTGTGTAGACCCAGCGTCTTCAGGATGGAAAGCCGACGGTGAACGGGTTCATAGAGGACACTGGGGATTACTCTTTGCGACCAAAGGCGGTTTGAACTGTTTTACAATTTACGCTTCCACTGGTGAAGCCTGCGACTTCATTCAAAGGTTTATCTATACCAATACCGACCCACATGAAGAAGAGGAAGCCGTTATAGAAGAACCCGTTTACCCGAACATCAGGTTAGCGGGGGCTTGTGGTTTCGTCAGCGGTTACCTGCGGGGCTTTGGTATTGAGACACGTTGGGCACATCCCAGCAACTGGAGTTTAAGGGCGGGTGTCAATCCGCGTAAATTGGGCTTCAAGCGTTTTACTCCATCCGAACACATTGTAGACGCATTGGGCATGTATTTTACTTTCTACGGTAAGATAGAAACAGCCACCGTTAAGCGGTTTCCTGTAAGCGTAGACGATGTATAAAATAGCATACTATAAACTGGAAAACTATCACCAATGCCCACTGCGTGTTGTGTTAATGGAACAGTTTGGTTATTCAGGGAAACTCTTTCTGCCACAGTTTCTTGGGTTGGTGAACCACGAATACTTTGAAATCCTGATAGGAAAATGGGCAGGTTACGAGGAGACGTTTGACAGAGACGCAACGATAGAAAGGATACTGCGTGAAAGGGAAC
>Ga0197142_1001470_pt1 | contig 21578 bp, 12 predicted proteins | sample GBS60_MetaG_FD_148614 | JGI IMG/M metagenome (GOLD analysis project Ga0197142, IMG submission 148614) | Sediment microbial communities from Great Boiling Springs, Gerlach, Nevada, United States - GBS 60_MetaG | ecosystem: Environmental > Aquatic > Thermal springs > Hot (42-90C) > Sediment... | reverse complement strand
CTACGGAAGGGCGTCGGCAGTCGCTCCGCGATCCGGGGGCGCCACAGGGGGAAGATGGTGCAGGGGCGCCCGGTCGGGAACCGGATCCAGATGAAAAATTGAATATGCTTTTGGAGCGGATTCAGCAGCTCACCTGCCGAGCCGGCCAGGGCGCCAAAGCGCCGGGGAGTCAACCGCCCCCCGACCCGGAAAAGCTGGGCCTTCCACCCGGCGAGTTTGTTCCCATCGAGCCGAGCAGTTTTGCCCAGGCCCAGCTTACTGACACCGAGGTAGAGGCGTTGGCGTTGAAGTTCCTGTTGGCTCGTGGAGAGGCAAGCGGGCGGGAAGTGGCCGATCAGATCAAACTGCCGTTTGTGCTGGTCGATGAGCTTTTGCGGCGGCTCAAACAGGAACAACTGGTCGTTCATAAGGGGGCCGCCCCGATGAACGACTTTATCTATCAGTTGACGGAGCTGGGGCGGGAACGTGCCCGGCGGTATGCCGCCCATTGCACCTACTATGGTTCGGCGCCGGTTTCGCTTCGGGATTACATCGCCAGCGTGCAGGCCCAGTCGCTTAGCCGACAGCATCCTCGACCGGAAGATTTACGCCGAGCTTTTTCCGATCTATTGGTCAGTGAGAGGATTTTGCATCGGCTTGGGCCGGCGCTGAACTCAGGCCGGGGGTTGTTTCTGTATGGGGCGCCTGGGAACGGCAAATCGAGCATTGCCGAGCGGATCACCCGCGTCTTTGGTCCAACTATCTGGATTCCGCGGGCGTTGGGAGTGGATGGAGAGATCATTCGGCTTTTTGATCCGGTAAACCATGAGGAGGTGCCGTTGGAACCGGGCCAGGGGCTATGGGACGGCCGAAAGATCGACCGGCGTTGGGTGCGGATCCGACGGCCCACCATCATTGCCGGCGGCGAACTGACTATGTCGGCCCTGGAAGTAACCCTGAACACATCGACCGGCATCTGTGAGGCGCCGCTGCAGCTAAAGAGCAACTGCGGCACTCTGGTGATCGACGATTTCGGCCGACAGCGTGTGAGCATCCAGGAGCTTTTGAACCGATGGATTGTGCCGTTGGAAAAACGGGTGGATTTTTTGAATCTGCCGAACGGTAAAAAAATTCAGGTGCCATTTGATCAACTGATTGTTTTCTCCACCAACCTGGAACCTAGAGACCTGGTCGATGAGGCGTTTTTGCGGCGGATTCCCTACAAGATCGAAATACCCGATCCCACAGAAGAGGAATTTCGGGCGCTGTTTCGGCGGATGGCCGAGCAGTTGGGCTGCCCTTACCGCAAAGAGGTGATCGACTATCTGATTGCCAAGCACTATCGGGCTGTCGGGCGACCGTTCCGCTGTTGTCATCCGCGGGACCTGATGCTTCAGATAGCCAATTATTGTGCGTTTACTGGGCGGCCGTTGGAAATGACGCCGGAATACTTCGATCTGGCGGTGGAGAATTACTTTTCGGTCATGTAGGAGGCGATCAAACGGGTTGGCCACAGAAAGTTATCTGCCCAACATCCCAAGAGGTATCTTCCCAACGTCCTAACTTTTGAAGGGCTTTTGCGATGAAGTGTCTGGTCATTGACGACGACAAGGCGTTCCGGATCTGGTTGCAGAAGATACTTTCCGAGTTCGGCACATGCCATACCGCCTATGACGGGACGGAAGGCGTGAATGCCTTTCGGATCGCCCTGGAGGAAGGGGATCCGTATGACTATATATTTGTGGATCTTATGATGCCGCACATGGATAGACACCGTGTATTGGAAACGATTCGGCTGATCGAACGGGGGCGCGGGATTATGGGCAGCGACGGCGTGAAGATCGTAGTTACCACGGCCAAACAGGATGCCGAGGACTGTTTCCAGGCGTATCGGGAAGGCTGCGAGTATTTTCTGGTCAAACCGATCCAGCGTGCGGATGTCGTAGAGTGTCTACGGGAATTGGGCGCGCCGGTATGATGGCGGTGTGATGTTGGTGGTACTGACGCTCGTGATTGCGGTGGTGAATTTGGCGTTGGGGTATGCGGCGGCGGTGTTGTTGGGTTTTGGGCCGCCCACACTCCGAGATGCTTGGATTGCGCTAGGATTGGCGCCACCGCGGCGTCTGGCGGAAGCGGATTTCGCATGGCTTCAGAAGGCCAGCGCCCAACCCGTGGATGCCCTTCTGGATGGGTTTGAGATAGAAGCCGCACAACTTCAGCCGGACGTAGAACCCTATGACGAGGACATGGCGGAGCTATTGCAGCCCGATCAGCCGGAATATTGGGACCTGAATGAAAAATATGTCGAGACGTCGATCCTGAAGCTCAACATTGCGATGATTAAAAGCGGGCTGCGCACGCAGGAGATCGACATGCGACTGCGCGCCGTGGCAGGACGCAGCGATCGTGAAACCATCCGCCGATGCCTGGAAGAACTCAAAGAGGATTGCCAGACCTACTTGGAGCAGCAGAAAGAGGCGGCCGAACGCTTTGCCGCCCGAATCGGCGAGTTGGGCGAATTACGCAGCCTGGGCGAAGAGATCGAACTGGCCAACCTGGAACAGTCCGCCCAACTGGAAACCACCCTGAGCAACCTGCAGCACATGGATTTTGAGTCGGACCTGGAGGCGGCCAATCGACGCCTGTTGGCCGAAATCCACAACCTCCGGGTGGCTCGCCACTGGCTGCGCGACATGCAGGAGGCTGCCTTCCTGGCCGTCGCTCGCTATGAAGGTCGGCTGGAAAGTATTGAACGGCGTCTCTGGCACGATCCACTCACGCGGCTGCGGAGTCGGATCGGCCTGGAGGTGGCTTTGGCCGAATGGTGGAAACAATCCCGACACCAAACCCGCCAAATCACCGGCCTGCTGCTGGACCTGGATAGCTTCGGCAAAGTGAATGAAAAATACGGTTCTTTGGTGGGCGACCGGGTGCTGGTCCGTGTAGCTGAGTTCATCAAAAGTAGCGCCTCGCCTGCTGACCTGGTAGGCCGATTCACCGGGGAAAGTTTCCTGGTGATGATGCCGGATGTTGGGCCTCGGGCTGCAATCAAACATGCCGAACTCCTCCGACAAAAGCTGGAAAAGACGATCTTCCGAACCGGCGAGGAGACGTTCCGCCTGACGGCTACCGGCGCTGTAGTAGAAGTACGCCCAGAAGATACTGATGAACAGGTAATCCGCCGGTTGCAAGAGACCCTCCGGGAGGCCAAACGGGCCGGGCGCAACCATATCTTCTTCCATAACGGTCGTCTGCCCGAACCGGTCGAAGCGCCCAACCTTGGCGCCCAGGAGACCGAAATCATCCTGTAAGCCACAGAAGATTGGCAATACCTTGCTAAAGTCCTGGAAAGCTAATGTGGAACATTGAGAACTATTTAGCCGTATGAAACCAATCGCCTCTGCTCTGGCGGGTTGGACCCAGCGTGTCATTCCTGCGTAAGCGGGAATCCAGAAAGTGAAGAAGTTCATCTTCGCTAGGTTCCCGCCTAAGAGGCTGTCCCGAACGTATTGATCTTCGCAAATCGTAGTGACAGCCCAAATCCCTTGTTTTCAGGGATATGGAATGTCCATTCGTTTTGCGTAACATTTTAGCCGAATGAAGGGGGCCGATGTGTCACTGCTGCGTAAGCAGCAGGCCAGGCTTCTTGGTGCTTGCACGGTGTTGCTGTGGAACAGTGGGGTACCAGGCAACATGGAGTCCTCCTACGTTCTGGACTGCCGCTTGTGCGGGAATGACACCTTGGGTTTGCCCGCCAGGGAAAGGGCAGGTTGCTCCATTCGGCTAAAATGTTACCGTTTTGCGAAGATTAATAGGATTCGGGCGGCGGCCCCGAACCGTCTCCAAACCCTTCCGGTTTAGCAATCTGCCCGTTTGATTGGGGGTTTTGGACGTCGGGGAGCCGCCGGTAGAGGGCCCATCCGGCGAAAAACAGAATATCGGGACATCCTCTGAGGAGAACCAGTCTGGATTCCTGCTTGCGCAGGAATGACACTCATGCGGCTAAAATGTTACGCCAATTTTTTCCCGGCTTACTGGGCTGGGGGAGGCATAACATGATGCATCCCAGTTCCCATCGGCAAAGGAGCTCCCGGCCATGTTCGACGAAATGGATCTGATGCGTCGGGGCGAAGCCCTGCGAGAGAAGAAAGACTATGATCAGGCGATCGCCGTTTTTACCGAGGTGATCAAGATCAATCCTCGGTTGGCCGAGGCTTATTACGCACGGGGCAACTGCTACGAAGAGCAGGGCCTGCATGACGAGGCGATTGCCAATTACAATGAAGTGCTTCGGTTCCGTCCACGGGAACCGGCCGCCTACTACAACCGAGGCTGCGCCTATAGCAAAAAGGGCGACCGTACGCAGGCCATTGCCGACTATACCAAAGCCATCGAGCTGGATCCCCAATACGCCAAAGCCTACTACAATCGAGGTGTACTTTATTTCAAACGTGGAGAATTGGATCGGGCCATGGCCGACTTTCAGGAAGCCATTCGCCTGCAGCCGAAAGATCCGGATTTTTACGTCTCCCGGGGGCTTGTCTATACGGTGCAGCGGAACTTTGAGGCGGCCCTGGCTGACTACGAAAAGGCCATCCAACTTCATCCCAAACACCTGAAAGCCCACGGCAACCGGGCCAATCTGTTTGAGTTGCAAGGCAAATACGAAGAAGCGGTCGCCGGCTATACCGAAGTTCTCCGCATCAACCCCAAAGACGTCAAGGGCTATCTGAACCGGGGTTTGGTCTATTTCCGTCTGGGCCGGTACGACGAGGCCATCGCCGATTTTAGTGAAGCAGCCCGGCTGAATCCTAAAAGCGGCAAAATCTTCTTGAATCGCGGCCTAGCCTACTCCAAAAAGCACGACAATCAAAAGGCCGTTGCCGATTTTGACGAAGCCATTCGCCTGGAGCCGAAAAATGTCGATGCCTATATTGCCCGGGGCAGTGCTCGCAGCGCCTTAGGCCGACGGGAAGAGGCGTTAGCCGATTATAACGAAGCCATTCGGCTAAATCCTCGGTCGGCCAAGGCGTACTTTCATCGGGCCATGTTGCATGGTCTGGAAGGACGGTTGGACAGCGCCCTGCAGGATTACACCCAGGCGATCCATCTGGATGGGGCCGACCCGCATCCGTGGTGCCATCGGGGGGTCATTTATGCACGCAAACATCATTTCACTCAGGCGCTGGCCGATTATGCAGCGGCCTTGCAGCGGGATCCGAATTACCTGGCCGCCCATTATAACCGGGGATTGATCTATCGGATTTTGGGCCGGTGGGATGATGCCATTGCCGCATTCAGCGAGGCAATCCGGATCGATCCCTCCTACGGACGGGCCTATCAAAACCGAGCTGTCGCTTACAGCCAAAAAGGCGAAAACGCCAAAGCCGCCGCCGATCTGGAAAAAGCCAAACAATTGGGCATCAGCTTGTAGGAGACCGGTCAGAGCATCCTCATGGCAAAATCCGGCGCCAAGAGAAAACACTTGAGCGTCGGATTGTCGTGCGCACCAAACGGTTGGCGGAGGCCCGGAGGCGGCTTCCTCCCAAACCGGCCGACGTATCGTCGGCTCTTGGATTACTCTGTGGGTTCCTGGAATGGGCGCCCGGCGGTGGCCTCACGTCGGTAGGCCGGCAGGGTCCGGCCGGAAGCCGGGGAGCTTGCGAATCTGCCACACGTGAGCCGAAGGGACAGGCACGTTCCCCGTACCCGATGTTTTCCCTGTCACCCGGCCTGGCCTTCGGCCAGGCCGGCATCTCGACGGCCAGGGGAGAGGCAGAGGGTGCAGACGGGACGTCTGCGGTACGGATTTTCTCCCGCCAGGGGAGAGGCCGGTTGCTTCGCTGGGCTGAAGTGTTACCTCTCGGCTGACGTGTTACCAGAATCGCCTGGCGGGGTCGGCTACTGGAACGGGTGCAGGCCGGCGGCGGTTCGTTGCCGGTTGACCAACGCAAGACTTCGGGGCTCTTTTTTAAGGAATTTGACCAACTGGGAGGGAGTGCAACCCAGAGTTTGGGCAGCCGTTTTCGGCTCCCAACTTGCCCAGGCCAGCACATCCAACGCTTCGGCCAACAAAGCAGGAAAATCGTCGTGTGCGGGATTAATGATCAGGCGGCCGTCTTGGCATCGCCGCTGCCACAAAGGGCTGGGCTGATAGTCGGCCGGAATCGGACGGCGGAACTGCAGTGCCAGGTTCATCCGCAGCCGAAATACCGCCTCCTGGCGGTTCTCCGCCTGGCTGCGCCGTTCATTGGCTTCGGCGGAGATGCCAGTGGGCAGATGGCATACCCACCAGGCGGTTTCCACCTTGTTACGATGTTGGCCGCCGGGACCGCCTCGCCTTAAGCGCCGGGTTTGACACTCGGAGAGCAACTTTTCCACCGGCCAGGCCGCCGGATGCCCATACACCGATTCCATCGCTGTGGCCCCTAGAAACAGGCCAAGAAGCTCCGCCGTGGCGGGGTGGCCAACGACGGATGGACCCATTCCATCGGCGTCGTTCCCCCCGAACAGCCCCTGGCGTTCTGTTTGGTCGCTTGATTCAAGGGGCATCGGGCCGAAAAAACAGGAACATTGGTAACATTTTAGCCGAATGGAGGGCGATCTTTCCCCTCTCCCCTTGCGGGAGAGGGTCAGGGTGAGGGGGAAATCCCGGGAGGGCGAAGGTAGAGCGGGCCCATTTGCGGGCCGAAGGTCCGCATTTCCGGCGGCCCCCTCACCCGGCTTCGCTTCGCTCAGCCGGCCTCTCCCGCCAGGGGAGAGGCGAGTTACTTCATTCGGCTAAAGTGTTACGGTGTTACGGAAAGAGCCTTAGCGTTCGGCGCCCGGATGGGGTTTTCGTTCCCATTGGAATCCGATTTGTCGTTTGAGATCCTCTAGCCAGGCACGCCGAATTTTCTGTTGGTCCAGCATGGCCGCGGTGGAGTAGTCGGAATACGGCTCGGCCAGGAACATCTTCCACAGGACTTCGTCGGACGGCTCGAAGGTTTTTACCCGGATGACGTAGGCGACGGTTTGCGGTTGGTTGAAAGCCACTTCCACCTGCCCCGGCTCCATCCGGAAGACAGTTTGCATGAACTCTTCGCCTGGCAATTCCACCTGGGGGATGGAGCTGATCCGAGGCGGCGGCGCCTGCACAAAAAGCCGCGGCGAAATCCCTCCATGCGTCAGCCACGTAAACGGCCCGGCTTCCAGGACGGTAACTCCCGGCTCCTTGGCCAAGGCCTCCTGGAGGGGTTGGCCGGTTTTCCGGGCCAAGGCGGCCAATTGGGCGGCCCGATCCCTGGCCAGACTACGGGCCTGAATCATCTTCCAGGCCCGAAGTACCTCCTGACGGAGTTGATCGGTTTCTTTGCGGGCCCGTTGGGCTTGCTGGGCCAACTTGGCGGCCTCTTCTTCCTGGCCCGCCTGCCGAGCTTTCTCCGCCTCCTTTTCCAGGCGTTCGGCTTCCGCATAGTCCCAAGAAGGAATGGCCTCCTTGGCGTCCTCCAGTTTCCAGAACAGATAATAGGCATCCAGGTCCTGAGCGAGCATCGGCTGCAAAGGCGGACGGCCTTGATAATACAAAATGCGGAGGACCGACTCTCGACCCGCCACCTGTGCATGGGCAATATCCCGGAAATCGCGGCGCAATTGCCATTCGCTTACCAGCGGCGTTTTCTGATACTGCAATCCATACTGTTTGGCCAGGGCTTGCAGATCGAGCAGAGCGGGCGGCTGCTTGCCGGCGGCTATGGAGGCCAAGCGTGCCTGGGAGTAACTGTTCATCTGATCCCGTAACTTTTGCAGCATCTGCTCAATCTTCGCCTGCGCCTGCCCTCGGGCCAATACCTCCCGAATCTCCTCCCGTACCTCTTCCAACGGCACATATTTGGATGCCGGCGCCGGAGCGGCCGACTCCCCGGCGCCGGAGGGCCCGGCAGGCTGACCCTCTGAGGGCTTCTCGGCAGGTTTCGCTTCGGACGGCGAAGCAGTCTTCGGCTCCGGCTGACCAGGTTTGGACTCTAAAGGTTCATCCGTGGGTGTGCCCTCCGAAGGCATAGCTGACGTTGACGCTTCCTTTCCGGCAGCGGCAGGTTTTTCGTCCTTTTCGGCAGCAGGTTTTTCAGTAGGTTGGGGGGCAGGCCCCGAAGCGGACGGAACCTCTTTCGCCTCCGGAGCAGACGGAGCTTTCGATTTCCCCGCCGTCGCAGACGTCGCTTCCGAAGGCTTTGCACTCGGGGTTGCTTCGGACGCCGAAGAGGCCTCCGCTTGCCCCTCGGCAGACACGGTCCACAGGGCCGGTTCCGGCTCATCCCACCGGTCTGCCCGGCCGCCAAGTGCAGTCCACGCAAAGGCAGGGGTGATGACCTCTGTTTGGCCCGCTGAGAACTTTTCTTTCGGGGTCTGGAACTCCGAAGGTTTTTCTTGGGAGACTGCTGGACCGGACGGTTTTTCTTTCGGAGCTTGGGCTTCCGAAGGTTTTTCTTTGGGTTCTGGCTGGGCTGAGGGATTCTCAGCCGGCGACGGGGGCGTGGGGGGCTTGTCTTTCGAGGCTTCCTGCTGGGCGGGTTGATCGGCCGGTTGGGGTTTGGTCCCTTGGTCGTCGGCAGGCTTCGGCTGGGCTGGTGGGGAATCCACAGGTTTAGGCTTGGCTGGCTGGGTGTCGGCAGGCTTGAGCAACGACGTCTGCTCGTCGCCGGGTTTGCTCTGGGCTGGCTGGGTGTCGGCAGGCTTGAGCTGGACGGGAGCGGCCTCGGCAGGCGTAGGCTGGTCAGGCTTCGACTGGACCGGTTTCGCTTCGGTGGGCGGGGCCGGAGTGGCTTTTTCCGAGGGTTTTGGTCCCTCTGGACCAGGCTCCTTGGGCGTGGGCGCCTCCGGAACGGTAGTTTGAGGTTTGGATTCCGCCGATGCTTTGGGTTCGGGAGCTTCGGGAAGATCGGATTTTGGGCCAGCTTTTTCGGCCGGTGGTAACTTGCTGCGGACGTAATAGGTATCCTTATGTTTTTCGTAGTAGTCCCGGATTTGCTCTTCGGTGATGGAGGCGGGGGCGATGAATTGGGCGATCTCGGCTTTCAGATATTCGACAGCCACCCGGTGGGGGCGGCGGAATCCTGGTTCCGGAGAAATAGGGTCGGAATACTTTTCCTTATATTTTTCAAAGAATTCTCGGAGAGTAGCTTCTTCGGGGTCCGGGATGCGATCGATGTACTTGGCGACCGGCTCGGCAACCAATTCCACGGTGGCCCGACGATTGAGCCGTTGATAATAATCCCAGCGTTGGGCGGGCGTTGTGGGGGTGGTACTAAAATCGATCATTTCCAGCATCTGTCGGGCCGCCAGTTCCGTCCGAAACGCCTCGAACAGTTGGCGTTCTGAGACGTGCATTTCCCGGAGCACCTGCCGAAACGTATCTCGGGACACCCGCCGGCCAGTCATCTCCTGAAGATATGTATTGATCATTTGATTACTAACCACGAGGCCCAATTCCCGCGCTCGGTTGGCCAGCAGCCAGGTTTCCACGGCCGATTCCTCCGAAGGTGGTTCGACCGGCAATCGGAAGCCCAGCGTCCAATACACTCGTTCAAAAAAGGTGCGGACCAGATTTTGTTGGCGGAGCAGATGGGCCAAGTCGGCTTCGGTCAAATTGCCGTAAGCTCTGGTTCGAACCACCACCGGATTGTGCCCCGGTCCGGTGGTCAGAGCGTCGAAGACCGGCCCGGACAAAAACACAAAAGCGATCATTGCCAACAGGGCCAAGACCGCCAACAAAACTTTCTGATGTTTCCGAAAAACGGCAAACGGACTGGCCATACAAGTCCCCTCTTTGGTAGTATTGGCGAAACGTTTCCGCTTGACAAACTCCCTCTCCCCCCTTATTTGATGATGTTTTGGAAAGAGGAAGGTCCCCAAATATCTATTGGAGGGGGGATTAATGCCTCTTTCGGGTAGTTTCCACCGACACTTGCCTTGACAAAGATATAGATTTCCGGGGTTTCGGAAAACGTTTATTTTAAAACCTGGGGTGAACTTTGCAAACCCGACTTCCGTCGCCTTTCTCCTTGGCAAAACATAAAAGGAATGGTAACACTTTAGCCGAATGAAGCAACTCGCCTCTTCCCGACGGGCTAAAAAACCCTGCGCGTCATTCCGGACGAAAGCGGGAATCCAGAACGTAAGAGAACTCCATATTGCCTACGTTCCCGCCTGCGCAAGAATTAGCCTGGATTCTGCTTCCGCAGGAATGACACATAGACCCAGGAATGACACCTAGAGACTTGCATTCGGCTAAAATATTACGGGAAAGTTCCTGGAACGGCCGGGAGCCGTTCGGCAGCCTGCATCGGCCCACATATAGGCGAAACATATTATATTAGGTTTAGGAGAGGCAGAGGCCCATTTCGGGGCTGCCTTTATGCCGAGGCATACCCCCTGAGCGGGTTTTCTCTACCAAGCTTGCCTTCGGAAAAATAACCGGCACCCCCCCAAAGATAGGTACTCTCAACCTCCCTGAGAGGATGAGATCATCCGGGCAGCCACGAAATGAGCTCCTTCTGCCAAAGGAAGACCTCGGAATTGTTACTAAATTTCTTGCTATTGTGATATTTTGGAACTCCCATGGCAAAAAAGACCTCTTCTACAGGTACCTCGTTGGTCATCGTCGAATCGCCCACCAAAGCCCGCACCTTGAGCAAGTTTCTCGGACCGGGCTTTACTATCGAGGCTTCCATCGGCCATATCCGAGACCTGCCGGAAAGCGCCAAAGAGGTACCCAAACAATACCGCCAAGAGGATTGGCGGCATTTAGGGGTCAACGTACACGATAATTTTCGGCCCATTTATGTCATCCCTCGCCAAAAGGCCAAGCAGGTCCGACGCCTCAAAGAGATGCTCAAAAAGGCCCAGCAGTTGTACCTGGCCACCGACGAAGATCGTGAAGGCGAGGCGATCAGTTGGCATCTGTGCGAGGTATTGCAACCGAAGGTACCGGTCCATCGGTTGGTCTTCCATGAAATTACCCGGGATGCGGTGCTGGAGGCGCTGCAGCGTCCTCGGCAGATCGACCATGCGCTGGTGCGTGCGCAGGAAGCCCGGCGGATCGTGGATCGGCTGTATGGATATGAGGTGTCCCCACTTTTGTGGCGGAAGATCGGGCCGAGGCTTTCGGCTGGCCGGGTGCAGAGCGTGGCCATCCGGCTGATTGTGGAACGGGAACGGCAGCGTATGGCCTTTGTGCCGGCCACCTACTGGGATCTGCTGGGCCTATTTGCCAAACAGACCGGGGAAACTTTGCAGGCTACATTGGTTTCGGTGCAGGGCCGACGGGTGCCTACCAGCCGGGAGTTCGATCCCGCCACGGGACGGCTGAAGGTCCCCGATTTCCTTTGGTTAGACGAGGCGGCGGCCCGGTCGCTGGCCGAGCGGCTCCGGCAGGGCAAGGCGGTGGTCCTCTCCGTAGAGGAAAAGCCATACATCTCCCGCCCCTATCCCCCATTCACCACTAGCACCCTCCAACAGGAAGCCAATCGGAAGTTTGGGTTTACCGCCCGGCGTACCATGCAGGCCGCCCAAAACCTGTATGAAAGCGGTTATATCACCTACATGCGGACGGATTCCACCTCGTTGGCCGCAACGGCGGTGGAGGCGGCCCGGCAGGAGATTGCCGCTCTGTTCGGCCCGGAATATCTGGCCCCAGAAGTACGCATCTATCCGACCAAGGTCAAAAATGCTCAGGAGGCCCACGAAGCCATTCGCCCCGCCGGCCATCCGTTTGAACATCCAGACAAGTTGCGTGGTCAACTGGGCCCCGATGAAGAAAAACTCTACGAACTCATCTGGCGGCGGACCTTAGCCTGTCAGATGGCCGATGCCCGAGGCCGAACCGTCACCATTACTATCCAACTGGACGACGCTCTGTTCGAGGTTGCCGGCCGGATCATCGACTTCCCCGGTTATCTGCGTGCCTACATCGAAGAGCCGGACGAACCTCAAGAAGCGGGGGTCGAAGAAAAACGTCTCCCCCCCGTCTCCGCCGGCGAAGAGCTTCTGGTGCAGTCCTTGGAGCCGAAGTCCCATACCACCCAGCCACCACCTCGCTACAGCGAAGCCACGCTCACTAGGGAACTCGAACGCCGAGGCATCGGTCGGCCCAGCACCTATGCCACGATCATCGATACAATCCTGGCCCGGGAGTATGTGTTTAAGCGTGGTTCGGCACTGGTACCCACCTGGACCGCCTTTGCTGTGGTCCAACTGCTCGAACAGCATTTCCCCGCCTTGGTCGATTATGATTTTACGGCCGAAATGGAAGACGAACTGGATGCCATCAGCCGAGGCGAATTGGAACATATCGAATACCTCCGGCAGTTCTATTTCGGGGGAAAACAGCCAGGGCTGAAGCCGCAACTGGAGCAGAAGGTGGCCGAAATCGACCCCCGGCAGGTGGGCAGGATTTACATTGGCCAGGCGCCTGGCCCCGAAGGCGGTCCCATCTACGTCCGGGTGGGCCGATACGGTCCCTTCTTGGAGCACGCCAATCGCCGCGCCAGTCTCCCGGAAAAAATGGCCCCCGATGAATTGACTATCCCCGCAGCCATGCAATTGCTGGAACAGTCGCAAAACGGTGGCCAGCTTTTGGGCACCTGCCCCCAGACGGGCAAACCCGTCTATCTGAAAATCGGCCGGTTCGGTCCCTATGTGCAACGAGGCGCCGACGAAGATCAGGACGTCCAAAAGGCTTCTTTGCTCCGCGGGATGAAGCCGGAGGAAGTTACCCTGCAGGTGGCCCTGCAACTGCTGAATCTGCCCCGGCAGTTGGGTCTGCATCCGGACAGCGGCCAGCCGGTGGTGGTCCAGTCGGGCCGATTCGGTCCGTTTGTCAAATGCGGGGATCAGACACGTTCCTTGCCGGAGCCGTTTTCTCCCTTGACCATCACGTTGGAGGAGGCCCTTCAGGTATTGGCACAGCCCAAACCGACCCGTCGGCAGTCCTCGGCCCGTAAAGAACCGCTCAAAGTCTTTGATGTCTCGCCGGTTACCGGCCAACCGGTCGTGTTGATGGCAGGCCGATATGGGCCGTATGTAACCGACGGCCAAACGAATGCCTCTCTGCCCCGGGATATGCCTCCGGAAGAGGTAACTTTTCCGCAGGCCTTGGAACTCTTGGCCAATCGGGCTGCCAAACCGAAGCGCAGAAAGTTTTCCCGTAAAAGGTCGGCTGCTTCTGCCGAATCGGACTCTGCCGTCCAAACCGACACCCCCTCACCCAACCAGATAGAACAGGGACCTTCCTAACTTGACTGTATCTACCGGGCCCAATTACCCCAATCTATGGTGTTCGAGCCGACTCGTAGCCCCTACAACTGGAAGGAGTCGGTTCCGGTAGATACAGTCAAACTACAATGTTACCGAAGATCAATAAAGAGAGATACCGCACAGGAGCCAGAGGACAGCCATTCGGATGGCCACCCCGTTGGTCACCTGTTGCAAGATGGCCGATTGTGGTCCGTCGGCCACCTCGGCGGTCATTTCGACGCCTCGGTTGATGGGTCCTGGGGCCATGATGAGGATGTTGGGTTTGGCGCTGGCCATCCGTTGGCGGGTCATAGCATATAGATGAACATATTCCCGCACCGAGGGAAACGGTGGCCGTGCCTGCCGCTCAAACTGAATACGCAGCAGGTTCAACACATCGCAGCGGGGGAGGATTTCGTCCAAGTTGTAGGAAACTTCCACCCCCAACTCCTCCCACCGGGGCGAAACCAACGTGGAAGGCCCGCAGACAATCACATGGGCGCCCAGTTTTGTCAGCCCCCAGATATTCGAGCGCGCAGTTCGACTATGGGCGATGTCTCCTACCAGGGCGACGGTCAGTCCTTCGATTCGGCCACGCAGCTCCCGGATCGTCATGATATCCAGAAGTCCCTGGGTGGGATGTTCATGCGGGCCGTCGCCGGCATTGATCACCGAACAGCGGAGGTTTTGGGCCAGAAGGTGCGGGGTACCGGGTGTCCGGTGCCGTACGACCACCGCCTCGATCCCCATAGCCTCCAGGTTCCGGGCGGTGTCGATGACGGTTTCCCCTTTGGAAAGGCTGCTGGTGGCTGCAGAAAAATCCACCACATCGGCGCCCAGGCGCCGGGCGGCCAGGCCAAAGCTGGTTCGGGTCCGGGTGGAGTTTTCAAAAAACAGATTACACACGGTTTTGCCCACCAGCAGCGGAATTCGGCGCTGTCCCTCGGCCAGCAGTTGTTTGAACAGGGCCGCCTTATCCAGAATACAGGTGATCTCCTCGGCCGAGAGCTCTTCCAGGCCCAGCAGATGACGCCGCCGCCACATGCTGGGATAGCCACCAAGCCGATCGATCCACTCGCTGGACATGCGTTCGCCTCTGTGGGTAGCCAAGACAACTCCGGACCATTCCGCCGTGCCCAGAAAGGCTGCGCTGAGAAGCCTTTCCCATTGTCCACTTTCTGGAACAGACCTTTTTGGATAGCATTTTAGGATTTTATTTTGGGTTCTGCAAGAGGCAAGGCGGAAACCGGGCGCCAACGGCTTCGCAAGGGGCCAAAAGGCAGGGCGGCTTCTCGGATGCCCCCGGCCACCGCCCAAGGCCCCCCACCCCTCGAACCAAGCAGCCGCAACCCTCCGGCCGGTTTTCCCACTGCCTATCGCCCCGTTGCTGATGGGACTGTATCCACTCGGCCACCGCCCCACAACGTACAGATTTTAAAGCTGGTTTACATCCAACAGATTGGGGGGGTAAACCTTGTGGATACAGTTAACCCAAAGAAGCCAGGCAGGTTACCGCAGTATCCACGTGGCCAGCCCTAGATAGAGGACCATCGTGGTCATATCCACCAAGGCCAAGCTGACCGGCCCGGAAGCCACTTTGGGATCTCGCTGTAAGGCCCGCAGGGCAATCGGCATGCTGAGGCCGAGCATGGCGGCCCAGGCCACCGACAGCCCGATGCTGGCCAGCAGCGTCAGGGCCAATCGGCCAGACCATTGCCAGGCCCAAGCCACCGCCGCCACGATCAGCCCACAGCCGAGGCCCAACATGGCCCCCACCACCCCTTCCCGCCAAAGCAGCCGAAGCCATTTCTGCCAATTCATGACCCACGGCTCATACAGGGGCAAGGTGAGGCTGAGCGATTGCATACTGACACTCTCGGCCAGGGCCAAGACCACCGGGATAAACAGGGCCAGCACCACCACCCGATCCAGGGTCTGCTGGAACAAGGCGCCCAGCAGGGCACAAGCCAACCCGCCGCCGATGTTGCACATCAGCCAGGGCCATCGGCCCGCAAAGGCGCCCAGGAGACTAGCCTGCCGAAGCTCCCGCAGATGCACGCCGAGGATCTGGAAAATATCGTCGCTTTCTTCCACTTGAGCCAGGTCGGTCAGCTCCCGGGTGAAGACATCCACGTCCAGAATGCCGACGATCCGACTTTTCGCATCCACCACCGGAAACGCCAGCAAACGATGGAACATAAACAGTTCCAACGCTTCCAGCAGGGTGGCCTCCTGCGGCACACTGATCACCTTGCGAACCATTAGCTCGGTCACCGGCGTGCTGGGCGGATGCAGCAGCAACTGCCGGGTCGGCAGCACCCCGCAAAGCCGATCCTCCGCATCTACTACATAAAAGTACACAATCCGGCTTGTAATCTGACTATGCTGCACTCGGTGCAGGGCCTCGGCTACCGTATCCGTACATAGCACCCGGGCGTAATCCTGATGCACATAGCGAAGTACCGGCTCATTCAAACGATCCTGAAAATTGCCTGAGGGCATGATATTGTTCTTTGCTCCTAGAGACGTGGGCCGTTGGATTGCTTGCTGAGCTGATCTGTGGGGTGAGTTCCTGGTACCATTTTAGCCGAATGAAACAACTCGCCTCTCCCCTAGCGGCAGAAGCCGACCTGGCCAAAGGCCAGGCCAGGTGAGGGGTGTCATTCCCCCGCAAGCGGCAATCCAGAAAGAAGCAAACACCCATATTCCCTCGGTTTCCGCCTGCGCGGGAATAAACCGGTATTCCTGCCTGTGCAGCAATGCCAAATCGCCTCCTCCCTTCGGCTAACGTGTCCCACTTCCGGGAACTTCTTCTGAAGAAGGATTCCCAGGCCCTGCCGGGGGAAAGCATACCGGGCATCGGTTGGCAAGAGCAGGGGGATCAGGGAACCAGCGGGAACTATTAATCTTCGCAAAATCAAGGGACATGCAGGGTAGCTGAAAACCAGGGGGCTCGCCTGTCGCTACGATTGGCGAAGAGCAATAGGGGGTTAGGTTGGCGGCGTCGGTGGGGGCAACTGGCGGAGTTTTTCGATCAACCGACGCATATCGGCCGGCATAGGGGATTCAAACCACAGTTGCTGGCCGGTGATCGGATGTCGGAGGCCCAACTGGGCGGCATGGAGCATCTGGCGTTGTGCTCCGGAGGAATCGGGGGTGGGGTTTCCGCCTAACGGATGAGTGTAAATTTTTTCCCCACACACACTATGCCCCGCCTCCGATAGATGAATCCGAATCTGATGCGTCCGACCGGTTTCCAGTCGGCACTCCAGCAAGGTGTACCCGGGCAGAAACTCCACCGGCCGAACGTGGGTAATCGCCCGTTTTCCTTTGCCCGGCTCCTGCGTGCTGCCGCGCAGACCGTCCCCTCGGTCCCGCACCAGATAGGACGCAAAGGTTTGCTCCTCCACCCGGCCCAAAACCAGAGCCAGATAGACCCGGTGGATCTGATGTTTCCGGAACATCGGAATCAATTTCTGATAGGCTTCCGGCGAAAGGGCAAAGAGCATCAGGCCGCTGGTGTCCCGATCCAGCCGATGCACCGCATACAACCGACGAAACCGACGGCGGCGGTGCTCCTTTTGAATATCCGGAGCATTACGCCGAGATTTCGCCCGATCTGCCTCGGCCATCGGTCCCTGCTCCTGAAGGATTTCTAGCAACATTTCGTCCAAGGTGGGTTGAAGCTGGCGGCGACGCCGCGGCCAATGACGCTCTTCCGGATGCCGAAGCGTAGTCAGACCGGCTGGTTTATCCACCACCACCAGATGCCGGTCCTGATAGACAATCTGGATGTCTTCGGGGCGGACCGGCCTGGCAAGCGGCTCTTGCCAGACAGCCACCACATCGCCCGCTTTGAGCCGACGGGCATCATCGGTACATAAATTTCCGTTTATCTGAACATACCGATGGTGAATCAGCCGCCGCGCCTGTGACCAGCTCAACTCCGGCCGAACCCGCCGCAGAAGAGCCGCCAACGTCCAGCCGCCACACTCCTCCGGTACATGATAGTTCTGCTTCGGCATGGCGCCCATAGTTTAACCTGGGATGACAAAACGCCGTTTCCCAAAACCCACCGACTCTTTGTTCGATCCTGGGGCTAAATAAGTCCAAAGTAACACGTTAGCCGAACGAAGCCACCCGCCCCGCACCTGGCGGGAGAGGCCGGCTGAGGCGAAGCCGAAGCCACGACGCGGGGGATTTCCGCTGCAAAAACCACCTGGATTCCTGCTTACACAGGAATGACACTGCGCCTCCTTTCCTTCGGCTAAATTGACTATATCTACCGGGCCCAATTACCACAATCTGTGGTGTTCGAGCCGACACCTAGCCCCTCCAACTGGTAGGGGCCGGTTCCAGTAGATACAGTCAAACTAAAGGGTTACGAAAATTGGCAAAAATCGAGCTTACATGTGGTAGGGGGATGGCCGACGGGATACAGTCCCATCAGGCCCATCAGGACATCCTCTCCCTCCCCGGAGAATCCCTGTTAGTCGGCAAAACGAGAGCGTTGGGACCAACCGTCTGGAAAGTATAGCGCCTTAACAATACTCGTAACATTTTAGCCGAATGAAAGGGGCCGATGTGTCACTGCTGCGTAAGCAGCAGTCCAGGCTCCTTGGTGCCTGCTACGGTGTTGCTGTGGAACACCGGGGTACCAAGGCAACATGGAGTCCTCCTACGTTCTGGATTCCCGCTTGCGCGGGAATGACACCTTGGGTTTAGCCCCCCTGGGGAATGGCCGCTTGCTCCATTCGGTTAAAATGTTACCCGATTTCGTATCGCTCCGTTGGCCTTTCGACAGCCGTAGGAAAGGCGGAATGCTGGATTCCCGCTTTCGCGGGAATGACACATTGGCTTTAGCCCGCCAGGGGAATGGCAGGTTGCTTCCTTCGGCTAAAATGTTACAAATACTCAAAGTTAAACGGCATCGCCAGTTTTTGCCCTAACCTATTGCAAAACCAGAAATGCATTGCATTCTCTCCATGGACGGTTCATCGGGTTCGACGGCGACGAAACGGTAGCTTCTCGGCCAGTTTTCGGACGTGTTAGGAGGGGAATTTTACAGTTTAAGTAAAGATGACCCCTACTGGCTGGTAACCGTGGAAAAAAGGAAGTAAAATAAGACAGATTTTTCCTCAAATTACTAAAGATTTCCTTCTGGGGGGAACCAGGTGATCCCAGTAGGGTCACTCCCAGCGCACTCGGGGACCGGTTGCCGCCGGTGGTCCGGATTCATCGCAAGGACTACCCCAGGGACAAAAACGCCCCTTGGCCGGTACCGACGGCTTGTTTTTCTAGAACTTCAGCGACGTTCTGCCTTTGACTGAAGTGCACCAAAGCCTTTTACAGGATAAAAATAGGCCTTCAGACAGCCTGATCGAGTGATTTCCCACGCTAAGAGGCTGTCCCGAAATTGCCAAATCTGGGTGTTGGCCAACCGAGGCTCTCCCTCCAGTGGGTAAAACCCTACAAAAACAGGGGGTTTCCGAGATCATCTGGCTCCAGGCTGGAACCGCTCGGATAGGTAAAACGGATTTTCGGGACAGCCTCTAAGGTGGCCTATGGGGTTTTATATCCCCTCTCCAGAGTATGTAAAAGAGTATGTAAATATGAATATCACTGCGGGAGAGAGTGGTCAACCGGGGGTTGCCTAAGGGAGAGGTGCAGAAAAAGAATGGGGAACCCGCACTTTTCTCCTTTATCCCAGCCTTCTGGACCATGGGGGGAGGCCCAAACTGCCTGTCTTCGGCCCGAAAGGGGACTCCAGAGGTTTTGGTTGAGTAATTTGACTCAAACTGTAAATGGCAACGCCGGCTTTTTGCCATAATGTGTTGCAAAGTAAGGACTTGATTTCGCTGTCCGGGTGGAGAGATTCCTTCGGTTTCCGGGGACCCAACCAGTCGTTTTCGCCTGGTTCGCGCCGGGGTTAGACGGTTTCATTTACAGTAACTATTTAGCCGTATCAAGTAACCCGCCTCTCCCCTGGCCGTCGAGAGGCCGGCGGTGCCAAAGGCACCGCCGGGTGAGGGGGATTCCGAAGGCATAAGAAGCCGGGATTCCTGCTTACGCAGGAATTACACATAGACTCCTTCATTCGGCTAAATAGTTACCATTTACAATTTGAGTAATTTGACTGTACCCACTCTCCCAGGGCCCTCCCACTTGTAGGGGCAAACGTCACCTCCAACACTACAGATTGTGGTCATTGGTCCCCGTGGAGACTGTCAAGCTAAAGGAAAACCGGATCCCCAGGGGGTATAGGCGCCTTGGGTTCCCGACCTGATCGATGATACGTGTTGCCCGAGACAGCGGAAAGTTCGTTTCGAAGGTGAGACCATAACCCATGAAGATATCAGCTAAGACAGAGTATGCCTGTATTGCCGTGCTGGAATTGGCCTCTCGATATGGGGCGGGCGAGCCGGTGCGCGTCCGAGAAATTGCCGCTCGGCATCGAGTGCCTTCTCGATTTCTCGTGCAGATTTTGTTGCAACTGAAAGGGGCCGGGTTGGTGGCCAGCACCCGGGGAGCCGCCGGCGGCTATCACCTGCTCCGCCCTCCCCAAGCACTTTCCCTGGGCGAAGTCATCGACGTGATCGAAGGCACGCCCTCCGAACAGGATCCGTTAACCTCTGCCTGGCCGGATTCCCCGGCCGTCAAAGCCCTCCAGGATGTCTGGCACCAACTGACCCAGACTCATCGCCGCTTGCTCCAGCAAATTACCTTTGCCCAACTTCTCGAAAAAGCCAAAACCTACGATCACCAGATGTATTACATCTAGAGGAAAAGACATAACCAATTATATAAAAAGGAGTTATGAAAAATATCCCGTTTATCACACCGCAAAATACAGCGGACCCAAAGACGGTGGGGCTACCATACCCCCAGAATTGGCGGAGTTGGCTAAGCGGTTGGCTTCTCTTCGCCCAGAAGCGCGGAAGCCCTTTCGCACTTCCTTCAGGCCCAAGGGGATAGGTAAGGCCCCAGGGGATCGGCGGAAAGAACGGTAAGCTACCCGGGTCGGCTGACGGGTGAAGCGGGCAGCCCCGGAACCCCTAAATTCTTTTCCCCGTACCAACCCATTGGTGGGGGGAAGGCTTTCTGCCCCCTGGAAGACGGCTCATTGCCGATCCAACCTGGACCCCGGTTGGCCCCCCAAGAGAAGGGGGAAACACGAAAAAACATTTTCTGGGTTTCCGTGAAACGATGGACGTAAGTCATTATGAAATAAGGACTTAGACCGTTTCTCTCCCCTTGGAAACAAAATGAAATGATGAAACGAAGCTCCCAGCCCGTTCCCAATGCCCTGGAACCCGGCCCGGCTAGCTTCAAAAGTACTCCCGGAGGGGGGAAAAAAGTATCGGTTTTCCCCGCTAACCCCCCGTCCCCCCAGCAGCGAAAAAACGGGCGACAGGGGCCCCCAGGTATTTTTCAGAGCAGAGATTTTCACTATCGGCACGGGGGCAGTTGATTTTTTTCTTTGGCTTCGGCATAATGAACAATGTAACATAAGCGGGCTAGCTTCCGGAACCGAACCCCCCGAACCGGCCAGGCGGTGCCCGTCCCTTGCTTTTTTGGGCGGTTCTCTCATCACGTGGAAGGACGGCACGTGTCTGAGAAAAAGTCGATCAAAAGCTAAAACAATGAAACTACGTCCGGTGACTAGTTTCGTGTCGTATTACGGCATATTTACTCCCAAAATCACTTATGTATATCTTTCACCACCAGAAGGCCCCAAGTAGATTCGGAACATCATTAGTGTACTGAAGGACATATCAGTGGAGATTGCAGAGGAATGGCTTGAGCTTGGTTATGTTGAAATCGTTTCTTCTCCAGCCCGAATGGACCAAGACGAAAATGGACAACATCTGAGTAATCCGAAATCGACAAGGCACGGGAGCGATTTTTGAAGGCCCTTGCTAAAAACTTGAGCGGCAAACGGGCAGAAGACGTTGAGCAGGCGGCACGTTTAATAGCCGGTAACTTGCCCCTTAATGAAAAACTTCAAATGATCGTGGAGCTTTTCCCGTTGACGGCAAGCTTTAGCTCCAGGGAGTGGGCAAAGATTTTCGGTGTTACCCATGCGGCGATACAGGATACCGATTGGTGGAAGCAAAATCGAAGCGGAGCAAAAGACCGGAGAATAGCCAAAAGAGAAGACCGACTTCGGGAGCGGGCAAGACCACCTCCCAAAGAGAATTGCGGGGGGGTATAAACCGAGTTCATTGCTGGCGTGGGGGCATGTAGTCCGGGATTTAACCCGGCTTTTCGGGCAGGTGGAAATGGCCAAGTTTTCCCACCAAGAGGCGGAGAGGTTCCGGGAGGAT
>Ga0197142_1001469_pt1 | contig 21608 bp, 25 predicted proteins | sample GBS60_MetaG_FD_148614 | JGI IMG/M metagenome (GOLD analysis project Ga0197142, IMG submission 148614) | Sediment microbial communities from Great Boiling Springs, Gerlach, Nevada, United States - GBS 60_MetaG | ecosystem: Environmental > Aquatic > Thermal springs > Hot (42-90C) > Sediment... | reverse complement strand
CCTTATCTATCTCTATATTACTTAATTCCCTTGCATATGATATATTTGCTGGGGAGTATGGCTTTGCTACTATAGGCTCTAATCTATCAACCTCATATGTAAATACCTCTTCATACTCTGCATCCTCATCACCCTTTATTATCTTAAATGGTGCATCTGTCCTCTCTCTAATGTATGCTATGGTCTTCTCATCTGGCTCTATTATACCATTCTTTGCCCCTGCCTCAGTTGTCATGTTAGTTAATGTGAACCTCTCATCCATAGGCATCTCTTTAACAGCAGAGCCAGAGAACTGCATTGCCTTATAATTTGCAACATCTGTGCCATTATCCCCTATTATCTTAAGTATTATATCTTTAGCCATTATGTACTCTGGTATCTTGCCTTCCAACTTGAAGAGTAATGTCTCTGGTACCTTGAACCATATCCTCCCATGCATAAGAACATATGCTATATCTGTATGCCCCATACCTGTTGCAAAGCAACCTAATGCCCCTGTTGTGTTTGTATGTGAGTCTCCACCAACGTATACCTCGCCAGGTAGCACTAATGCCTCCTCATGTGATAGTGTATGGCATATACCATACTGCCCCATACCATATCTAAAGTGCTTCTTTATACCAAACCTCTTGCTTAGGCTCTCAAGTGTTACTATATTCTCAGCAGCAATCTTATCAACCGCTGGTACAAAGTGATCCTCTGCTATCCATACCCTATCTGGATCCCATACCTTTATGCTCTTGCCCTTCCTCTCAAGCTCTCTAAGAACCATCATAACCCCTGGTCCTGAGACATCATGTACCATAACCTTATCAACGTTAGCAAATACAACGTCTCCAGCACTAACCCTATCCTTACCTGCTGCTCTAGCAAGTATCTTCTCTGTTATAGTCATTCCAACCATAGCATATGCTTGTAAGTAACCCATTAATAATGTTATTTTCTATAAGTTGTAGGTGTACGCTAAAGCAATAAAGGTTAAACCTATGCATGGTAGATTTGATCTATTCAAGGTTATAATGGATAGTATAAATTCATGCAATGAGCATATCCAAGATGATGATATAATAGCATTATCAAGTAAGTTCGTTGCCATGAGCCAAGGGCTAATAATAAACATGCAGAATATAAAACCAGCATCTGATGCCTTAGACTATGCAGAGAGGTATCATATGGATGCTAGGATAAGTGAGTTAGTGCTTAGAGAGGCAGATTATACCTTTGCTGGAATCCCAGGGTTCATACTTACCGTTAAGGATGGTATGATTGCACCAAATGCAGGTATAGATAGATCAAATGTAACGCATGGTTATGCCATACTGTATCCATTAGATCCATTCAGGGTAGCAGATATGCTAAGGGATAAGTTCTTATTGTATGCAAATAAGAGAGTAGGCATAGTTATAGTAGATAGTAGGCTTATGCCAACTAGGATAGGTACAACTGGAGTAGCATTAGCAGTATCTGGATTCGAGCCAGTCATAGATAAGAGGGGTAGCAAGGATCTATTCGGTAATGTTATGAGGGTTACATTGAATGCATTAGCAGATTGCATAGCATCTACAGCAAACATGCTCATGGGAGAGACAGATGAGTCTAAACCAATAGTTATAGTTAGAGGGTTAAATGTTAAGATGAGTAGCAGAGATTATGATTGGCATGATTTAGCAGTAGCATACGATCAATGCTTATACATTAGGGGTTTAGCAGAATCTAATATACTAGATAGAGTTGATAATTGATCTTTATTAAAAGCATAACCATTATACATTGGGTCATAATATAAAGAATTATGAGAAAGGAGTACATAGTTGTAAGGATAGATGCAGCACCTGATGGTAGTCCATACATATTTGTATCCTTAGTTGAGCCAAAGGATATGAAGGAGAAGCCCCAGAACCCATTTGGTGTTCAAGTTATAAGTAACTTCACATCTTTAGAGGATTTAATGAAGAATATAAACAGGATAATAGCAAGTCAGATGGTTGGAAGTTTTACTACAACACTTAAGTTAAGCATGAAGGAGTATGAAGAGTCTGGTATAAAGGTTGGTGATAAGATATACCTTGATATAATAAAAGCAGATATACCTACTTAATCATAATTGAAACAACATTATAATATTTGTATTAACAATCTGCTGTTTATTTATCTATTCTAATTCTTCATCCTCTGGTTCATACTTCCTCTGCTCTGGTAGCATTATGTATACACATGCTGATCCACACATTGTACAAGGTACATTATTGCCAGATAACTGACCTTCCCTATTATGTATCATGCTTGCTCTCTCAGGGTCTATTGCTAGGGATATCTGCTTACTCCAGTTAAGTGTCCTCCTAGCCTTGGTTATCTCTGCATCCCACTTTATTGCTCTATCCCTTATCTTAACTATATCACCTGCATGTGCTGCTATCCTATATGCTATAAGACCTTCCCTAACATCCTCTACTGTAGGTAATGCAAGATGCTCTGCTGGTGTTAGATAGCATAAGAGGTCTACGCCCTCACTTGCTGCTACTGCTGCCCCTATAGCACTTGCTATATGATCATACCCAGCAGCAACATCAGTTACCAATGGACCTAAGACATAGTATGGGGCATCATCCATCATAGCCTTAGCTAATCTAACATTTGCTGCTACCTCGTTCAAAGGTACATGTCCTGGTCCTTCAACCATGACTTGGACATCATACTCATGGGCTCTCTTAACTAGCCTTGCAACATTTACCATCTCTGCTATCTGTAACTCATCATGTGAATCAAGTATAGAACCTGGTCTTAAGGCATCACCAAGGCTAAACGTTACATCGTACTCCCTTGCTATCTCGCATAGGTAATCAAAGTACTCATAGTATGGGTTCTCCTTATCATACTTGAGCATCCATGCTGCCGTTATAGTTCCTCCTTTGCTGACTATCCCAGCATGCCTCTTAACCTTTAACACTCTCTCTGCTAGATCCTTGGTTATACCAGAGTGTATGGTAACAAAGTCAACACCATCCTTTACAGCATCCTCAAATGCCTTTATGAAATCATCTGAACTCATCTCCAATGGGTTCTTGTACTTGCTTACTGCATTTGCATATGCTTGGTATACTGGTACATATCCAAATGGTATCCTTGCTACATCTAGCAGTGTTCTCCTTATCTCTACAAGGTTCCCAGCATCGCTAAGGTCCATTATGGTATCTGCTCCATATTTTACTGCAACCTTAGCCTTCTCAACCTCTTCCTTTAGATCAACCTTTAATGTAGACGTGCCTATATTAACATTAACCTTTGTACTTAAGCCCTTGCCTATACCCTTAACCTTTATCTCCTGACTTCTAGCATTGTTCTTAGGTATTATTATCACACCCCTTGCAACTCCTCTAACTATGAGATCAAGATCAACCTGCTCATCCTTTGCTACCTGCTTCATCTCCTCTGTAGCAATGCCTCTCTTAGCATAACTCATCTGGGTTACCATAACACTAATAATTATATTACCAAATTTAAATGATATTATGGATTGCCTAAGGCTATATTAATATGGTGTATACGCTTCTCTCATAAATAAAAATAAAGGAAATAAATAAAATTTGTATTTAATTGGTATTAATGCCTAATAGTACTGATATCTGGTTTGCTATATATGTTAGTCTAAGTACATGTCTACTCTTCTTTATAATATCAATACTATAATTCCTCTTTATATAATAGAGTAGAGATAATACGAAGAGGTTTGTACTTAGAGCTATAACAATACCTAGCATGTTAATACTCTTGCTGAATATGAATATACATATTATCCCTACAGACAGGAGCATCATTACATTTAGAGTATTGTTTATCCCTAAGACTATCGGCATGGTACGTTTACCAGCAAGCATATCACCCTTGTAATCCTGCAGATCGCCTAGAGGAGCAAGTATAAAGAGGAAGAGGAATGATACAACAGAGAGGATTAAAACACCTACGCTTACATTCTCTACAGCAAAACCTCCTATCAAGGCTGCTAGGGAGGCCCCAAGTGCATTAATTATAGTCTTGTGGGGGAACTTATCCTTAAGGTTGAATCTTCTATGTGAGTATGCTATAGCAAGGAATGAGCATATGCATGATATGGCAACTGTGTAGATGTTTATGCTTACTAAGAGTAGTAATCCTACTATGAATAGTGATGCTATTAGCCTTATTAATTTTGTTACATCTGCATAACCATTAACTACAAGCCTATTAACCTTGTTAAGTCTATCAGCTCTTACATCGTAAAGGTCATTGTATATGTATGTTGCTAGGCTTATTGCATATGTACCAAATAAAAGTCTTAAGGCAATGCTAGGCTCAATGTTACCGTTAGAGGCAATAGCTAATGAAAGGAGTGATGTGAGGGCAAATATGTATACTTGGCTTCTCTTCTTTACATAATGAAGTAAATACCCGATGTATTCTATTATTGTTAGCTTTTTCTGCTTATTGGTATAGTTATACCATATATTCTCCATTATAAGAGAATAAAGAGATATAGTAACTTATAAAGTCTACTCTAACCATATTATGGCATTAAATTTATTATGAACTACAGAATATAAAATACTGTTTAATTAATATGAAAATACGAGTTATTCTTGCTGAAATTTAATGATAATTAGTATAAATTTAATTACTCTTATTCTTCATTATTAAAAGGAACTCCTTCCCTTTGCTTGTTGTTACATAGCACTTATATGGTACCTGTATCTCTTTCACTAACCCAAGGTCTAACAACTCATTTAAGTACTTGTTTAACTGATAGTAGTTAAGGTTTGCCTTGTACAGTATATGGGTCTTCTTACATGGTTCTAAGGTAACCTCCAGCATATTTATCATTATATCTAATTTGTCCCTCTTCTCTTGATAAGTGACATTGCTCATAGAAGAGAGATACTTGAGTTATGTTATATACTTTATGTGGTTGATTACATATGCCTTGTATTATATACCAATTTATTCACTTAAAATAGAAATATTTATAGATGTTTTACTTCATATGAGTATCTAGCACGCTTAATGCCTTTTCATACTCTTTTAATGTGTTTATGGGTAACCATTTGCTATAGTCTACAAAGAATGATGCTAATCTTCTCATCTCCGCAAGTTTAGGGAATATTACAGACTCTAACTCAATTGAACCATCTTTATCAATATCAACAAGATCATCTATAATCTCATATACCTTTGGCTCAAAAGCATACAAGCCTATAGATGTAGGTATACTAAGCATAGGCTTCTCCTTGAATGAGATTACATTACCATGGTCATCTAACTCTGCCACTCCATATGGATACTCTATGCTATTAACAAGTGCTATGGTAGCATAGGAACCTTTATCTGAGACGTTTTTAGTATGAGCATCTATGAACCTTGAGTATATATTATCATCAAGTATTATATCATCAGGGAATGTTATTAGAGATCTCTTGTCATAGTCTATCTTATTATTAATTAGAGCGTACTTGAATGCTTTACCTTTACCCCAGCCTAATCTATCATTTGGATCTATACTATACTTTATGTTTATATCACTATTATTATAACCCTTATCTTCTATATGCTTAATAACCAATTCAGCCTTATAACCTAGCAGGAGTATAAACTCTTTAAACCCACATCTTATCAACTTATCCATGCATATATCTAGAAGTGTTACCTTATCATTGCTTTGATTACTTTTGCTATTATTCATCTTAAGCAGACACTTTGGTGCATCTATACCTAGTCTCTTGCCCATACCTCCAGCAAGTAAAACCACTTGAACATCATTTCTCATAGTTTAACACACCCTATGCTGCTACTCTCTTCCCTACTCATGCTCTTTATATACTCTATATTTGGTATCCTGCTTGGGTCTACGTTATTTAAATATGCTAGATGAACACTCATTATATCCCCAACGTAACTTAATGATAGCAATCTAGCAAGCCTTGAGTTACCTATGCTAAAGAGCTCTATAACATCTGCACCTTTGCTCCTTATCAACTCCTTAGCCTTGTTTATAAGTGCATAGAGATCATAACCATGCTCCTTGCTCTTCTCATACTCTATATCCCTTAACATTACAAGTGCATTACTGCTAGCATCTTTATACCATGTCTCTATCTCATTATGGAGTAACTCTGGGAAGACATCATAGTAGCAGTGCATCTTAGCATTCTCATTAAGCATCTGCTTCCATCTTAACGCTGCTGCTTGTGTGAACTCATTAGCATATATTGCTAACATTTTATTATTAAGCCTATACTTCAACTCCTCAAATCTACTCTTATCCTTTGCTATATTGCATAGTATATTAACCGCTTCCTTCACATCCTTGCGTATATTGCTTATAACATTTGAGTGCTCTAATACTAGCAATACAGGCAAGAGCATATAGCCTAGAGATGTTCTGCTAAAACCATTCCCGTTTACCCTTATGTATTGTATACCTTGACCATTCCAGTTAGAGAGAACATCATCCTTACTATTACTATTAGATGTAACAAGGACTGTCTTAGCACAGTAAGATGCAGCCTTCTTAACTGCTATCAGAGTCTCCCTTGTCTTACCAGAGTATGTTACTGCTATAGCTAGTGTATTATTGCCCATCCTAGGAATATTGCTGCTCTTAACTACACTTACCCTAAATTCATCTCCTATTATACTCTTTACAAAATCACCAACTATACCAGAACCACCCATGCCTATTATAACTACCTCATCTATGCTATCATAACCTCTTATCTCACTGTAAAGTGTTAAAGACTCTAGCATCTGGTAAGGCAGATCCATTACCTTATCTAGCATATATGATATCACATAATACATGTTAATAAATGTCGCTAATAATTAGTTAGTACATACAATCAATAATAAAATTAATAATAAAAGAATATAGTTATTGTTTGGTAGATGGCTTAGGACAGCCCTCCATAGGCCAGATGTATACATCCTTGTCAGGTAACTGCCATAACTCACCAGAGTAAAAGTCAGTGTTATCTATATGGCATCTATAGCATATATTAACCTGCACATCCTTATCTGGTTTGCCTATTAGCCTTAGGAACTCCTTTGCATACTCTACTGCCTTCTTATCATACTCTGCTGGGACTTCATCAACATCTGCAGCATCTGTAGGTATGAATACATCAAAGTGTATCCTTCTACCATCAGCATACGTATTGTATACAACTACATTCTTTGCACTACCCACATATGGCTTAAGTTGTGCTTCCATACTTTATTGAATCATAATACATCTCATTTAAATCTTTTTATAATAAATATAAATAGATTTTAGCATGTATAGGAAGGTTGCTCTAGGTGGTACATTCGATATAATACATAAAGGGCATCTTGCATTGCTAGATAAAGCATTTAGCATTGGTAAGCATGTAGTTATAGGCATTACAAGTGATAAACTAGCATTAAGCATGGGTAAGAGTATATTGAACAATTATGATTCAAGGGTAAGTAACCTTTTGTATATACTAAGCAAGTACGGGAGTAATAGGTTTAGCATAGTTATGCTTGAGGATGAGTTTGGCCCAGCAGCATCTGATCCTAGCATAGAGGCTATAGTTGTAAGCAAGGAGACTGAGTATAAGTGCAAGAGGCTTAATGATATAAGGATAGCAAAGGGGTTAAGACCATTGGATGTAGTAAGCATAGACCTTGTATTAGCAGAGGATGGCAAGAAGATATCATCAACACGCATACGTGCTGGAGAGATAGATGCTCAAGGTAACCTTCTTGCCTAGATAGTGCTTACATACAGGACAGTATCTTGCAATGGAGTTTAACTACTTGCTTACCTGTTATACACTCTTGCTTAGGAATGTATCTATGAAATTATTGTATACATAAATAGCATGAAGACCATGCTTCCTAACCAGTTGTCTTTAGAGTTTCATACCAATATATAATGGCGCCGGGGACGGGATTTGAACCCGTGCGGCCCTTACGGGCCACAGACTAACTGAATGCCTGCCCCATTACTATGGCAGGTGCATTTAGCAGGCCTGCCCCCTACCAGGCTAGGGCACCCCGGCTTGCCATTATTACACCTACATCACACCACTACTATAGGCAAGTATTAATTTATGCTTTTACTAAACTATTGTAATGGTAAAACCTAGGAAGGCTCCAAACGAGGATAAGAGGAGACTAACCAAGTGGCAACTCATACTACCTGTTATACTCATTGGTATAGGTACGGGTATTGCATACCTTATAAATTACTTCATATTAGGGGGAAAGCCACCTATAGAGCAGTGTATATCTAGTGAGGATCTACCATTTAGACTACATGCAATGCTAGAGGTTACCATAGATGGTAAGGCAGTAAGTATTCCAGAGGATATAGGTAGGAGCAAAGAGTGCTTAAGACCATTGCATACAAAAGATGGAGGTAATGTGTATATAGTATACTCTAGACCAGTAAGATTTACACTTATGGATCTGATAAGATTATGGGGGCTAGATACAAGTAAGTACGATGTAAGCATCTGGGTTAAGGCTAAGGATGGACAAGAGTATGTAAACGTTGGTAATGACCCTAGTAAGGTTGCATTTGAGGATGGCATGAGTATAAGGATGGAGTTAAATAGCAGGTAGACACAATAAAATAGAATCAGATATTAAGAATAACCCTTAAACTAATAAGTTTCACATAGATCCCATCTTAGTAATCCACTTAATATGATGGAGTTTATGGTGAGGAGTCTACTATTCTATGTTAACCTTTATACTAACCTTATCTCCATGCTTTATCCCTAAGGTATCCATAATCTTTACAGGTGATATGAACTCCAATATGCTATCATCATGATGAGTCCTCTCTGGTATAAGTATTGCACCATCTATAGTATCGTTCATCTTTGCTCTATAGCATCTTACCCCACCATATGTTCTCTTACCATCACTGAACCCTTCTATAATTATTGGGGGATACTTTGTTATCTCTTGCTTAGCATCTATATACATCTTATCTAACTTTATGTTAAGTGTACCAGGGTATGGATCAAATCCTAGCTTGCTTATGAACTGTAACCTATATCCATTCAAGGACATGTAATAGCTACCTTCACCCATACCTTTCACTACTACACCAACTAGTTCTATAACCTTAACAGGTTCTACCACAGCCTTAAGTTTCATGAATAGGTTATATACCTCTCTATAGCCCTTCTCTGTAACTTTGATGGAGAAGCCTTGTCCATACCTCATCCTCTTTATGTAACCATTGCTCTCCAACTCTAGTAGATGCTTTGATGCTGCCTGTTGAGATCTACCTATGCTATTGGCAAGCTCTGTAGTAGTTATATTAACATAGTTACTTCTAGCACCTCTAAGCAGTAACTCTATAAGTGTCACTAGCATATGCATCTTTACCTTGTCATTATACTTGTTACTACTCATACAAGCCCTAACTGGTTGAATGTTAGTATCTTAATATTATGGGTATCGCTTATGTCTGCTATTCTATGCCCTATTATATACTCTACACCGGCATTTGATGCTGCATCAAGTAAGCGTTGGGTAACTATACCATCAAGCATAACATACTTTATACCTTTCTCAGATTGAAGCCTCTGTACTATCTCACTAACAGGTACCCTGAACCTTTCCTGCATAGATTCATCCAATGCAACTGCCTCCAGTGTCTCATTTATAATTGAGAATACCTCCTTTACTTTACTTAATAACGTATCATCTATAGCAGGACGGTGTACAAGCTCCATCCTCTCTCTATATCTATCCCTAACACTTAATGCTCCCCCTCTACTCTTATCATCCCTTATACCCTCATACTCTCTACCCTCAACCTTAGCCTCAAGTACCTCGCCTCTACTCCTCCTCTCCTTTAACATATCCTCACTAGGGATTGCATACTTTAGAATATCTTGTATCTCAAGCGGTGTAAGGTCCTCAACCTCCCTGTTCTGTGGGGCTCTAACCACCTTATCTATCTTTACTGTATTCTGTAACTCCCTTAGTATAAGATCTGCTGCCCTATCACCATCCAAGAATGCTACAACATAACTCTTCTCCTTACATAACTTTACAACAGATTCAGGTATCTTTGCACCCTCTATAGCAATAGCATTATCATAACCTGCCCTAAGCAGGTTTATCACATCTGCCCTGCCCTCAACTAGTATTATCCAATCAGACTCAAATACCCCTTCACCACATGCAAGATGCTCTTTACCATAGGTAGTTAACCTTGCTGGTTTTACTGCTTCATATATATCTCTTAGCATAGCCTCAGACTCACTTATACTCTTGGTTGCCCATTCCTGAACTATCTTCTTTGCTCTATCAACTATCATCCTCTTCTTAACCTCTCTAACATCCTCTATAGTTGATAGAGCAAACCTTGCATTAAATGGTCCTACCTTATCTATAGTCTCAACAGCAGCTGCTATTAAAGCAGCCGTACTTATATCAGTGCTCATAGGTATCACTACCTCTCCACTACTCCTATTGCTCTTAACATCTAGAGTAACCTCTATCCTTCCTACCTTAGAGGTTCTCTGTAACTCATTCAAGTTCATCTCTGGGCCTAGTAGACCCTCTGTCTGCCCAAACAAGGCTCCTATTATATCAGCCTTCTCAACTATTCCATCTACATCAAACTTTATCTTTACATTATACTTTACAACCCCTGAATTAGGCATGCAATTCTCTCCTCTTTAGTATAATAAAGAAGATTGCTATAGTAGATATATAAGTGTTGCAATAATATTAGTTGTGAAAGATAAGTATGATTTAGCTATTATAGGGTGTGGTATAGTTGGATTAATGATAGCGTATAAGTTATCATTAATAAATAGAGATAAAGACAGAAGAGGTAATAGATGTATATCATGTATATGCATAGATAAGGAGAGCAGCATAGCTAAACATGCTAGTAGTAGGAACTCTGGTGTTATCCACTCTGGAATACATGCTAAGCCTAATACATTAAAGGCTAGGTTATGTGTTAGGGGTAATGAACTCATGTATAAACTATGTGATGCTCTTAATATACCATATAGAAGAGGCGGGATGCTCATAGTTCCTAGTAATAATGATGAGAGCGGGTTAAGTGAGCTAGAGAGGAGGGCAAGAGCAAACTCAGTTAAGTATGAGATAGTTCATAAAGATAGGATAAAGGTCTTAGAGCCTTATGCAAAGGCTAGCATAGGGATATATGTGCCTAGTGCTGGTGTAACAGATGCATATACTGTTGCATATGCTGTTTATAACAAAGCATTGGAGAGTGGGATTGAGTTCATCTTCAATAGCAAAGTTATAGGCATCGATGAGTATAGGAATGGGTTTAAACTAATAGTTAATGATAATAAGCATACAATTAATGCTAGAATGGTTATAAATAGTGCTGGTCTGTATGCTGATGAGATAGCCATGCTAACAGGTCTTAATAAGTACAAGATATATCCATGCTTTGGGGAGTACTATATAATAAAGGGTAAACCTTACCTAGTAAACTCTTTAATATATCCTATACCAACGTTTGATTACAGAGGTATAGGAATACATCTAACAAAGAGGTTGGATGGTAGTATAAGCATTGGGCCTAATGCTATATATCTCTCAAGTAAAGATGATGTGCATATGAGTAGCATGGATGAGTTCTATCAGCATGCATCTATGTTAGTAGAAGGGGTAAGCAGAGAAGATCTAGTATATGGATACTCTGGCATAAGGGCAAGGCTTGTAGAGCATGGTAGCAAGGAAGAACCAGACTTTGTTATAGAAGAGTATCCTTACAACTTCATCCATCTCATTGGTATAGAGTCCCCAGGGTTCACCTCTTCTCCAGCAATAGCAGAGTACCTGTTAGATATGTTAATGGATAGACTCATTTAGATTGATTGTATATAATCTATTACATTATTATTGTTGATATACTCCTTGTATATTACAAGCTCCTCTACACTCCTTATCTTACCTCTTGTGATCTCAACCAACCTTTTCTTATAGAATAGATTAATCCTTCTTCTATTTGATATCATGCTAACTATTCTTTGAGTAAGGTACCTGCCTTTACTATCCATATCTAGCAGTAGTATAACCTCTTTATAATGCTGTGTATAATCTACAAGCCTACTTAAACTCCTACAACTATTAAGCATTATAACATTACCATAGAAGCCTAGAGTTGTTAATGCTATAACATCCTTCTTACCCTCAACTACTACAACAGCACCATTGCTAGACTCATGATTAAGCATCTCTATGAACTCCTTTAACTCCCCTACCTCATCCTGCTCTATTCTATGCACTATGTAGAATTACATTCTAGTGATTTAAATATTATTATTGTAAACCTTATATCTTAAAGAGAGTAAGATATGTTATGTTATTTGAACTGTACAGCGATGCTTTAAAGAGAAGAGATAGCATAATTAGTAAGATAAATAGCAATAGAGAGAGTATATTTAAAGATGCTGAGAAGAGATGGGTAACCTATGAGCCAAGGGTAACAGAATCTAGGCTTGCTGGGATAGATAGTAGTTTTAACTACAGAAGGTACAAGGGCTTCTACCTTTATGCTATTGCAGGAGTATCAATAACTAGTAAAGGTGATTTAATAGTTAATCCAATAGTTAAACTTGATGTAGAGAAGTTAATGTATGATAAGGGTAGAGGCTATATAAGCCCAAGGAACATACTGCTTGTAAGGTGTATGAAGATTGAGTATGAGTTAGCAAAGAGAAGTGCTAAAGAGGTTGATGATATAGACTTCTTACTTATAGATGGTTCTCTACTTGCAAGGTTCTACGATCAAAGGTTTAAGCAGTACTATTACGATGATATAAAAGATTTATCTGATTACTATAAAGATCTTTTACGTAGTGATAATATAATATTTGTAGCAAAGAACTCTGAGAGTAACTCTATACTAAATGGTAGCCTAGCAGATATATACTACTTTAGCAAGGTAACATCTAAGCCTGGGTATGCTTATGAGTATCAAAGGATAAATGATGAGGAGATAACTGTAGCATATGTAAGGTTAAGATCATGCACGCCTATAATAAAGGTTGAGATCCCTAGCAAGAGGGATGAGAAGGAGATAAGGGAAATAATTGATATGCTTGCATTGGAGAGTATATCAGGCTACCCTTACGTGCTTAGATTAGCACATGAGAGGTGTAAGATAAGTGATGATGATATGAGTAGGATAGAGGATATGATAGGATTAAGCATAGAGGAGGGTGATAGGGAGGTATTGGATGAATGAGCAGTAATGATAATATAAAGAACGATAAGCCATTAGGATTCATAGTTGGAGAATCTTATCCATACAGATTCTCATTTATAGCATACAGGCCAGTTAGTGTTGGAGAGTATGTTGTGGTAACAACTAACGATAGTAGGAGGATACTTGGGCTTGTAGAGAACTCATCTATAAAGAGCAGTATACTTGCAAGTGTTAACAACTATCTTGCAGCATATGAAGGCAAGAGGATAGCAGAGATGAACGAGAGGGATAAGAGTTATCAAGCAACTGTAAGGATCTTAGGTTATATAGATGATCTTGCCAAGGGTATAGTTACCATACCTAGCACCCCCCCAGAGCCTGGTAGCACTGTACTAGAGGCTAGCATTGATGACCTTAAGGTATTCTCAGTTAATGATTACAGATGGGCAAGTATAGGAACACTGCTAAGGAATAGCAAGGTTAAGGTTTATGTTAACATAGATAAGATAGCAAGCAGGCACCTTGCCATATTATCTGTAACAGGTGGAGGTAAATCAAATCTATTAGCATTGATAGCAAAGAGGGTTGCTGAGAGGAATGGTACAATGGTTATATTCGATTACCATGGGGAGTATAATGATCTAAGCATAAGTAATGTGAATCATATAAAGGCAAGGATAAACCCTAGGTTCATACATGATGCTGATGAGTTAGCAGATCTACTTGAGGTTAAGGAGAGTGCTAGTGTGCAAAGGGATATCATTAGTAAGGCTCTAACAGATGATGTTAGACATGCTGAGGACTTTTGGAGTGCATTAAGGGCAAGTATAGATAACATTAAGGGCATAGAGGAAGGTAAGCAATCTAGTAAGAGGAATCCACAGATAATAAGGGCTTGTGAGAGGCTTCAGAGCATAATAGATAGTGCAGTAAGAAGGTTAGGCTCACTCTTTGATACAAGTAGTAATGAGCCTTTGAATCTGCTAAGACCCAATATGATAAACATACTAGATATGATAGAGTTCTCTGAGAAGCAGGCTGATGTTGCAATATCATACTATCTAGAGGAGATACTAGAGGATAGGAAGAGGGCTGAGAGGGTAAAGAGATTAGATGGAAGGCAGGATAGCAGTGAGAGTGAGAGGGTAAGGTTTACAAGCCCTGTTATATGTGCTATAGAGGAGGCACATGTATTCCTGCCAAGCAAGGTAGATGTATACACTGATACCAAATACATAGCAAGTAAGATAGCAAGGGAGGGGAGGAAGTTTGGGGTCTCCCTAATAATAGTATCCCAGAGACCAAGGAGGCTTGATCCTGATGTGCTTAGCCAGATGGGCTCATTGGCTATACTTAGGCTTACCAATCCAGAGGACCAGAGGTATATAAACGAATCTAGTGAGATAGTTAGTAGAGAGTTGCTTGAGTATCTACCATCTTTGAATGTGGGCGAGGCTATACTCGTTGGGCAGTGGGTTAACATACCATCCATAGTTAAGATAGAGAAGGTTGAGGAGAAGAGGACAGGGGAGGATATAAGTGCTGTAGATGAGTGGAGGAATAGATATAGATATGATAGCATAGCAAGAGAGGATACTAAGGAGTTGATAGGCGATTATTAATAATCTTATATATTATGCAATGGTATAGGGGTAGGGTTAGGTATATACACATCTGGTAATGCTATGCCAAGTATAACAGATACTATCCATGCAAGTACTATGAAGAGTATGAAGGAGAGTACTGTAATACCTAAAGCCCTTAACCAACCAGTATTGAACATGCGCTTATATACCCATAACCATGCTATAGGTGCTACAATCAATGCTAAAAGTATAGATGCAATACCTATCCTATCTATAAGTAGGAGTGAGCCTATAACTATTGCAAAGTATAGCAATGGTGCTATTAGGCTAGCAAGCATGGCAGTAGTAAACCTTATCCTACCCATAGTTAGCACTCTAGCAGAGATGTACACAGGTATGGATAGTATTATCCAAGCAACAATCACTACTGTTAAGGATAGTATGATGGTTATAAACCCTAAACCTATATCTGTTATCATTTTATGCTATCTGCATGATTGAACTAAGAATAAATAAGTTTGTATCTACATTAATCGATCAAACCCTTAAGCCACTAACATTCTTATCCTCAAAGCTTAGTATCTCAAAGTTTAGACCAAGCCCCTTAGCGTATCTGTAAGCCTCAAGTATCTCTTCCTTGCTAGGAGGTCTAGCCAACTCCTTGTAGTATGGATCATACCTTGGTGAGCATGGATCACATAGATTATCTGGATAGTATTGATCCATTATATTTATAGGTACATCCCTCATATTCTCTGCAATCCAATCCAATACAGGCTTTGTGCAACACTCAAGATGATTAGGCATTATAAGATGCCTTATAACCATATCCTCACCCCACTCATAAACCATCTTAATGTTCCTAGTTACAGTATCCCAGTACCATGGTGTCCTTGCTATTGAGAGTGCACATCTCCCTTGCCCAAACTTAAGGTCTGGTAACCAGACATCCATAAGTAATCTTAGTATCTTCAATGCTTCATTGCTCATGAAGAAGTTAGAGTTCCATAGCTGTGGTGCATTAAACTCTCCTTCATACAAAGCATTCTTTACATCCCTCCTCCACCTTCCTCTATCTGCATTGATTAAAGATGCATCCCTGATATCCTTAGGATATGAATCAAGTAGGCTTATAGCCTCTACTATTGTATGTAAATGTATAGTTGGTTCGCCACCAACCCAGTTTATATTATGGCAGCCTTCCAACCTTAACTGCCATACCATAAGTGCAAGTGAATCTGGTGTTACAGGTATACCATTGTACCTATCAGTGCTTATATCACTGTTTTGACAGAATGCACACCTCATGTTACAGCTTGTAAAGAATATAGTACCAGAACCGTTAACCCCTCTAAATACAATCTCTTCTCCTAGATGATGGAAGTAACTGCTAACCCTTGAGATGCTATCTAACTTACATGCTCCATACTTTGTTGCCTTGGTTCTATCAACTCTACAGTTCCATCTACAGAAGTTACAATGCCTTAGCATACGCTTAGTTAACTCTACACATAGATCCATGAGTGATGGTCTTGCCTTGGCTAGATCTGATAGTCTAATGTCCTTCCTTAATATTCTATATTTAACCTTTAAGAACTCTTCGGTTAAACGTTCAAGTTCATGCCATAGTTCATCCTCGCTAGAGTCATTAAGGTTTACTGACTCATCTAATCTTATACGCTTACATATAAGGTATTTTGCTGGCATAGTATTTGTAGATACAGCATAGTACCATGATAATCTATCCTTTAATCTGCTCCATACCAATAGGTCTTTAAAATGTGGTTTAGAGATACCAACCAATCTAATATCATTTAAAACAAGGAATAATATAATTATTGTTATATTCTAATGTTGCTTACATTTATCAAGTACTTGAGTGTTACCATCTGGTTCTCTTACCTTACCTTTAGCATGTTACACACTTTCCATCTCAAGCCTATCATATTAAGATACCATAGAAAGATTGTTTAGAACTTACACAAGGCTTGTCTCTTCCTCTTCTCATAATAGCAAAGGACACATTTTTAAACCCATTACCCATGAGCTTACATGTGGATATACTGCTCAAGGATATAATGGTAAGGAAGGTGATAACAATAGATCCAGATAAGACAGCAAGGGATGCAGCAAGGCTTATGGCAGATAACAACATAAGCAGTGTAATAGTCATGAAGGGGGATGAGATAGTTGGTATAGTAACGGAGAGGGATCTTGTAAGGAAGGTATGTGCAAATGATATACCTAGTAGTAAGGTTAACATAGTTAGCGTTATGAGTTCACCAGTTATAACAGCAGAGTCTGATCTTCCTATAGAGGCTGCAGTACAGAGGATGTTCAATAATAGAATAAGGAGGCTACCTGTAGTTGAGAACGGTAAACTAGTAGGCATAGTTACTATATCAGATATAGCAAAGCATATGCGTACAAAATGGCTTATAGAGAAGATATTCGATGAGAAGTAACAGCAAGATGCTTAATAGCATTGAGAGGTAGTGATACCTTTACAAATGATTCTGCCATAAACCTCCATAAAGTTAAAAAATGCCTACTAATATTTAGATGCATGGCAAGTAACAAGACCAAACCAAGGAAGAATAGATTGATGAAGAAGACTAAGCAGAACTCTGCTGTTCCACTCTGGGTTATACTAAAGACAAATAGAAGAGTTAGGAGGAATCCACAGCAACGTAATTGGAGAAGAAGTAGTGTAGATGTGGGATAGATAATCATAACAAAATAAATTAAATATATTATCTTAATTTAGGTGTATATAATGAGCAAGGAGGAAGGTATAGAGGAGAGGGTGTATACCATAAACCTTGGTAAGGTTACACTTGCACCAGATAATAGAAGAGCAAAGAGGGCAGTAAACATGATAAGGGAGTTTGCAATTAGGCATATGAAGAGTGAAGAGGTTAAGATAGATGAGGAGCTGAATGAGGTTCTATGGAGTAGAGGTATAAGAAGCCCGCCTAGGAAGATAAGGGTTATAATAAGTAAGGATGCATCTGGTGTAGTTACTGTTAAACCTTATACACAGAAGGAGCAGGTAGAGAATAAATAGAATATTATATAGATTAATATAATATGATATAAAAATTAAGGACACATTAAGGTTTATTATCTTATATTTGTTATCTTATTGTGTATCAAGTATATCTACTTTAGGTGCCAAGAAGTTTATCCTTCTATGCGTACCATCACAGTAAGGCTTGTTGTTACTACCACCACATCTACATAGTGCTGAATGAGTCTTACCATCAACCTCTACTATATAAGGACCATTCTCAACAGCATGTATCCTTATCTTTGTCATGGGGAGGGATAATTAATTGACATATTTAATTCTTATTAATTTTAACCTTAATAAATAAATTAGTTAGTCTGTATTGCTACTATTTTTTATGAGTATATCCTCACACGCCTTACATACTTCCTTATCTATATTATCCTCTATAGTATGATGGATATCACATATTAGCATGCTCTGCCTTATGTAATTAAGCAGACCTATATACTTAGCCATTGTAGATGGTAAGAATGCCTTATTACTAGCCAACTCCCTACTTATCTCATCTATCCTCCTTGCTATGGTAGGTAAGCTGGTAAGTTTCTTAACCAGTTCAGCATCCCCTCTTGTACCCCTTATGTAATTGCTTACTGCTGCTTGTGTTACACCCAGTAACTTAGCAACATCCTCCTCCTTCATGTTGTAATCATTGACTAACCTCCTTGATATTATAGCCCTTATTGCTGGTATAAGTGTCTTGGTCTCTATCTCTGAGGGTAGTAGCATAATATACCTTACGGATTGGTTTATAATAAATATTGCTGATCCACATGTTAAGCATGAGCACCACATGTACAATGTTAGTTGATCTGCTTAACTTAAGTATAAATAATTGTATTGAGCAAGGCTGCGATTCCATACTGCTCTCTGGTGGTTTAGATAGTAGCATATTGGCTGCGTTGTTATCATCAGTGGGCAATAAGGACTCGATAACAGCCATATGCATTGGACACTCTAATGCAAAGGATTTAGTACATGCAAGTATTGTTGCAGATAGATTTAATATTAGATGTGTACTAGAGCATGTAAGTATTGATGATATACTTGAGGCTGTTCAAGATGTGATAAGGATAATGAAGACATTTGATCCAATGGAGGTTAGAAACTCTACTGTCCTCTATCTTGCATTGAAGAGGCTAAGTAGCAATGGTTACAAATATGCTATGACAGGGGATGGTTCAGACGAGATCTTTGCTGGTTATAACTATATGCTAAGGATGAGTTATGAAGAGTTAAGGCATGAACTCTCTAGACTAGAGGGTATAATGCACTTCTCTAGCATAGATATAGCAAGGTACCTTGGCATGAATATATGCTTACCATACTTGAATAGTAGGCTGATTGACTATGCTAGAAGCATACCAGTAGAGATGAAGGTTAATGAGTACAATGGTAAGAGGTATGGTAAGTTCATACTAAGGGTATGCTTTGAGCATATCTTAGGCAAGGATATAGCATGGAGGGATAAGATGGCTATGGAACAGGGAGCAAACACTAGCATTATAAAGGATTACCTTAATAGTATTATAGAGGATTCTTACTTTGAGAGCAAGAGAAGTCATTATATAAGCAATGAGCATGTAAGTGTAAGGGATAAGGAGCATCTATACTATTATGAGGTTTATAGGAGGTTCTTTGATCCTCCATACTATACTAAGGAAGATTATGTAAATGATTATCTTGAGTATAAGTATAGATGTCCCTCATGTTATTCCTATATAAATTCTAATGCTAGATTCTGTAGGGTATGTGGTGCATACCCTATAAAACCCATAGCAGATGACCTTAAGTTATAAAATAAAAATAAGGAGATGTTACATATTAAACTAAAGAACGATATTAGGATAGGATAAGATTAGTGCTTTGCGTAGTTTATAACCATGCTAAGAAAGTGCATATGCAGTCTAACATCATCAGCAAGCTCTGGATGGAAAGATGTACCTATTATATTACCTTGCATTACAGCAACTACTTTATCGTTAAGCCTTGCTAATACCTCAACATTACTTGCACGATCCTTTATAACTGGTGCCCTTATGAAGACCCCTTTAAATTGCTTCTCTCCAATCAATGGTATATCAAGATAAGCCTCAAAGGAGTCCATCTGCCTACCAAATGCATTACGCTCTACAGTTATATCTAGTATGTTAAGTAACTTCTGTCTAGTCTCTCCTACAACTCTATCGTATGCTCTCTTTGCTAATACTATCATACCAGCACAGATACCTAATGTTGGCATACCTTCACTTATCCTATCCCTTAATACCTTGAGCGAGCCATTTAATGCTGCTAATGTGCCTATAACAGTGCTCTCTCCCCCAGGTATAATTATACCATCTATCTTTGATATCTGCTCTGGGTACTTAACTTGCATAACATTGCCATCAATGTTAAGTGCCTTTAATGCTTGATTTGTAGCGCTTATATTCTCCTCTATATCACCCTGTAATGCAAGTACACCTATGCTTACTTTCTTACTACTATTATTTATGATGCTGTTATTGCTAATGATCTTATTACTCATTAAGCCTCACTACCCCTTTCTTGCATCCTTAACTCAAGGGTCTTTATATCCATTCCAAGCATAGACTTGCTCTCATCTATCATCCTCTGTGCCTCTAGAACAGTCTTTGGATCATTCCAGTATGTTGTAGCAATGACTATTGCTCTAGCCCTCTCCAATGGGTCTTGTGATTTGAATATACCAGAGCCTACGAATACACCATCACACCCTAACCTCATTAGTAGTGCTGCATCTGCTGGTGTTGTTATCCCTCCAGCAGCAAAGTTAACCACTGGTAGCCTACCAAGCCTTGCGGTCTCCTCAACATAAACATAAGATACCCTTAGCTCCCTAGCAATCTTTACCAACTCCTGCATATCTCTATCCTCATAAACACTCTTTATCCTTCTTATCTCATTATTTAATATCCTTATATGTTTAACAGCCTCAGCAACGTTCCCAGTACCAGGTTCACCTTTTGTTCTTATCATTGATGCACCCTCTTCTATCCTCCTTAATGCCTCGCCTAGGTTCCTTGCACCATTAACGAATGGAACAGTAAAGTCCCATTTCCATATATGCCTCTCTTCATCTGCTGGTGTAAGTACCTCAGACTCATCTATCATATCAACACCAACAGCCTCAAGTACTCTAGCCTCCTCTATATGCCCTATCCTGCACTTAGCCATTATAGGTATGGTTATATGATCCCTTATCTCCTCTATAGCCTTTATACTTGCTGTTCTAGCAACACCACCAGCCTTCCTTACATCGTAAGGGAGTTTATCTAATACCATAACAGCTACTGCACCAGCATCCTCTGCTATCTGTGCCTGCTCTACATTGGTAACATCCATTATAACGCCATGCTTCTGCATGTGTGCAAAACCACGCTTGAGTAGAGTTGTACCTTTAGTTATCGTTAGATTGTTTAGTGTATCAACCCTAATACCCTTTGCACCTATCTCTGTTGAGACTAACGATATCATATATTCTATCCTTACATACTATAATATATATTATTTAGTTAGTCTTGGACATTATGCTTAGCAAGACATCCCTTACCCTTATAAGTAAGGGTGGTACATCTGCAGGCTTCATCTCATCAACATTAAGCCTCTCAACCCAGCGTATAACCTTAGTATTGCCATCTAAAGTTATGCTTAGTGTATAGCGTAAGAACTCATTCTCATCATCTATAGACTCCTTGTTTATGTTTACTGAGAGTAA
>Ga0197142_1001468_pt1 | contig 21616 bp, 21 predicted proteins | sample GBS60_MetaG_FD_148614 | JGI IMG/M metagenome (GOLD analysis project Ga0197142, IMG submission 148614) | Sediment microbial communities from Great Boiling Springs, Gerlach, Nevada, United States - GBS 60_MetaG | ecosystem: Environmental > Aquatic > Thermal springs > Hot (42-90C) > Sediment... | reverse complement strand
TTACGAATTGGCATGGATTCTGGAGTAACGGCAACTTTTTGCCAAGATGCCCAGAACTGATCCAGGGTGGCCTGCAGTCCATTATCACTCGGCTCACCAATTAGGGATTCTAATTGACGCATGATTTGGGCTCTGTATTCCCAGTTAGCGGCAGCCTGGCTTGCCATCCGAACACGGTTCTCGACTATGGCATCTCGTATTCGCTCGATAGATTGCGGCGATACACCTGCGCCAAAAGGCGAATTGTTGAGCACGTTGGCTTCTTGGGACTGTGCAAGAACTGCGATTTCCGACATAACCAAGCGCTGTCGTTTGTAGGTCGGGTCATTTGCATGTGCGATGTTGTAGCCGACAACATCCATTGCCCGCCTTTGGGCCGTAAGTCCCGAGTATGCTATGTGTATGCCAAAAAACGTGCTCGCCATAGCGCGAATTAGGCCTTCCTATCTAGACTAATGATGCACGGTTCGCCTTCTACCAGTCCACCGTCCTTAGAGTAAGCGCTCTGTCCAGACTCGGTACCAAGTGTGCGGAGACAACAAGCTATTACCTCAAGGCCGTTTGATAGCAACTTATGGTTGATTTCGTTTAGTTCTCTTACCTCCTTGGCGAGATTGGCAATCCTGATCAATTCCGAGCGTATCGAAGGTCCAAGCTCGGGACCTGCGGCCTCGACAATAGATGAGACGTTTACTTCTTCGGGAGCCAATCCCGCACATTCTGCCAGTTCTGTCGCGGCATCAGCAGCACGCCGATCGCACTCGGCTATTCTTCTGAGCAAATCCTCCTCAGCTTTGCAAGTTTTGACGATCCCTTCAGGGTCGCTTGCAACCAATGCGTTACGCTGGTCGATCGCGACTGTTCGCGCTCTGTTCAAAAGCATCGCAACGTCGGTGAGGCATTCAAGAAGCAGTGCTCCGATTCGATCCTGAGTTCTCATCATCTACACCTGCCCTTCGATTACTGCGTTGATAATTGCTGCTGCAAGTTCCGAGCTTGACGCAACCTCGCCCTTTTCCAGTGATGCTTTTGCTTGCGCAACCCGGTCTGCGCGAACTTCCGGTAGCGCTAGTGCTGCGGCTCTCCCGCGTTCGAGGAGTGCAGAGAACTTGGATATGCTTACCACATCGCTCCCACCGATTTTATCGGCTGCGCGCGTCGGATTTGTAGCATAGATTTTTTGCAAATGGATTTCCAAAGTCTTGTTTACTCTTCCGATAGGTATAATCATCGATTGGTACCTCTCTTGAGTTCATCACTAATATTGCTCGGCTTTGCTGGCGATGAAAGCTGGCGGTAGAGCATATCGGCGATTCCTAGCGATTGTGCTCCAGATGCACGTTCGCAGAGTTCGGTGTCAAGCATATCGCTAAAGATCTCTTCGTCTCTAGCTGATCCGAACAGATCCGCCTTTGTCACCGTCTTGCGCATAGACTTCAGCAGAAGGCCGAGGAATATACCCTCAAATTGCTTGCATGCTTCTCGTAACCGTTTTTCTTCTCGCTCTGAAGATGCTGCATCGATTATCCGATTGACGGATTGTGTGGTCGATACGTTCATAGCGATCAGATAACCTCCAACTGAGCTTGCAGTGCCCCCGCTTCTTTTATCGCTTGCAAAATGGCGATAAGGTCGCGCGGTTTGACTTTCAACGCATTCAGGGCACGAATCAACTCAGATATTGTTGAACCACCTTTGATCTCGACTAGCGAGGCGGGTTCTTCGTTTACCTTTAATTTGGTATTAGGCGTTACAACAGTATTCCCGTCGCTCAGAGGATTAGGCTGGGATACTTCGTAACCAGTGGTAATCTCTACCGTAAGTGATCCGTGAGAAACCGCAACTGGCAATATGCGTACCGATCCGCCTATGATTACGGTTCCTGTGCGTTCGTTGACCACAACTTTGGCAATCGTATCGGTTGTAACCTCGACAGACTCTAGTTGAGCAATAAATCCAACTACGTCGCCCTGGTATTCAGCCGGTAGATTTACAGAGACAGCGCTTGCGTCTACTGCGCGGGCGAAGTGCCCGCCCAACTTAAGATTTATGGCGTTGGCGACTCGCGATGCCGTTGTAAAATCCGCTCGATTGAGGGTAATGTTGACTGAATCTTGCGGTGCAAGATCTGTTTTTGTCGCCTTTTCGACTATCGCACCATCTGGAACGCGGCCGACGGTGGTATGATTTTTGGATGCCGAGGCGCCGCCGCTGCCCGCACTAAACCCACCAACTGTGACAGGCCCTTGGGCGACCGCGTAAATTTCTCCGTTTGCCGCTCTAAGAGGAGTTTGCAGCAAGGTGCCTCCTTGCAAACTTCGCGCATCACCCAGCGAGGAAACAATGGCGTCGATAGTTGTGCCTGGACGGGCAAACGATGGTAGGGTAGCCGTGACGATTACTGCTGCCACATTCTTTACCTTCATCTTATCGGCGGGCAGGTTTATCCCGTAGGTTTCCAGCATATTGGCTACTGACTGGGTGGTAAACCTGGTCTGCTGGCTGTCGCCGGTTCCTTCCAGACCGACAACGAGCCCGTAGCCGATTAGCTGGTTCGAACGCACGCCTTCGATTGCGGCAATATCCTTGACTCTAACGGACTGTGCGCAGACGGCGGCGCCTACGGCAAAAGTTAAAGTTATTGTGATTGTTAAGTAGAGCTGTTTCATAAACCACCAGTTCCAAGTGCGCAAGTTAATACATATTATCTAAACAAACTAGAACAGTATCTTGAAGATTTTGCTAATCAGGCCTTCCTTCTGACGGCTCCCAACCGGACCGCTGCCCACATGAGTGATCTTTGCATTTGCGATGCACGTGGAGGGAACAGTGTTGTCGGGAGCTATGTCTTGCGGGCGAATTATGCCCGTGAGTTTGATTTCTTCGTTCTCTTTGTTAGTCTGAACTGATTTTGTGCCTTCGATTTCCAAGTTCCCGGCGGCATCGATTCCGACAACCCTAGCGGTCATTTTAGCAACAAACTTACTGCTTCTCGTGGTAGCTCCTGAAGCTTTGACCGCGTCACCGCCCGAATACTTGAATAGCGGAATCTTCTCCAAGATCGGGCCCACTCCGGGACCAGCCTCCAACTCGCTGTCTTTTTTGGCGTTTGTAGATGCGGAACTGCTGGACACTGCAGATTCCACTATAATCACTGTAACAAGGTCGCCGACTTTAAAAGCCTTCTTATCGGCATAGATCGATTTGCTTTGTTCCGCAGGCCAGAGCGATTCGGCCATTGAGGGTAGAGTCGGTAGTAAAATAGCTATAGTTAATGTTAAAACCAAAAACTTTAACATAGTTTTGCTCCTTAGGTGTTGGCTATTAGGAACGAATCTCCACTGCGCCTGAACCTATCACCCTAGCTCTCACTTCCTGATCGGAAGGCAATGGCTTGACTCGTATCAATTCGCCGACTTTTCCATCTTGTTTGGCTTCTGCAGTCGTTCGGATAGTAACTGCCCCGCAGATAACCGTTAGCGTAACAGTTTCACCGTTCAAAACAACAGGTGGATCTGCTAAATCGACGTTTGTTATGGCGGTTCCGCTTGAGATCGATCTGCGCGCAATCCGGCCGGTTACGTTGTTGGGTGCCTCGATAACGTTTTGTAGCTTCGTGATGTCACGCAGTTGCCAGGTTGTATTTGCCTCGCTTATCATCTCGCCTTGACGAATCGCTGAGCTTGCAACAAGCACATTCGCGACCGCCTTGACAACCAAAACGACGCTTGCGGTTGCAACAATTTTGTTATTCACGACTGCATCCAGGGCAACCGTGTTTGTCCCGAGACGAGGTGCCGTGCCCAATAGTCTTGGGCGTATGCTTACCTCATCTCCTGCGACAACTAGTTCCCGCGGTTCGCGTTGAACTTCGATCTCGTAGGTTCTGCTGCTGACCGGGAGCAACGTCAGCAGATATGACTTTGCGTGATCGATGAGCTCTGTTGTCTTGAACTTCGTCGCTCTGCCGATAATTGTCAACTTTGCGGGACCGCTGATATCAGCCGCCTTGTCTAGTCCTGCTGCTTTAAGCTTCGCCTTCAAGCTCGAAAGATCAATATTTCTAGCCTGGCCAGGCATGGGACCTAACGCCAACGCAACGTTACCCAGTTTGTGCGCAAGATCCGACGGACCGCGGATTTCAGCCACGTCCGCGAGCTTGACGGAGCGCATCGGCATTACGGTTGACTCAGATTTCACAAGAACCTTAACTCTTGTATTCTGTGAGGTCAGCCCACACGATGCGATCAACGCAACCAAGATTGTCGATACGACTAGCTTCATAGCTTACCTGCGAATGTTGTTTGCGATGTTGAGCATCTCGTCAGCCGCTTGGATACTCTTTGAGTTAACCTCGTAGGCTCGCTGAGCGATGATCATATTCACCATCTCCTCAACGACCTTTACGTTGGACATCTCGACGTAGCCTTGTGCCAGCGTGCCTAGTCCGTCCTGGCCGGGAGTGCCGGGCACAGGTTCCCCTGATGCCTCAGTTTGAACAAATAGATTACGGCCAAGGCTTTCGAGTCCGGCTGGGTTGGTGAATCCGACGAGTTGTATCTGCCCCAGTTCTTGAGGAGCACTTTGACCGGCGAGCGTGGCGGACACCGTGCCGTCCTCACCAATGGATATCTCTTTAGCACCTGCGGGGATAGTGATTTCCGGCTGGACTGGATACCCGTCGGATGTCACCAACCTGCCTTGACCGTCGATCTTGAAGGAGCCGTCGCGTGTGTAGGCAAGGTTCCCGGATGGCAGCATTACTTGGAAGAAGCCATTGCCTTCGATTAGCAGGTCAAGCTTGTTTCCGGTCATCTGAAAGTCGCCCTGTGTAAATAATTTTTGGACCGATGCAACTCGCGTGCCCAGTCCCACTTGTATGCCTGTAGGTATTTGCACTCCTTGGGCCTGTGCTGCTCCTGCGGTGCGTATGGTTTGGTAGAGCAAATCTTGGAAGTCCACACGGCTTCTCTTGAAACCTGTAGTGTTTACGTTCGCGAGATTGTTGGCAATGACGTCTATGTTAAGTTGCTGTGCTTCCATGCCGGTTGCCGCCGTATACAAACTTCGAATCATATCTAACTCCTCCGAGTAAAAACATATGAACAAGAATATGTTGCGCGATTAGACATATCTATACTCGACCAACCTCGTTTATGAGCTTGTCCAGCGTGCGATCGACCGAAGTAATTACCCGCTGGTTGGCCTCGTAAGAGCGCAGGTTGGCAATCATGCTAACCATCTCGCTTACTATGTTCACATTTGAACTCTCCAAGTAACCTTGCATAACTTTGGTTTGGTTTTCTTTTGCACCAATAAGCTTCAATCTATCCGTCTCGGCACCGTTTGAAATAACAGCACCGTCTGAGGTTATAGTCCATTCACCTTCAGGAACGCGAACGGGACCGGAACTGCCCAACAATACGGCGCCGTCAGCGGTGCAGAGTTCGCGGCGATCGTTGAGCCTAAAGCTGCCGCCTCGAACTAAGCGAGTGCCGCTGCCGAATTTGACTTCGAAAACTCCGGGGCCGTCTATTGCAAGATCGAGCTTATCTCCTGTGTTGCGTATCGCTCCTTGAGACCGATCAGCTCCCTCGCGGGCAATTACTATTGCCGGAGCTACGGGTGAATCGGGATATGAGGTCCGCCGATTCGCAGGAACGAACGCAGCTTTGTTTGCAAGCACGTTTGCGAACGACATCATTTCCACACGCTTCCGCTTAAACCCTGCCGTCTGAGCGTTGGCGATGTTGTTGGCCGTTACGTCTTGTTTGATTGTCTGTGCAACCATGCCGCTCGAAGCGACGTAGAATGCTCGAATCATCTGATTTCCTCCAATTGACGTATCGACATCGTTTGGCGGGGGCTTTAGCGGGAATGCGAATTAAACTAGTCAAAGCTACCTAGGTGCTGTCTTATAGTTGTGAGGGAAGAATTTCAGCAAATGCTTCGGGCATAGAAGATCCTCTTAATCGGGTTGATTCGGAGCTTGCAGTATCTATACTTCCGTCCGTCTCTAGTTATGTCGAATCAATTGTATGGTTTGCCCTCTTGCCTTGCTCAGCACTCAGGCGTAACATGTGTTCAAGCAATTAGCACAAATTCGCACGTGGAGGAAAGATGATCGCCGGCATACTTATAATCGGATTTCTTGCTCTTGCTGCAGGTTATTTTTTCTACGGCAGGTTTCTTGAGAAGCAATTCGACATCGATCCGTCGAGAGCAACTCCTGCGGTTTATATGAAGGACGGTATAGATTACGTTCCGACAAAGGCTCCGGTACTTTTTGGCCATCACTTCAGCTCGATCGCCGGAGCTGGACCGATTATTGGACCGATAACTGCTGCGGCTGCATTCGGGTGGCTTCCGCCGCTTTTGTGGTTAATTGTGGGCGGAGTTCTTGTTGGAGGTACCCACGATTTCGCCGCGCTAGTTGCCAGTATACGACACAAAGCGCGCTCGATAGGCGAAATATGCCGACTTTATCTAAGCCCGACTACGTATAAGCTCTTTCTCGGATTTGTGTGGCTAGCGCTTGTATATGTGCTCGTGGTGTTTTCAGACCTTACAGCCGCTACTTTTGCTCCTGCCATTGATAACGTTTCGGATGCTGCCAAGCGTAATGCGTTGATTAATATGGGAGGCACTGTGGCCACGGCTTCGGCTGTCTATATAGGACTTGCCCTGTTGTTTGGATTTTTGGTAAACACTGGCAGAGTTACTCTCAAAGCGGGTTCTTTTATCTTTGTGCCTTTGGTCTTTGTTGCGTTGTTCTTATCGCGTTATGCGCCTCTAACGTTGCCGGCTATTGGAGCGGAGAGTTCACGCGGCACGTGGACGATAATAATGCTCGGCTACTGCTTTGTCGCATCGGTATTGCCAGTCTGGCTTCTTCTCCAACCGCGCGATTATCTATCGAGCTTTTTGCTTTTTGTGTGCATCCTTTTTGGTGGACTGGGGGCTATAATATCGAGCTTGATGGGCAAAGTAACGAGCAGCTATCCTGCATTTATAGACTTTTCTGATCCAGGATTGGGGTCTATGTTTCCGGCGATGTTTATCGTCATTGCCTGCGGCGCAATAAGCGGATTTCACGCTATAGTGGCTTCCGGCACCACGGCTAAGCAAATTGCGACGGAGGCAAAGGGTAGACCGGTGGTCTATGGTGCTATGCTAACCGAGACACTGTTGGGTTTGATAGCATTGGCTATGCTAATGCAACTTAATTCTAAGCCGGAAGGTACTCCTGCTGAAGTGTTTTCGCAAGGAATTGGACGCGTGCTCGCAGCTTTTCACATTCCTTCAAATTTAGGGACCAGCTTCGGCCTTCTGGCGATAAGCACATTTTTGCTAACCACATTAGACACTTGCACGCGACTTGCGCGCTATATTTTCGAGGAACTATTTGGATTGAACGGAAGCGGTTGGCGATTCATATCTACGGCAGCGACGCTTGCTCTACCTCTTGCGGTGGTATTTGTCAAAATACCGGACCCGATGAAACCCGGTCAGTGTTTGCCGGCCTGGCAGGCGATCTGGCCGGTGTTCGGGGCTACAAACCAGCTCCTAGCTGCTATGGCATTGTTGGTTATTATGGTTTGGCGGGTGCATCTTAAAAAGTCAGTATGGATAGTTGGCTTGCCGATGTTGCTCATGATGGCGGTTGCAGGCACTGGTTTGGTGCAGCTTTTGCGTTCTGCTATTTGTTCAGGCAAGTTTTTAGTGGCTGGTCTCAGCGCGCTATTGCTTGCTATGGCTCTGGCGTTGTTGATTGACACGCTTAGATCATGGGGTCGTATTACTGCGGCTAAGCCACTTGAAGAAGAGCAGGCGTTTGCCGAGTTGAGCGCTTCGCAGTTTTAGCTTGTTTTGCTCATAAAAAGTTTTAAGGAGAAACGAATGCTGAAAAAAACTACAGTTGCATGGGATCTAAGCGATCTTTTCGACGGTCCAAGTGATCCTAGGATAGAAAAGTCGCTCGATTCTGCACTTGATCGTGCACGGCGGTTTGCTCAAACATATCGCGGCAAAATCGACAATCCTGAGTTGACCGCTAAGACGCTTTTGGATGCCATAACCGAATACGAATCCATTGTGCAAGAGATAGCTAAGCCGGTAAGTTACGCTTCGCTTCTTTTTTCTGCGGATACCAGCAAACCCAAGCACGGTGCACTGCTTCAGCATGTTCAAGAACGACATACCGAGATAGCATTGGAGCTAATGTTCTTCGAGTTGGAGCTTATGGCTGTTAAGCCGGAGATCATCGATCCGATCCTTGCGGATGATCGGCTAGCCAATTATCGCCACTTTGTGCGCGCGGCAAGACTATTCCGCGAACACCGGCTTTCGGAACCTGAGGAGAGAATACTGGAGGAAAAAGCAAACACCGGTGCGAGGGCGTTCGAGCGTCTTTTTGAAGAATCAATTTCTTCGATTGAGTTCAAGATAGTGCTCGACGGTGAGGAGAAAACCCTGTTGGAATCCGAAGTACTTGCTCTTTTGCGCGACCCAGACCGTGAGGTTAGAAAGAGTGCAGCAGCTTCACTTACCGAGGGGCTTTTGCGTCATAGCCGATTGCTTACCTTTATATTCAACACTTTAATATACGACAAGTCCATAGACGATCGATTGCGGCGTTATTCGTATCCTGAAGAGGCTCGAAATATAGCCAACGAACTCGACAGAGAAATCGTTGAGATGGTTATCGATACGTGCGTGAAGAACTATCCAATTGTCGCTCGCTATTACCGCATAAAGCGCGAGATACTCGGCTATGACAAACTCTATCACTACGACCGCTACGCTCCGCTATTTGAGAGCAAAAAGCAGTATTCGTTTGACGAGGCACGAGAGATCGTAGTCGAGTCGTTCCGTCGGTTTTCGGAAACTATGGGCAATGCCGCTAAGGAATTTTTTGAATCCAAATGGATAGACGCTGCTCCGCGCAAAGGCAAGCGCGGTGGTGCGTTTTGTATGTATATGACTCCGGATCTGCACCCTTACGTGCTTCTTTCTTACCTTAACCGGGTGGACGATATAATGACTCTCGGCCATGAACTTGGCCACGGCGTTCACGCATATCTTTCTCGGAAGCAGAGCTTTCTGAACTTTCACAGCACGTTGCCCGTTGCTGAATTGGCTAGCACGTTTGGAGAGATGCTCGTGTTTGAGAGCCTCGTGCAGCGTTTCGATCTCAAGGAAAAGCTTGCCCTGTATGCGGAGAAGATCGAGGAAGCCTTCGCTACTATTTTCCGACAGGCGTCTATGTATCGGTTCGAACAAGAGCTTCATCGTGCTCGCAGAGAGCGCGGAGAGCTTACTCGCGAGGAAATTAATGAGATTTGGCAGCGCAATATCCAGGCGATGTTCGAAGATTCCGTTGAGTTGGGCGAAGAACACGCTAACTGGTGGATGTATGTAAATCACTTTGTGAGCTCGCCTTTCTACGTGTATGCGTATTCGTTTGGCGAGTTGTTGGTTATGGCTCTTTACTCGATGTATCGGCGTGAAGGAGAGTCATTCGTGCCTAAGTATCTGGACTTGCTGCGGGCGGGTGGCTCTCTTGCTCCTAGTGAGCTTCTGGCTCAAGTAGGAATCGATATTAGAGATCCCAGTTTCTGGCAGTCAGGTATGAGCGTGGTCGAGGGGTTAGTCGATGATTTCGAGGCGCTTTACAAGGAGTGGAGTTGCCGATCGAGTGATTGATTCGGTTGAATTTAGCGAACGCCCAAATAGGCAGTTGCAACTCGCGCAAGAGTTAGAAGCGGGGTAGGGTAGATTCCAAAGAACACTATCGTCGCGGTTGAGATCGCCATGCAGATTGCACTTGTTGGCGGCGTTGTAGGAAGTTGATCGGCGTCGGTCTTGAATATACTGTCTGAGTTTGCTGGAGGACGCGAATATACGGCAAATATAACCCTAAGGTAATAGAACGCCGAGATACCGCTGTTTACTAATCCGACGATCAGCAGCGACCACAATCCCGATTGTGCGGCTGCGGAGAATATATAAAACTTTCCGAAAAAGCCGCTTGTTAGGGGCATTCCCAAGAGCGAAAGCAGAGCTGTACTCAACACTGCGGCAATAACCGGACGAGACATCGCTAGCCCCCGGTAGTCGTCAATTTTTTCGATCTCGCCGATTTGCTTAGCTAGTGATACGGCCGAGACCACACCAAAGGCTGCGACAGTCGTCACTAAGTACGATACTAGATAAAAAGTTATTGATTCTGCTCCACTCTTGCCGCCTGCTGCTAGTGGAATCAACAAATACCCGATATGAGCAATCGAAGAGTAAGCTAGCAGTCTCTTTATGTTGTCTTGCATCAATGCCAGAAAGTTGCCGCCGAACATTGTTGCTACCGCAAGAATGTATAGCAAAGTATACAGAAGTTCGTCTGATTTAAGATTGGATGTTGATACCAACCGCAACAGTAAGGCAAAGATGGCCACTTTCGATCCTGAAGCGATAATGGCGGTTACTGGAGCGGGTGCTCCTTGGTATACGTCGGGCGACCACGTGTGGAAAGGTACAAGTGCGAGTTTGTACCCGAAGCCGACCAACAATAGAGCGATCCCAAAGTAGATTATCTCGGAAAATTTACCTAGTTCTAAAAATGCTGTCAGGCGAGAGAACTCCATTGTTCCGAGTTCGAAGTATATAAAAGCCATTCCCAAGACTAAAAAAGCAGAAGCAGTTGCTGATAGAATGAGATACTTGATCGCGGCTTCGTAAGATCGTTTGTATTCGCGCATGTAACCGATCAAGCCGACGAGCGAGATGCTAATAAGTTCATAGGCAAGGAAAAACGAGACAAAATGAGAACTGGCGGCTGCTGTGGCCATTCCTAATGTGGTTAGAAGAAGTAACAAGTAGAACGGAAAAGCGTATGTCGGTGATTTTTGTACGGATGTGAAACGGCTTTCTTCTTTGCTGTCAACGAGCTTGATATTCAAGTAGTCGTGTGAAATTAATGTGACCAATAGCGCTCCAGCAATTATCAGACCGCTGAAAAAAAGCGAGTACCCGTCGATGCGAATGAGGGGTGTAACTTGCTTAGGTGTATATCTAGCTGCTGCGAACACTGAGCACAGCGCTCCCAATAGTGTAATTACGGTTAGCCTGTAAGACCATTTTCGTTCAGCGCGGTTTATTGACCGACGCACATAGATAAAAGGCATTACGACAATCAGAATAACTGCAGAGTATGCTATTATGATAAGCGGCAACAAGGCGACAAGGTCTGATCTAGTCATTGGTGGACCTTCCAGTGTTTTTTCTTGATTCAAATTTATTCAGCGGCAGGATAGTGGAATTGATCCTGCCTGAATCGGAATTTAGCGGCGCGCTTGTGGCGATAAAGTCCTGTCGTATTTGAATTAACGAGGTGCGAGCAGTCTCGATTATGGGCTGTGGATGAAGTCCGATCCACAACAGAATTGCCGCAAACGCGCCCAAAACAGCAGTTTCTCTCGCATTCAGGTCTGAGAGTGTCCAATTCTTCACGTTCGGACCAAGAACTGAAGCCTGTATTAGTCTCAAACCATATATAGCCGAGACGACTAACCCGATAGATGCTATCACGGCGGCTGTTCGGCTGACCTGGAATGTGCCTAGTAGAATCAGGAACTCTCCTATGAAGTTGCCCAGTCCGGGTAGACTCAGGGCTGCCATCGCAAAAAATAGAGTGAATCCGCCGATTTTCGGTGCGGTTGCCCAGAGTCCACCGAGATGGGCGATGTCGCGAGTGTGAGTGCGTTCTTGTATCATTCCGACGATCAAGAAGAGTGCGCCGGTGGCGAATGCATGGCATATAATGGCAATAATAGCTCCCTGCAGTGCGAGCTCAGTTCCAGCGTATATACCCAGGATTACAAACCCCATGTGGCTGACGCTCGTGTATGCTACCATCCGCTTGAGATCCTGTTGTGCAAAAGAGAGTATGGCACCGTAGATGACTCCAACTACTCCTAAAGCCATGGCTAATGGGCTAATCTGCAAGGAAGCTGTAGGGAAAAGTGGAATCGCAAAGCGCAGCAATCCGTAAGCGCCGGTCTTGAGAAGCAAAGCGGCCAGATGTAAACTGCCTGCGGTTGGTGCTTCGGTATGCGCATCCGGGAGCCATGTGTGTAATGGAAATGCCGGAATCTTTACAGCGAACCCGATGAAGAAACCGAGCATAAGCCACATCGCAGTTGCTGCAGGCATTATGGTTCCTTGCAAATCCGGCAGGTCAAAGGTGTAGATTCCACTTGTGCCGGCGTGAACAAAGTGTATTCCCAATATACCAGCCAGCATGAATAGGCTGCCTATAAACGTGAACAGCACGAACTTGATCGCAGCATAGCGGCGATTCTCGTGGCCCCAAACAGCTATCAAGAAATACATAGGCACGAGCATCAGTTCCCAGAAGAAATAGAAAAGCACTAGGTTATAGGCTGTAAATGTGCCGATGATCGCAGATAATAGAACCATTATCGCCAAATGGAACTCAGCCACGTGGTCTGTAATCTCTCGCCAAGATGCAACTACTGCCGCAATACCGATCGAAGTCGAGAGCAGTATAAGGAGCAATCCCAAACCGTCCGTCGCGACGAAGTAGTTTATTCCAAGCGCAGAAACCCACGGTACTCGATGTTGGACGAAGGGTTTTCCGGATATCGCAGAGACATCCAATTGTGCTAGCAACGAGAGTGCCAATGCGAAGTCGGCCAACGCGGCTGCGAGTGCAATCCAACGGCAAGCGAGTGTGTTCCGTTTTCCGGCAATCCACGCAAGTATTCCGCCTATGGTCGGTATTAGTATGAGCCAGGTTAATTTCATAGTTTTGTTCTAAGTATCACTATCGTAGTGAAAATAGCCGCTCCCAAAATCAGGCTAGCAGCGTAGTTGCGAATTCGTCCGGTCTGCAACGATGAGAATATGGAATTGCCAATCCTTGCTAAGCTAGCAAGACCTGTGAAAACATTATCGATAGCATCGGATCGATTCCAATATGCAAATGTCTTATAAGGTCTTACAAAAAGCAGGTCGTAGAGCCAGTCGAATCCCCATCCTGAAAAGAAGAAGCTGTGTATGGCCTTGGCGAACGGTGAGCGATCGACAATCCAGGCAAATCTGTTGTGTCGGTAATAACTGAAAGCTGTAAAGATGCCAAGGAGCCCTAACGCCGACGAGATTGTGAGCAACATAACTTCGGCGGCATGATTTGCGTGGTTTTGATAAGCCGGAATAGTGTTGAAAGCGGTTTTCAGAAAACGAACCAAGGGATCAAATTTGAATATCGATTCTGGCATACCTATGAATCCGGCCGTTATTGAAAAGAACGCGAGAACCACCAAAACAAGATTCATCAGCACACCAGGATGCTTGCTCACTTCCATCTTTTGCTCGCCGTGGAATACCAAGTATACCACTCGAAACGAATAAACCGCTGTGATGAATGTGGAAATCAACGCCAAAACCCATAGCCAAGGAGCTCCTAGCGGGGATGAGTAAGCGCCCCAGATTATAGAGTCTTTCGAGTAGAATCCAGCTGTTACCAAGGGAAGAGCTGAAAGCGATGCTGCTCCTATCAGAAAAGTCCAATAAGCGATCGGCAAGGCTCGCTTCAATCCTCCCATTTTAAATATGTCGTGTTCATGATGCTGTGCGTCTATAGCCACGCCAGCGGAGAGGAACAACAACGCTTTGAAGAATGCGTGAGTGAAGAAATGAAAAATTGCAGCTGTCCACGCGCCTACTCCGAGCGCCAAAAACATGTATCCAATTTGGCTTATGGTGGAGTAGGCCAGCACTCTTTTAATGTCTCTTTGCACAAGCGCACTGAAACCTGAGTAGAATAGCGTTAATGTGCCGATGACGGCTACTGCAAACATTGCTGGAGGAGCTAAAGTGAATAACGTATGCAATCGGGCAATCAAATAAACTCCTGCGGTAACCATAGTCGCAGCGTGAATTAAAGCCGAAACCGGAGTCGGTCCAGCCATCGCGTCCGGAAGCCACGTCTGCAATGGAATCTGTGCAGATTTGCCAACCGCCCCTCCAATTATCAAACACGCTAGCAACGTAGCCGCGGCGCTGCCTGCAACCAATTTTGCCGGAGCTGCAGAGAGGATCGTTTTTATGTCTAAAGTTCCAAAAGAAACAAATAACCAGAAGAGCGCAATAGCAAGAGCTGTGTCTCCAACACGCGTTACTATGAAAGCCTTTTGAGCGGCTCTGCCGTTTGTAGCGTCTTTATACCAGAATCCTATCAGCAAGTAGGAGCAAAGCCCTACGCCTTCCCACCCAAGGTACAAAAGCAGCAGGTTGTCAGCGAGCACAAGCGTCAGCATCGATCCGACAAACAAGTTCATATAACCAAAGAATCGACTGTAGCCATCTTCATCATACATCGACTGCGAGGCGTATATGTGGATCAAAAAGCCGACGAACGTAATTACCGAGATCATAACCAGCGATAAAGCGTCGAGACGCACGGCAATGCCGGGGTTTAATCCGCCGACATCCATCCAAGTATAAAGAGTCGTTCTGAAGCCATCTGGCGGCATCTCGCGCAAGAAATCTGACGCGACAAACATAGCGGCAACCCAAGATATGCCTACCGATACACAGCCTATAGCGCCTGCAGCCTTCTTTGGCATATACGCACCGATAACAAGCAGAACAAACGCGCTGACAAAAGGCACAATAATAACTGTCCACAGGGCAATGCTCACTGTTCGATCGGCTCCCTTTCTCTCATCAGGCTAAGCTCGTCCGCATCCACATTCTTGCGTTCGTGATAGTTGGCCAACAAAAGAGATATGCCAACAGCTACTCCGGTCGCAGCAGCTACGAATATCATTATTAGAAAAACTTGGCCGTCGGGTTGGCTCCATTTCGATCCGCCAACAGCTATGGCAAGGCCAGCTGCATTCAGCATCAGTTCGACCGATATAAGCATGAACAATAAGTTGCGTCGTATCATAATGCCTACCGCGCCTATGACAAACAACAATCCGGCAAACATCATAGCGTGGTTAATCATCCTCGGTTTCCTTTCTTCTAAGGACTTCGGCAAAATGAAACGCGGCTATCAGACCGGCAACGAGCAGCAACGAAGCTAGTTCAACGGCTATCATATAAACTGAAAACATGCTAATGCCGACGGTTTTGGAACCAATCAAGTTTGGATTGCCACCTTGGCGTGCGAAAGCCGTCACGAACTGAATTGCCAAAACTATTGCAATCGCCATCGGCAGTATCCATACAGAACTGTGCAACCACTCGCGTTCGCGACTTATTGTTTCCTCGCCCAAGTTTAGCATCATAACTGCAAACACAAAGAGCACAGCAATAGCACCGGCATAGATTAAAATCTGCAAGGCTGCAGTAAACGGTGCTCCGACAGTCCATAGCACCGATGAGATCGCCAAAAAGACGACAACCAGATTGACAAGGGCACGCATAGGGTTCGTCCCGGTTATCGCAAGTAATGCTGCTATGAATCCAATCAACGCTGAAGCGTAAAAAACTCCTATCATGGCAACAAGTCCTTAGGATCAACTGGAGGGAGTTCGTCTACTGATTCGCCTTTGCCTTTACCATATATTGCAACACCCGCTTGGCGATAGAAATTGTAACCCACATACTTGCCTTGACCACTTATCAAAAGGTCCTCCTTCTCGTAAACCAGCTTGGAGCGATCGTATTCGCACATTTCGTAATCCGGAGTGAGCTGAATAGCATATGTTGGGCATGCTTCTTCGCAGTAACCGCAGAATATGCATCGACTGAAGTTGATTCGGAACCATTCAGGATATCTACGTCCATGCTCGTCTTGTGTGGCCTGAAGTGCGATGCAGTCAACCGGACACGCGACTGCGCAAAGATAGCATGCGACACATCGCTCTTCTCCGTCTGGGTCGCGCGACAATATTATGCGTCCTCGGAAGCGCGGCGGCACGTAGGCTTTGCGCTCAGGATAGGGCACCGTTACCCTTGGACGGAAAAGATGCGTCAGCATCATGAACAAGGATCTCAAGATTGACAACATCTACTTATACCATCTCATAATGTAACGCTTTAGCCTTGGCTATTTCAGCACAAGAGCAACTCCGCCAGTTGCGACTATGTTAACAAGCGACAACGGCAACAGCCATTTCCATCCTAAGCTTGTAAGCTGATCGAACCTGTAGCGCGGAAGAGTTGCTCTCAGCCAAATGAACAGAAACACTATTGCAAACATCTTGACGGCAAACCACACAATCGGTGGCAATACAGGTCCATGCCACCCGCCAAGATATAAAACGGTTGCCAGCGCGCTGATCAGCATGATATCTATATACTCACCCATAAAAAACAGCGCAAACTTCATGCTCGAATACTCGGTATGATAACCTGCCACTAGTTCGCTTTCGGCTTCCGGAATATCAAAAGGAATACGTCTCGCTTCTGCAATCCCGGCTATCAAAAACACTGCGAAGCCGAGTGGCTGAAGTATGCAAAACCATGTACCTGTCTGCGCGTTCACAATGTCGATCAGCCTAAACGACCCTGCCAGGATTACCACGCCGACCAAAGATAGCGCGAGCGGAATTTCATAGCTTATCATCTGTGCCGCTGCTCTCATTCCGCCGATAAGCGAATATTTGTTGTTTGAGGCCCATCCAGCCAGCATAACGCTGTATACGCCTATCGAAGTCATTCCTAAGACGAAGATTAGTCCCACGTTGGCATCCGAGATTTTGATTTCAGGCATAAACGGCACAACAGCGAACGCCAACAATGATGTTGCAGGCAATATCAATGGTGCAATAGTGAAAACCATTCTATCTGCGAACGGTGGGATCCAATCTTCTTTCATGAACAGCTTGATGACGTCAGCTACAGGCTGCAGCAGGCCGAAAGGTCCTACACGATTAGGTCCGAGTCTGTCTTGGAACCACGCGAGCAAACGACGCTCGATCCAGATCATTCCGGTCGTGAGACCCAACAAGACTGCAAGCACTCCGACTCCTATTATCGCCGTCCGCAATTCTGCGCTCATGTCCTGATCAACCTCGAATTTATCGGACCTGTTATACCTCTTGTTTCTGGATATCCTGCTGGAACGCACGCCGTGCCTGGCGCAACGGACTCGTCGAGTTTTGCCGTAAGGCTGTATATCTCTCCATTGATTTCAAAACGGACTTCATCGCAATCGTTGATTCCCAGCGATGTTGCAAGGTCCGGATGGATTATTATTTGCGCCTTGGGGGTCAATTCAGCTATGCCCGGTGCAAGACGAGACAGTTCTTCGGATCCAAAAATTTGCGCACGAGGAACGATTTGCACTTCGTTTTCGTCAGGATCATCCTGTTTCGCAATCTCGAACTGTTCGCTGTGTTTGCCACTTGGTTCTATCAGTCTCTTGCCAGGGTTGCCGCTGTGTAGCGGGCCGCCGACTTCGATCTGGAACTTGTTGATAGAGTTTTCAGAGTTCCATCCGGGCCACCAGAAGCGAGGAACTAGTGACGAGTCAGGCGGATTTTGGGTGCCTTCCATCGTGAACGCTAACGCAGTTTGCATGTCTTTAGGCTGTTCCGATTCCTTTATGTCTATATGTGCGTTCTTGGCGGTACGACCGCTGTATCGGTGCGACATTCGCGCAACCTTTTGACCCGCCTTAGATCGCCAAGTCGAATCTGCTGCGGCCTCTAAGGCTGGGGCAAATTCAGGCTTTTCCACTGCAAGCTCTCGGAGCACTTCATCAGAACTGCTCCATAGTGATTCGTCCTTGAGTTCTTGTATTATTTGCCAAGATTGCAGCAGCTTTGGACTGGGCACTAGCACCTGGAAAAAACGCTGTGCTCGGCACTCGTTATTAACGAACGTTCCGTTGGACTCAAAGTGATCGGCTATAGGTAAAACAACGCTCGCTCGCTTTGTGGTCGGCGTGTCAATATAGTCAAGTACGATAACATTTCGGGCTTTTGCAAGCGCAGCGTCGATTACAGCAGACCCAGCTCTACGATAAAGATCATTTTCCAAGACTATGAGCGTATCTGCTTCCGCGTTTTCGATTCGCTGAAGAGCATGGCCTACAGACATGCCGCCCAGCAGGCCGACTCCCATAGTATTAGCTTCGGGTGCTGTGATGAACAGGTCGCAGTTTTTGCCAATCTTCACTAGTGTTTGGGCGAGATTAGCTGCGGCTTTTATCATATCCGGACCTGCGGAAACGCCCGTGACTACTAGAGGTTTCCGCCCTTCGATAAGGTCTGCGGCAATACGAGACGGCAAGTTCTCGCTAGATATGGCGGCAGGTTGTCTAATCAGATGATCTGTCTCGATTATCGAGTTTACGATCTCTCTAGTTGATAGGATAGCGTCTTCCATCGCTATTTCGGCAATCTTAATACGCCAAGGCGCAGCAATGTAGAGCTTGCCTTTTGCGCCTTGCAAGGCTGTGGCTACGGCGTTTGCATCCCATTCCGGGATTTTAAGCTTACGCGCGATATCCAGCGGAGCCTTGCGCATTGCCTGGCGTATGGCAAAGTCCAGCATCGGGGCTTCGTTTGTCGGATCGATGCCCAATACAATTACAACATCGAACAACTCGACTTCCGATAAAGACGGAGTTCGCGCAAGTCCATTGCGCAAAATCTCTATCGCAGCGGAAACTCCCGCTTGCTCAAAATCCGAAAGCCCAGTTGAGTAGTTTTCCGCCCCAACCAGGTTTCTTAGCGCATAGTTTGCTTCTAGCGAGGCTCTCGGAGAACCGATGCCGACCACTCCCTCGGCTCTATTCAGCATATTTCTAGCCTTATCAATTGCCTGCTCAAAGTTTTGCTCTTCGATTGACAATCTCATTGAGCAGTTGGTGAATTCGTAGCCGAATCTTCCCCTGTCGCAAAGGAAATAACCGTTTACATCGCCGTTAAATCGAGCCGTGACGCGGCGAAGCATGCCGTAACGCGCTCCAGGAATCGTGTTGCAACCCAGTCCACAATGGATGCATATCGACGGGGCGGTTTCCAAGTCCCATTTGCGCGTATAGTGGCGATAGTATGTCTTGTCTGTGAAGACGCCAGTTGGGCATACCTCGACCAGATTGCCTGCAAATTCGCTTTCCAACACACCGTCTTTTTCTCTTCCGAAGTAGACACGGTTTCTCGATCCGAAATAATTAAAGTCGCGCCCGCCAGCCAAATCGCGATAGAATCTAACGCAGCGATAACATTGGATACATCGATTCATCTCGTGGGTGATGAACGGTCCAAGGTATTGGTTCTTGTAGGTTCGTTTTTTGAACCTAAACCGGCGGTAGACATGACCACACATCGCTGTCATATCTTGCAGATGACATTCGCCCCCTTCGTCGCAAACCGGACAATCATGGGGGTGGTTGGTCATCAACCACTCTATCAAGTAACGGCGAAACTCTGACGCTTCGGGATCGCTAATGGACATACGAGTCCCTTCGAGTGCGGGAGTCATGCAGGCCATTTGTATTTTGCCCTTTGTATCGTTCTCGTCTTTGTAGATTCGGACAGCGCAAAGTCTACATGCTCCCACAGAACCCATTGCCGGATGCCAGCAGAAATAGGGCAGGTCGAGGCCGTTGTCGAGAGCAGCCTCGAGCATGTTGCGGCCTTCGCGAACTTCGTATTCGATTCCGTCTATTATGACTTTAGGCATTTGTTCCCACTGTTACTTACTACTTGGCTTGCGTCAAGAAATTGCATTTATTCACGAAAGTACGTGTGGCTTTAGGCTCTAACTTAGATTTTGATAAGGGCATTTGCCTAATTTGATATGTCTCTCGAAGTCCTCTCTGAACAGATTTATAGCGCTTACGAGAGGCTGGACAGCACCAAGCGCGAATGCGCAATAGGTATTGGGGCCAATGTATCCGGCCATATCCATCAGCAGTTCTACGTCGTCGGGTTTGCCTTCGCCGCGCTCCAATGAATCTATAATCTGTTCAAGCCAGGGTAATCCCTCGCGGCATGGGGTGCACCATCCGCAAGACTCGCGAGCATAAAACGTTTGCAGGTTACGGCTCATTGCTACCGGGCAAGTTTTGTCGTCAAGTATTATTGCATTACCGGTGCCAAGAAACATGCCGTATTCTTTCAAAGTTTCGAAATCCAGCGGCAAATCTGCCATGCTCTCGTCCAAAAATTGCGTAGAAGCTCCGCCAGGAAGTGCGGCACGAAATTCGTAGCCGTCGCGCATGCCACCAGCGTGCTCTTCGACGATTTCACGCATAGTGGTTCCCATCGGCAGCTCCCAACATCCGGGCTTTTTCACCTTGCCGCTGACTCCGTAAATCTTCGTTCCAGAATCCTTTGCCTTACCGAGGCTTATAAACCACTCTGCACCGCGTTCGACTATGTGCGGCAGGCAGGAGAGCGTTTCGACATTTTGTACAACCGTAGGTCTGCCCCAAAGTCCTGAGGTTTGTGGATAAGGTGGCTTTGATCGCGGATTCGCCGGTTTGCCTTCCAAAGCGTTCAAAAGGCCAGTTTCTTCGCCGCACATGTAGCGCCCTGCGCTGATATGCAGATGCAAATCAAGGCCCCATTCAGATCCAAGGATGTTATCGCCAAGATATCCCCGATCGCTTGCTTCAGCGATCGCCCTGCGGAGAATATCTTGCGCTCGTCGATACTCATCCCGGACGAATATATAACACACATTAATTTGACACGCATAAGATGCTATTAATATGCCCTCGATAAGTTGGTGCGGATCGCCTTCCACCAAAAAACGATCCTTAAACGTTCCCGGTTCCATTTCGTCGAAGTTACATACCAGGTATCGAGGCAAGCCTGATTGCTCGATCGGCAGCATTGCGGACCATTTAACACCTGTTGGGAAACCAGCGCCACCGCGTCCACGTAGTTTCGCATCTGAGACGAGCTTTACAATATCCGACGGAGCCATCTTTAGAGCTTTGCGAAGAGCATTATAGCCGCCGTTTGCCTCATAAGCTTCGATGTAAGTCGTGGCCTTGTTTTTGGCTATATTACGAGTCAACACTGGTTCCATCATAAGTTTGCAATTTATCGAGAACTTCGTCTATTTTTTGCTTAGTCAAGTTACCTATAACCTCTCCGTCTAGCATCATAACCGGAGCTTGGTCACAGTGACCTAGGCAAACAGTCGGAAGCAAAGTAAACAATCCATCCGACGTCGTTTGCCCCGGTTCGATTCCGAGTTTTTTCTTTAGATAATCAAGAATCGTCTCTTGACCTGTCAACCAACAGCACACACTGTCGCAAACAAGAATTACATGTTTGCCTACAGGTTGGCGGAATATAAGATTATAGAATGTAGCTACCTGGTCAAGCTCTGCCGGAGTCATGCCCAATAAATGCGCGATATCTAATATTGATTCGTCTGATATCCAACCGCGGTGGCTTTGGACAACCTTCAGAGCTTCGATACATCCTGACCGGCGCGTAGGGAAGTGCTTTAGCTCTTGTTCTATTTCAAGGATTTCTTGTTCGGTAAGCATAATTTTATATCGCAACGCTTGATTTCTTCCTTCATCTATCTACGTCCGCCAATACAAAGTCGATGCTGCCAAGTATTGTTATAAGGTCTGAAATCAGCAACCCGCGACAAAGCATCGGCATCGACT
>Ga0197142_1001467_pt1 | contig 21616 bp, 19 predicted proteins | sample GBS60_MetaG_FD_148614 | JGI IMG/M metagenome (GOLD analysis project Ga0197142, IMG submission 148614) | Sediment microbial communities from Great Boiling Springs, Gerlach, Nevada, United States - GBS 60_MetaG | ecosystem: Environmental > Aquatic > Thermal springs > Hot (42-90C) > Sediment... | reverse complement strand
TTTCGCAAATTGCACGTCAACAGCCGCACCCAAGCTGCCCTGGTTGCCTTGCGGAGAGGATGGGCAAAGCTGGAAGAGAAAGAAGAGTAGTTCCAAGCCTGGACTGGTCTGTCATTGCCTGCGGTGGGGGTAGTTCGCAGGTCTCTACGATCAGCCTGGACAGCACAATCGGTCAGGCGTTCGTCGGGGAGTCCACCGTTTCCGCATTGAAGCTGTGCATTGGTTTCTGGTGTAATGAAGTCTTTTATCGGCTGTTCCTGCCGTTGATTCTGAGGGGAAGCTGAGCCCCACGATCAGGATGGATAGGCCTGTCCTATCCATCCTGCTTTTCTTTGCGCCAAAGTTTCAGGAGTTAATTACCTGCCATAGGCTCTACTTGGCAAGGCAGACCATCCCCGAATTCTTCCACGAATGCACGAATAGCGCTGTGATTCGTTTACTCGTGGCGCCTTCGCAGATGGTTTTTTTGAGCAAATTATCAACACTACTGGTGATGGTGGGTTTTTACGTCAGGAGAGGTTTAGCAGCCTTTGGACACAGCCAATGGCCTTTGGATGGGACTCCGATCGTTCCGGGGGAATGGCGGATTAAAAACCTCTAACATCATTAAGCCCTGAAAAGGGGAGTTTCAAGATAAAATTAAATCGCTTAACGATGACAAACACCTTCTGGTCAGGAAAGTGGATTGTGATTAGCGGGGGGTCGAGTGGCATCGGCCTTGCCCTGGCGAAACGTCTGGCAGGCGCGGGCAGCAATGTGTGGTTGATCGCCCGCCGTCGTGATCTGTTGCAAACGGCTCTTGAGCAGGTTCAGGCTTCTGCTCACTCTCCAGCTCAGGCGTTTGGCTTCAGTGCGGCAGATCTGACCGTAGTCGATCAGGCACAGCAAGCCGCCGCAGAAGTGCTGGCAAAAGCCGCAAAGGTGGATGTCTTAATCAACTCGGTCGGCGCAGCGCATCCGGGGTATGTCCAGGATTTATCGCTTGAAATTTTCCACTGGATGATGGCTGCCAACTACTTTGCCCCGCTCTACCTGACCAAAGCTTTGTTGCCGCACTTTATCGACCAACGCAGCGGTCACATTATTAACATCGCCTCAGCAGCCGCTCTATTAGGAGTGTTTGGCTATTCCGCCTATGGGGCAGCCAAATATGCTCTGGTTGGTTTTACCGAAGTGCTGCGAGCAGAGATGAAGCCATATCAGATTCGCGTTTCCATCGTCTTTCCACCTGATACCCAGACGCCTCAGCTTGAATACGAAAACCGTTTTAAACCCGCCGAGACCAAGGCAATATCCGGCAATGCGGCGCAACTCTCCCCCGATCAGGTGGCAAAAGCGATCCTGCAACAGGCGGCTCGGGGACATTATGCCATTTTCCCCTCTGCCGATGTCCACCTGATTTACTGGTTGGTTAAACTTCTGCCACAACCGCTGCTCTTCGCTGCCCTCGATACAATGGCTCGCAAAGGTCAAAAACAAGGAGGAATCCATGGACATCTTTGAAAAATGTTCCCAGTTTACCATCGTCAAGGAAGCAATTGAAGGAGGGTATTATCCCTATTTCATCCCCCTCTCCGAAAACGAGGGTAGCGAAGTGATTTACGGCGGGCGACGCCTGATTATGTGCGGATCGAACAATTATCTTGGCCTAACCACCCATCCCAAAGTCAAAGAGGCGGCCATTAACGCCATCCAGCGTTACGGGACAAGCTGTACCGGCTCGCGTTTCTTAAACGGCAATTTAGAGTTACACGAACAACTGGAAGATGAACTGGCAGCATGGGTTGGAAAGCCGGCCGCCCTGGTCTTTTCAACCGGGATGCAAACCAACCTTGGCACAATCAGCGCCCTGGTGGATCGCTCAGATGTGGTCATCCTGGATAAATACGATCACGCCAGCATCGTGGATGGGGCGCGCCTTGCCTGGGGAGAGACCAAACGCTTCCGCCATAACGACCTGGAAGACCTGCAGCGAGTTTTGGAAAAAGTCCCCCCTGAAAAGGGGAAGCTGGTGGTTGTGGATGGCGTTTACAGCATGGAAGGCGACATTGCCCCGCTTCCAGAACTGATTGAAACCTGCCGCCGCTATGGAGCGCGCTTGATGGTCGATGACGCCCATTCGCTGGGTGTCTTGGGGGGTGGAAGAGGCACAGCAGCTCATTTCGGGGTAACAGAGGCAGTGGACTTGATCATGTCCACCTTTAGCAAGTCCTTTGCCTCGCTGGGCGGCTTCATTGCCGGCGATACGGATGTCATTCAATATATTCAACACCACGCCAGGGCTTTGATCTTTAGCGCCAGCATTCCCCCCGCTAACGCCGCGGCCGCATTGGCGGCTCTGGAAGTCATGCGCCAGGAACCGGAGCGTGTCCAGCGCGTGAACGCCATCGGCGAACGTGTGCGAACAGAGTTGAAACGGATGGGATATCAAATTGGGAACTCGCAGACCCCCATTGTCCCAATCCTGATCGGTGATGACATGCGCACCGTCCTGGCCTGGAAAGCGCTATTTGAAGCCGGCTTGTTTGTCAACCCGGTGCTCTCCCCGGCTGTCCCCGAAGGCCGCCAACTGTTGCGCACCAGTTACATGGCAACCCACACCGACCAACAGATTGACCGCGCCCTGGAGCTCTTTGAAAAAGTTGGCAAGCAAATTGGATTGATTTAGGATGCCCTCCAGGCAGCGCACCTTTCGGGTTGAGGCGGTCATTCTCCGCCATCAAGATTGGGGAGAAGCCGACCGCTTAATCACCCTATTCAGCCGTGAACGGGGTAAACTCCGCGCCGTTGCCAAAGGGGTGCGAAAAGTGCGCTCGCGCAAGGCCGGTCACCTGGAACCGTTTAACCGCGTCAGCTTATTGTTAGCTCAGGGGAGAGACCTGCCCATTATCACACAAGCAGAAACATTAACAGCCTACCTCGCCTTACAGGAAGATCTGTTGCGCCTGGGACACGGCGCAACTCTGCTCGAACTGGTCGATCGCTTTACCGTTGAAGAAGAAGCAAACCCGGCTCTCTTTTCCCTGCTGGTTGAAACTTTGGAGCGTCTGAACCACAGCGAGGACACCTGGTTGGACGTGCGCTTCTTTGAGATGAAGTTGCTCGACTTTGTCGGTTTTCGGCCACAGCTCTTCCAGTGTGTGATCTGCGGCGAAGCCATTCAGGCGCAAGATCAGTTTTTCTCCTGCGAATTGGGTGGGGTGGTCTGTCCGACCTGCGCCGTCGGTCAACGATTGCTGCTGCCGGCCTCCATGGAGGCATTGAAGTACCTCCGCCATCTTCAACGCAGCACCTATCGAGAAGCACGCCGAGCCAAAGTTCCTGTTGCGGTTCAAAAAGAGATGGAAGCGCTCATGCAGCGCTATTTTCAAGCCATTTTAGAGCGGGCCTTAAACGCGCCGCGCTTTCTGCGTTCCATTGCGCAGTTACCGGGCAATCAGGATTAAGGTATTTCCACCTGCGGTTGACGACATCTTACGGCCACGGTAGCGGGAGAATGCCCTTCTCACGCGCAGTGGCGATGGTTAGCCAGTTGTAATTTGGTTCGCCGTTTTCAACATATTCAGCAACCTCTCGCCAGGTCTCTGCACCCACTTCGACAGCTCGCGAAAAGGAGGTTTGTCCGATCAGGGTGGTTTCGATGAAGTAATAGCGATCGTTTAATTGATCGGTGCGAACGCCAATGAAAGCATGCCCAGAAATGCCAATAATCGCTACTTCCAGGCGGATTGCCTCGGCAGCCGCAGCAAACAACAACGACAGATCGATACAGTTGCCGGCCTGCTGCTCCAGTGTTTCCCGCGGCAGACGGATGCGTTGGATATCACCCGGCGCGTAGGTGACCAACGTGCTCACATAGGTCAAATCATAGATCTCATCGGCGGCTCGCCAGATAGCTTCCAGTCGTTCCCAAACCTCCCAATCTTCATCATCTTCAACGCCACTATAGCCCCCCCACATCGCCCCGCTCTCGGTATAATCTGCTGCAGCGCGTAATAGCTCTTCCACTTTCGGATCGTTGGGTGTCACCATGGCAGCCAGCAGCTCAAACGTTTCCGCTTCGCTCATGCCTGGGATACCCCAGGGGAAATCGCGGCGAGCGAAAATCAGCGTTTCTCCCGTTTCTTCCAGGATGATTTTCTCTTCACCTTGTTGCAGAGCTGCCACGCGGAGATGGAATTGAGCCGGCTGTTGCACATTCAGGTTTTCGATCTTGGCCGAGATCAAACGCGGATTCTGACGTACTTCCAGGGGTTCATTACCACCGACGGTTACGGTATCCATCGACTGATCGGTATATCCCTGGACCTCGCTCAGCACTTTGATCCGCACCGGCGAAGGGTTGGTATTGGTGATGGTGACAATCGTAAAGTCATCAAGAATCGAACCGTAGAGCGGGTAAATGATGGTGATTAAGTCCGATCGATACAAATAATCGACCTCGATTTTTTCCACATAAATGGGTTGATTCAAATTCAAGCTTTCAGCCGTTTGGGTTGACTGCTCAGTCTGCTCAGGAACCGCACGCTGCGTGTCTGCAGGAACAACTCCTCGCAACAAGGCACAACCCAACAAGGTAGCACCGATAGCAGCGAGAAAGGTGTAGACCCGAAAAAACGCAGCAGATCCTTGCATAAGAACAGCTCCTTTCAGTTGCCTACAAGTATTCTACACTTTTCTGGAAAAAATATAATTACCTACCAAAGGCTCTATTTGGTAGGATAGACCGTCCACGAATATTTCACGAATGCACGAATAGCGCTGTCATTCGTTTATTCGTGGTCCATTCGTGGACGGTTTTCTCAGCAAATTCTCAACACGACTTGTGAGGGTAGGTTGTTATGAAAAAATATAAAAAACCAGAGCCTGACCGGCTCTGGTTTTTTAGGTAGCGGGGCCCAGACTCGAACTGGGGACCTTTGGGTTATGAGCCCAACGAGCTGCCACTGCTCCACCCCGCAATGCTTTCCTTTGCGACATAGCAATATAGCATTTTTATCAAATGATGTCAAGAGTGTTTAACAAAATTTTAGCATTCTTTAATCTCCAATCTGACAGTTTTGTTCGTGCTATAATGCAACCAATGCGCTTCGATATTTTTACCCTTTTCCCCGAAGTCTTCCAACCCTATCTCCAAACCAGTATTCTGGAACGCGCTCAGCAAAAGGGGCTGATCGAAGTCCATCTCCATAACATCCGCGATTACACCACCGACAAACACCACATCACCGATGATGAGCCGTATGGCGGCGGGGGAGGAATGGTGATGAAGCCTGAGCCGATCTTCGCCGCAGTAGAAAGTGTCCTGGGGTCTCCGCCAGCCTGTCCGGTCGTCTTACTCACCCCCCAAGGGCGAACGTTTAATTATCGCATTGCCCAGGAATACGCCCAATTGCCTGCCCTGGCGTTAATCTGTGGACGGTACGAGGGAATAGACGAAAGGGTGCGCGAGCATCTGGTCACCGATGAGCTTTCAATCGGCGATTATGTGCTGAGCGGCGGCGAGCTACCCGCTCTGGTAGTGCTGGATGCCGTCAGCCGCTTTCTGCCCGGCGTTTTAGGCGACCCCGATGGCGCAATGGACGATTCTTATGCTTTAGGCTTGCTGGAATACCCTCATTACACTCGCCCGGCAGAGTTCCGCGGCTGGCGAGTGCCGGAAGTGTTACTCTCCGGTGATCACGGGCGCATTGCCCGTTGGCGGCGCGAACAAGCTCTATTGCGCACCTGGCAACGCCGTCCTGATTTGCTCGAGAAAGCAACCCTAACCGGCGAAGATCAGGCTTTCCTCGAACGGCTGCGAAGCGCGCAGGAAAACCCTTTCCAAGGAGACAACGATGAAGTTTAGCTATGGTAAGACATTTCTGCTCGGTTTTGGTTTCTTCGGCGTCAGCGTGATTTGGAGCGTTTATAACGCTTTTGTGCCACTGTTTCTGGCAAATAAGTTCAATCTTGCCCCGGCTTTCATCGGTTTTTTTATGACCCTTGACAATATCGCTGCCCTGTTGATTCAACCACCGGTGGGCGCCTGGTCGGATCGCCTGCGCACTCCGATCGGACGCCGGATGCCATTTATCTTAATTGGCGCGCCAATTGGCGCAATTGCTTTTGGTCTCATTCCACTGGCCGCCGTCCTGCCGCTCTTTGTGGCTTGTACAAGCACTCTGCTCCTCTCGATGGCGTTTTGGCGCACCCCGGTGATTGCGCTCATGCCCGACATTACCCCTTCGCAATATCGCTCGCAAGCCAATGGAATCATCAATTTTATGGGTGGGGTTGGGGCGATTATTGCTTTTCTGGGCGGCGCCACGTTGTATCGAATGAATCAAGCTTTTCCATTCTGGTTGGGGTCCGCGCTGGTGATTCTGGCTGCAGTCATGCTCTTTCTTTTTATCAAAGAGCCTACCACTTACGAGCAAAGTGAAGAAAAACCCAGCATGATCGCCAGCCTAAAAGCGGTTATCGGCGATCCAGATCGGAGCGCCTTGCGCATTCTGCTGGCAATCTTTTCTTGGTTTGTCGCCTATACGGCGATTGAAGCCTTTTTCACCTTGTATGCCAATAAACATCTGGGACTGGAAGAAGCCGATGGTGCACGCTTGCTCGGACAGCTCTCGCTAATTTTTGTTTTGTTTGCCATACCCAGCGGCTATCTTGCCGGTCGTATCGGCAGACGCCTGACGATCATGAGCGGCATTTCGATCATGATTTTGGGGATGTTGCTAATGTATTTCTTGCCTGGCAATATTTTGACCATTGAATTAACCAAATTGCCGGTGCTGGGAAGCGTGCCCGTCATCGGCCTTATTCTTATGGTAGCCGGGCTGGCTTGGGCGCTGATTAATATCAATTCCCTGCCAATGGTTGTAGATATGACCGACGCAGCCCGCTTAGGCACCTATACCGGGCTGTATTATTTATTCTCAACTCTGGCGGCGATCGCCGGACCGAATATTAACGGCTGGATTATCCAGCTCACCGGTCGGAACTATAACAATGTGATGTTGGTCGCGCCTTTCTTTATGCTCCTTGCCCTGGTGCTGATGGCAGGTGTGCGCCGCGGCGAAGCACGAGTGAGTTAAACGATGGACTCCAGCCCAGTGCCTTGGGTTATTTATGTCGATGATCATCTGTTGATAATCAACAAGCCACCTGGCTTGCGCGTCCTGCCAGATGGCTACCACCCTGAAATCGAACATGTCCGCTCGGTGCTGGAACCCCATTTCGGGCGGTTGTGGATTGTTCATCGCCTGGATAAAGAAACCAGCGGCGCGTACCTGTTAGCTCGCACTGCTGAGGCGCACCGCTCCCTCAATTTACAGTTTGATCGCCGTTCGGTGGAGAAAATCTACCACGCCCTGGTTTTGGGCAACCCGGCCTGGCAAGCAAAGACCATCGACTTCCCCCTACGGGTAAACGGAGACCGCCGCCATCGCACGGTGGTAGATTTTGACAGAGGCAAAGCTGCGATAACCCTCTGCAAACGCCTGGAAAACTTCAAAGGTTGCACCTTGCTATCCATTCAACCCAAAACGGGGCGCACCCACCAAATTCGCGCCCATTTAGCTCACCTGGGTCATCCCATCCTTGGCGACCGTTTGTATGGCGCCTCCATCCCCAACGCTTCTTTGCCTTTGTCGGTTGAGCGCCTTGCGTTGCATGCCTATGCATTGTCTATTCACCATCCTCAGAGCGGCGAAAGACTTTGCTGGAGTGCAACCTACCCAGATGATTTCCAAAGCTGGCTTGAACAATTGCGACAATCAGCAGCAAATGAATCGATCATCAGGTCTCCCAAGGAGTAGGAACTTATCAGCACAATCTATTGACAAATCAATTTCTCAAGAGTATAGTAACTACGAATTGGGGAGTAGCCTCCTATATGGGAACAGGTTTTCGTCAAGACGAAGGTTACCTTCCGGAAACCTGGGCGCAATTCCTGCGTTTGGCAAGACCATTCATGCCGAATGGTCTTTTTAATTTTGGAAAAAGAGGAAGATGATATGAAAGTCTGGTATCAATTAGATATTGAGCAGACCATCACAGAGCTAAAAACCGATCTTAAAAGCGGTTTGTCCACCGCTGAAGTCAAAAAACGACAACAAGAATACGGACCGAATCAATTGATCGAACGGGGGATGAAAAGTCCTTGGCAAATCTTGTTCGATCAATTCACCGAGATTATGGTAGTGATCTTGATCATTGCAGCGGTGATCTCGGTTTTACTGCATGAGACCACGGATGCCATTGTCATCCTCGTCATTGTCGCGTTGAATGCTGCGCTGGGCTTTTCCCAGGAATATCGCGCCGAGAGAGCAATGGCAGCCTTGAAACGCTTATCAGCGCCAAAGGTCAAAGTGCGTCGCGAGGGGCATTTGCACGAGGTCCCCGCCAGCGAACTCGTACCGGGGGATGTGATTCAGCTTGATGCCGGGGATGCCGTATCAGCCGACTGTCGCCTTGTGGAAGCCATTAATCTGCGCGTCCAGGAAGCGGTTCTAACCGGCGAATCCGAAGCGGTGGAAAAACACACGCAACCGATCATCGCTGAGAATTTACCCCTCGGCGATCAGCGCAATATGGTTTTTATGGGAACAGTTACGACGTATGGACGCGGGGTTGCCGTAGTGGTACGAACCGGGATGCAAACCGAATTGGGCCAGATTGCGGATATGCTGCAAAGCGTGGAACAGGAGAGTACACCTTTGCAGAAGCGAATGAAACAGCTCGGCAAAGGACTGGCGCTGGCTGCTCTGGTTATTGTGGTCTTAATATTTATCCTGGGTATTTTGCGCGGCGAATCAATTCGAATTATGTTCATGACCGCTATCAGCATGGCAGTAGCCGTGATTCCGGAAGGCCTGCCGGCTGTAGTGACCATTGCCTTAGCTCTAGGAGCGCAACGGATGCTGCAACGCAATGCCCTGATTCGCAAACTGCCGGCTGTCGAAACGCTCGGCTCGGTTACCACCATTTGCTCGGATAAAACCGGCACCCTTACCGAAAACCGCATGACTGTGACAGTCGTCGATGTTGCCGGAAATCGGGTGGACTTTATGCAAAAGATGAAATTCTACTCTCCCACCGTTTCGGAGGAGGAAAAGCTCCATCCAATCCGCATCAAATACCCAGAAGTCGCCCTGATGTTAGAGGCAGGTGCTTTATGCAATGATGCAGTCATCGAAAAGGAATTTAGCGAGGGGGGAGGATATCGAACGGTTGGCGACCCCACCGAAGGTGCATTGGTGGTTGCTGCCGCCCGGGCAGGGTTATGGAAGGATGAGTTAGAACAAGTCTTACCCCGAATTGCAGAGCTACCGTTCGATTCGGAACGGAAACGGATGACCACCGTTCATCAATTCAACCCCGCAAAGGCGAACAATTTCCCCCTGCAAAGCCTCCAAATCCTTAAGTCCTATCAGAAGGAGACAGTTATAGCGTTTACCAAGGGAGCGGTCGATAGCCTCCTTCAAGGATGCACGCAAGTGTGGTGCGAAGGCAAGCGCGTTCCGCTCGATCAAGAATGGATGAGCAGGATTCAGCGCGCCAACGAAGATTTAGCCAAACAGGGTGTTCGGGTATTGGGAGTCGCCTTTCGCACCTATCAAGATGCTCAAGAAAATGGAAAAATCCAACCGCGGGAGGAGGACTTAATCTTTGTTGGTCTGTTTGGAATGATCGATCCGGCTCGCCCCGAGGTCAAAGATGCCGTGGCGACCTCTCTATCCGCCGGGGTTCGCCCGATTATGATAACCGGCGACCATCCTCTCACCGCTGCCCATATTGCCCGCCAACTGGGAATTGGAGGACCATCGTATGAGGTCATCACCGGTCAAGAATTAGAAAGAATCTCCATTGACGAATTAAAAGAAAAACTTGAGAATGTATCCATCTTCGCCCGTGTCTCCCCGGCTCACAAAATGAAGATTGTAGAGGCTCTACAACAGAAAGGTGAAATCGTGGCTATGACCGGCGATGGAGTCAACGATGCCCCTGCACTGAAAAAAGCTGATATCGGTGTAGCGATGGGCATCACCGGTACGGATGTATCGAAAGAAGCAGCCGACATGGTGCTTTTGGACGACAATTTTGCCACCATTGTCGCTGCAATTGAGGAAGGCCGGCGGATTTATGACAACATTCGCAAATTCATCCAATATACCCTTACATCGAACGCAGGCGAAATTTGGGTCATGATATTAGGGCCTTTCTTTGGTCTCTCCCTGCCATTAGCGCCGCTACAAATCTTATGGGTGAATCTGGTTACCGATGGTTTACCCGGTTTAGCTCTGACGGTAGAGCCGCCTGAGCCGGATACCATGCGCCGCAAACCTTACCCTCCTAGTGAAAGTGTCTTTGGCCGAGGTTTGGTGGTCAGAATCCTCTGGATTGGTATCCTGATGGGTTTGACTTCTTTACTGGCGGGCATTTGGGCAAATCAAACCCAACGCTATGAGACCTGGCAGACAATGGTCTTTACAACGCTAACCTTGGCGCAGATGGGAAATGTATTGGCAATTCGTTCCAATCATTATACCCTGCGTCAAATCGGATTGCTTTCAAATAAACCGCTCCTCGGGGCCGTACTTCTAACTTTTCTCCTGCAAATGGCGGTCATCTACCTGCCGTTTTTGCAATCCATCTTCAAGACAGTACCCCTGTCACTGGAAGAGCTGATTGTTTCTCTTGCATTTAGCAGTGTGGTCTTTCTGGCGGTAGAATTTGTCAAATGGTATCGTTATCAACGGAAATCAACCGGAAAGACAAGCGCTATCTCTTAATTTATTGTTAGAAATTACGCCAAAAACGGCAACCCTTCTTGACGGCAAACCCGCTGCATGGTATCATCTTAAGCGAAACATTAGCACTCTCGGCTTGAGAGTGCTAATTTGGATAGGCGCCTATGGCTGAATTAACCGAACGACAACGATTGATCTTGGCTTTAATCATCCGCGAGTATATTGAAACGGCGCAACCGGTTGGTTCAGAGAGCTTGCAAAAGCGTTACCAACTGGATGCTTCGCCGGCTACCATTCGCAATGAAATGGCGGTACTGACCGAGGCGGGCTACTTGCGTCAACCTCACACCTCAGCCGGGCGGGTGCCAACTGAGGAAGGTTACCGCTATTTTGTGCGCCAATTGATGGGGCATATTGATCTACCGGCCGACACCAAAAGGACAATTACCCATCAGTTTTATCAAATCGGCTATGACCCTGACCGCTGGATGCGTTTAGCCGCTTCAGTGCTGGCTCAACAAGCAAAAGCAGCCTCGTTGGTCACGGCACCCCATGTCGAGCAAGCGCGCTTCAAACACCTGGAGCTTATCAGCACGCGCGGCCGACAAGTGCTGATGGTTTTGGTCCTGGCAGGCGGAGATGTACGCCAGCAAATGCTGACCCTGGCTGAACCGGTAACGCAAGAACAACTCAGCGCTGCAGCTAACCATCTCAATCAGCTCTTAAGCGGGTTAGGGCCGGAAGCGATCAGCGCTTTATCTCCGCCGCTGGATGCGCTGGAAGCGGATTTGGTCCGATTGATCGTCGAAGAATTACGTCACGCCGGTCAACTGCTGGGTAGCGAGGTCTATCGGGATGGCTTGACGCATGTCCTATCGCAACCGGAGTTTGCCGAGAGCGAGACGGCGCGGAAAGCCTTGCGCATCCTGGAAGAACGGCCACTCCTGGAGGATTTGCTTACCCGTACCCTGGAAACGACCAATGTGGGTGGCGTTCAGGTCTTAATCGGCGGTGAAGGCACGTGGGAAGAGTTACGTGACTGTTCAATGGTCCTGGCGCGCTATGGTGCGCCTGGGCTGGCAACCGGCGCTTTAGGTGTGTTGGGGCCAATCCGAATGGCCTACGGACGCAGCATTTCCACCGTGCGCTTTGTGGCCGGCTTGCTCAGCGATCTGGTGGTCGAATTGCACTCTGAATAGCGTGCAGTTGCCTTTCAAATTTATGGAGGAGGTAGCTCAAAATGAGCGAAGAACAACCGACCAACACCGATGAAAATCAAAACCAACAACCCTTGATGGTTGAAGAGCCAACCCTGAGTGAAGAACAAGCCAGGGAAGCGGAAATTCTTTCTGAGGAAACTGTTGAAGAAGAAGAAGAAGAAGAGGATTTGCAAACAAAATTGAACGAACTGGAAAAGAAAGCCAATGAATATCTGGAAGGTTGGCAGCGCGCTCGGGCTGAGTTTGCCAATTATAAAAAGCGCGTCGAGCGCGAGCAGTCCCAAACCTATCAACTTGCCAGTAGCGCAGTGCTAAAAAAGTTCCTGGAGGTCGTAGACGACCTGGAACGGGCAATGAAAAACTGCCCACCCGAAATTGCCAGCACCGAATGGGCACAGGGCATTGAACTGATCTACCGCAAAGTTTTATCTCTCCTGGAAGCGGAAGGGGTCACCAAAATCGAGGCTGAGGGTCAACCTTTCGATCCCAATCTCCATGAAGCCATTTCACACGAGGAAGTTGAAGGTTATCAGGAAGGACAGATTATTGAGGTAGTCAAACAAGGCTACCGGGTAGGCGATCGCGTCTTGCGGCCGGCGATGGTGCGCGTTGCGCGGTAGGTCGCCGCCTCACCAGGCAAACTTAAATTTCATCTTTTTGGAGGCAAAATATGGGAAAGATTATTGGCATCGATTTAGGAACGACCAATTCAGTTGTGGCTGTGATGGAAGGCGGCGAACCGACGGTTATCCCCTCGGCCGAGGGGGAACGCTTAGTGCCTTCGGTGGTAGCCGTAAACAAAAACCATGAACGCCTGGTTGGCCGCGTGGCGCGCAATCAGGCGGTGGTGAACCCCGAAAACACCATCTTCTCGATCAAGCGCTTTATGGGGAGACGCTATGATGACCCCGAAGTGCAAAAAGCCATGACCCGCGTGCCTTATAAAGTGACCGCTGCGCCAAATGGCGACGTGCGGGTTATCCTGGATGGGAAGGAATATTCTCCCCCTGAAATCTCTGCCATGATCCTGGCAAAGATCAAAGCAGATGCCGAAGCCTACCTTGGCGAGCCGGTCACCCAAGCGGTTATCACCGTGCCGGCCTATTTCAACGATGCCCAACGCAATGCCACCAAAGACGCCGGACGCATTGCCGGTTTGGAAGTTTTGCGCATCATCAATGAGCCTACGGCTTCATCTCTTGCCTACGGCCTGGATAAAAAGAAAGACGAAGTGATCGCCGTCTATGACCTCGGCGGCGGCACCTTTGATATTTCCATTCTTGACGTTGGCGAAGGCGTATTTCAAGTGCGCGCCACCAGTGGAGACACCTTCCTGGGTGGAGATGACTTCGATCAACGCATCATCGATTACATTGCCGATGAATTCAAGAAAGAACACGGTATTGACTTGCGCCAGGACCGTCAGGCTTTGCAACGCTTGAAAGAAGCCGCCGAAAAAGCCAAGATCGAGCTTTCCAGTTTGATGCAGACCGAAATCAACCTTCCCTACATTACCGCAGATGCCAGCGGGCCGAAACACCTCACCATGACCTTGACCCGCGCCAAGCTGGAACAGCTCACCCAAGACCTGATTGAACGCACCTTAGGCCCTGTCCGCCAGGCGCTCAAAGATGCCGGCCTGGAACCGCATCAAATTGATGAGGTGGTTTTGGTAGGTGGTATGACCCGCATGCCGGCTGTGCAAGAAGCCGTCCGAAAACTGTTCGGGAAAGAACCCCATAAAGGGGTCAACCCCGATGAGGTGGTCGCCGTAGGAGCAGCCATCCAGGCCGGTGTGCTGGGTGGCGAGGTCAAGGACATTCTCCTGCTCGATGTGACGCCACTCACTTTATCCATCGAAACCCTGGGCGGGGTAGCTACACCGATGATCGAGCGCAACACAACTATCCCAACCCGGAAATCCCAAATCTTTTCTACCGCCAGCGATAATCAGAGCCAGGTAGAAATCCACGTGCTTCAAGGCGAGCGGCCCATGGCGGCCGATAACAAGTCTTTAGGGAAATTTATCCTGGATGGAATCCCGCCTGCGCCGCGCGGTGTGCCTCAAATTGAGGTCACCTTCGATATTGACGCTAACGGCATTCTCAAGGTCACTGCGGTTGACAAAGCCACCGGGCGCAGTCAGCATATCACCATTACGGCTTCGTCGGGCCTGAGCGAGGCAGAAGTGGAACGGATGCGCAAGGAAGCAGAACTCCATGCCGAAGAAGACCGGCGGCGCAAAGAATTGATTGAAGCCCGCAACACGGCCGATAACGCCGTCTATACCGCCGAAAAAGCCCTGCGAGACCTTGGCGACAAAGTGCCAGCGGAGGTAAAGACTAAAGTGGAAGAGCAAGTCTCCAAAGTGCGCAGCGTGATGAATACCGACAACACCCAGGAGATCAAGCGCGAGACCGAAGCGCTCTTCCAAGTGATTCAACAAATTGGTGCGGCGGCTTATCAGTCGAGTGGTCCTCAAGCCGGAGCATCTTCGGCTGCAGAAGAGCAAGCTGGCGGCGACGGCAAAAGCGGCGAAGAGGACGTTGTAGATGGAGAGTTTCGTAGTGTCTGATGGCGAAGCGAGATTACTATGAGATTTTAGGTGTACCGCGCAATGCTTCGGCGGAAGAGCTGAAATCGGCCTTCCGCCGTTTAGCGCGCCAGTATCACCCAGATGTCAACAAATCGCCAGACGCCGAGGAGAAGTTCAAAGAGATCAACGAGGCGTATGCGGTGCTTTCCGATCCCGAACGGCGGGCGGCTTATGACCGCTTTGGCCATGAGGGACTTCAAGGCATGGGCGGCATGCCCGATTACACCACCGTAGATTTCTCAGACTTTGCCGATCTCTTCAGCGATCTATTTGGCTTCGGCAGCTTCGGACGCAGCTCTGGGCGACGCACACGGAACATGCCGCGGCGCGGTGCGGACTTGCAAATTCAGTTAGACCTGACGTTCGAAGAGGCAATTTTTGGCGCCGAAAAAGAGATCTCGATCACCCGCGATGAGATCTGTAAGACTTGCAACGGCAGTGGAGCAGAACCCGGTACTTCCCCAACCCGCTGTCCAACCTGTAATGGAAGCGGTGAAATCCGTCAAGTACGACAAACCTTGCTCGGCTCGATGGTGCAGGTCAGCACCTGCCCCAGTTGCGGCGGCAGCGGCGAAACCATCTCTACGCCCTGTCACACCTGTCGCGGGCGCGGGCTAGAGCGTGTGACCCGCCAAAAGATCGTCAGTGTCCCGGCTGGGGTCGATAGCGGCACCCAAATCCGTCTGGCAGGGGAAGGGCAACCAGGGGTCAACGGCGGGCCGAACGGAAACCTATATATTGCCATCAATGTTCAACCCCACAAATACTTTCGCCGCCGTGATAATGATATTATCCTGGACCTGGACATCAATGTCGCCCAAGCCGCTCTCGGCGCTGATGTAGAGATTCCCACTGTCGATGGACCGGCGAAATTGCGCATCCCCCCTGGCACACAACCCGGCAAAGTGTTGCGGATGAAAGGAAAAGGGGTGCCACATTTGCGCGGCAACGGGCGTGGCGACCAACTGGTCGTCATCAATGTCGCCATTCCAACCCGCCTGACACCTGAACAACGGCATCTATTTGAGCAACTTGCAAAGAGCCTCGGTAGCGATGCCCGTCCTCAAGAACGCAGCTTTATGGATTGGTTGAAAGAAGCCTTAGGGGGATAATGGATCAAGATTCCTGGTTAGAAGTCTCCCTGACGGTAAACGGTGAACTAGCCGAAGCGGTTGCCGAAGTGCTGGGGCGTTTCGCACCGAACGGTGTGGCAATGGAAATAGAGGTGAGCAGCTTCAAGGCTGATGGCGAGGGCATTCCAAGTGGGAATGTGCGCGTGTGTGCTTACCTGCCAATAGATGAAACCCTGGAAGAAAAACGCAGTCAACTTGAACAGGCCCTGTGGTATCTGGGGCGCATTCAACCCTTGCCTGAGCCAGCCTATCGAACACTCCAAGAGACCGATTGGTCAGAAGCCTGGAAGAAACACTATCACCCAATCCTGATTGGGGAGCGATTGGTCATTGTGCCGGCCTGGCTGGAAAATCCCGCTCCCCAGCGGATTGCCATCACCCTAGACCCCGGTATGGCTTTTGGCACCGGCACGCATCCAAGTACCCAACTGTGCCTGGAATGGTTGGAATGGCTGCTCTCTTCCCAAAAAGATGATGCCCCGAAATATCATACATTAATCGACGTCGGTTGCGGGTCTGGCATTCTTTCCATAGCTGCTGTCAAACTGGGCGTGCAACATGCCCTGGCAGTGGATGTAGATGCCATTGCAGTGCGTTCCAGCCTTGAAAATGCCCAGCTCAATAACGTAGCCAACTGCATTGAAGTTGGGTTGGGTTCGGTAGAAGAGATTCAGCGGGGGTTGTTTTCGCTCAAACAAGCCGATCTTATCGTCGCGAACATCCTTGCCCCGGTCATCCTGGAGCTGTTTGAGCAAGGCTTAGCCGCTCTGGTCAAGCCAAACGGAGCGCTGATCCTTAGCGGTATCCTGAGAGAGCAAAGAGCTGAAATCGAAGACGCTCTGAAGGACAAAGGTTTTCAGCAGATACACTCTCGGCAACAGGGGGATTGGGTAGCGTTGGTAGGAAAAAGATAAAGCCTATTGAGTAGGAGCTTTATCGGAACGGGAATCCGGAGATGTTTGGTATAATACATAAAGGCAAGTTTCCTAAAGATATTGATTATTCTCTGATCCCCATGGAAAAACCTCCTACCCGAACTATCTCCCCACCGAATCCGATCACAACCCAAAGACATCGCCGCGAAAGCCTTGTACAAATTTTTCTGCCTTTTATTGGGGCAGTCATTCTCATAATCGGGCTGGCATTTTTCCTGGGACAAGCCACCTCTTTCAACACCGCCCAAGGAGCTCAAATTGCCCTCATCGGCTTAATCTTCCCAACCCTGCTCTTTGGGTTGATCTTTTTTATCATCATCATCGGCCTCATTGTAGGTCTGACAAGGCTAATCCGAATCTTACCGATCTACACCCGCCTGGTGCAGGATTTTTTTAACAGAGTTAGTCAACAAACCAGGCGAGTTGCGGATGGCAGCGTGGAGCCGATTCTTCGTCTGCAGGCGTGGTTCGCAATTGTGCAACGGTTGCAACGGGGCGGTTTTCACTAGACCTCATTCCTGGAGTCAATCATGGAAACCAAAAGCTGGAAAACCAAAACGTTAATTCTTGGTGGCGTTATCGGCGCGCTCGTTGGACTAAGTGCAGCCTATCTCCTCATTCAACGCGCCGAAAAGCAGCAAGGCCGATTACAAATGAACGCCGGTGAAGGAATCAAACTGGGATTACTGGTGTTAGGGCTACTGCGTCAGGTAGCCCAGTTAGGAGAAGGATCATGACTGATTTTGAGGAGCTAACGCAAGCCAAATGTATCCCTTGCCGCCGGGGAGATCCACCCCTTACCCAAGCTGAAATCGATTCCTTAAGAGCTCATCTGCCAAACTGGGAGGTGATTGAAACAGAGGGTGTTCTGAGACTACAACGGGTGTATAAATTCAAGAACTTCGCTCAAGCCCTGGATTTTACCAACCGCGTTGGAGCAATTGCCGAAGAACAGGATCATCATCCGGCGCTGCTGACCGAATGGGGAAAAGTCACTGTCACATGGTGGACTCACGCAGTTGGCGGTTTGCACCGTAACGACTTTATCATGGCGGCAAAAACTGATCAGCTCTACCAAAACGCCCAAACCGAAACTGCAACTTGAGACTTCAGCAGCAGGAGGCCTGCTGAAGCTAAAAGCAAGCCGAAGTCAAGCTTCGGCTTGATTCTCTCAAGAACATTACAAAATAACTTGTCTCTGGTGAAATAGCTCAAGCAGCCAGAATCATCCGGTTCGAATTCAAAAATATGATAAAATACATACCGCCCACCGGGCTAATCAGGATGGGGCGTGGTGCAATGGCAGCACAGCAGACTTTGGATCTGTTTATCCTGGTTCGAATCCGGGCGCCCCAGCCTCCAACTCTATCAACAAGTGGGCAAGAACCACGAAAAATGGCTCCCCGCTCCTTTTGGATAACTCATTTAACTTCAATCAGGGTTGGAATTGCATTGCTTTCTCTATTTATCAGCCAAAAAGAGGTACAAATTCATGAAACTTGGAGCAATTATCTTAGCCGCCGGTAAAAGCACGCGCATGAAGACGGCTATCCCGAAGGTCTTGCACCGTTTAGCAGGTAAACCGATGATTGAATACGTCTTAGAGGCGGTGGAACCCCTGAGCAGTCTCCCCCCCGTGGTTGTAATTGGATATCAGGGGGATGAAGTCAAAAAAGCGATCGGAGAACAGGCGCAGTTTGCCTTTCAAGAGCCGCAGCTTGGAACTGCTCATGCCGTTCTACAAGCTCAACCGCTTCTGGAAGGTAAAGTCGATGCGGTTCTGATCACTTATGCCGACATGCCCCTCATCACTCGCCAGACTCTGCGCAATCTGTGGGAGTTACAACAAAAGAATCCTGGTCCCTTATCGCTGTTAACCCTCCAATCTGAAAACGCGCGTGGGTTTGGACGTCTCTTGCGTGACCAAAACGGGCAGGTGCAAGCCATCGTCGAAGAAGCCGTTGCTTCTCCTGAACAACTGGCTATCCAGGAGTTAAACGTTGGCATCTATTGTGTTCAAGCAGATTGGTTGTGGAAAGCCCTGCCTCGCATTCCTCTCTCCCCCAAAGGCGAATATTTCCTGACCGATATTGTGGAACTGGCAGTGAGGGACGGATTCGAGGTAAAGACGGTCAGCCTAGCCGATCCAACAGAAGCCATTGGGATCAACCAACGGATTCACCTCGCCGAAGCCGAATCTGTCCTGCGCCAACGCATCAACACCCACTGGATGCTTGAAGGAGTAACTTTGCTGGATCCTGAAAGCACGTACATTGAGGCAGAGGTCATCCTTGGTCAGGATACTGTGATTTATCCGAATACCTATTTGCAAGGGAAGTCCGTTATCGGAGAGGGTTGTATAATCGGTCCCAATACGATTATCCGCGACTCACAGATTGGGGCAGGCTGCCAAATCTTTTTCTCAGTGGTAGAAAAAGCAATCCTCGAAGAGAATGTCGATGTTGGTCCCTATGCTCACCTGCGCAAGGGGGCGCATCTGGCAAAAGGTGTCCATATGGGCAATTTCGGCGAGGTCAAAAACTCGTATCTTGGACCTGGCACCAAAATGGGGCATTTTTCCTATATTGGCGACGCCACAATTGGCGAGGGAGTCAACATTGGCGCCGGAACAATTACCTGTAACTATGACGGGGAAAAGAAGAACCCGACCGAAATCGGGGAGGGAGTTTTCATTGGCAGCGATACCATGCTGGTAGCCCCCGTCAAAGTCGGGAAAGGCGCTCGCACCGGTGCTGGAGCGGTGGTTACCAAGGATATTCCGCCCTATAGCCTGGCAGTTGGCGTTCCGGCGCGGGTGATTCGTAAGCTAAACGAAGGGGATGGATAATGTGAGCCTTTGGATCATCTTGCTGATCCTGCATCTCATCAATTTACTCATACTGGCAACCCAAACGATCTTTGGTAATCCCTTCCGGGCGTGGGATGCGGTTGAGGACACAGTCAGTGAAGGGCAAGCTAAAGGTTTTCCCACAAAGGAAGCGCGCGTTACTGCATTACAAGGCGGGTTGACTGCTCTACGCGCCCTTTTTTGGGTAAGTATTGGGGTAATCCTTTACCTTCTATCGCTCAATGTTGGTCTCTGGCAAACAGCATTTTTCACATCCGTATTGGTTGGATTGATTTTGAGTGAATGGGTCACCCAAACCCTGATTAACGCCACTGCTGAGATCTGGGAAAAGCGCCTGCAACCCTTTGCCAACCTGATTGCGGTCGTCTTTTCCCCCCTGTTGACCATCATTTTTCGCCTTGTGCAAAACATTGTTCCTCCCCCTCAGCCAACCTCCACCCAGGAAATGGCCGAGGAATTAATGGAATGGGTGGATGTTGCCCAAGAGCAAGGCGATATTGGCACAGAACAGGGTCGTTTACTCCATTCGATTTTAGAGCTGAGTGACACGGTCGCGCGCGAGATCATGGTGCCGAGAGTGGATATTGTTGCCCTTGAGCAAGAAATGAGCCTCAAAGAGGCGGCTCGCGTTTTTATTGCTTCGGGGCATTCCCGCCTGCCCTTATACGAAGGAACCATTGATCAAATTCGCGGCATTATCTATGCGAAGGACTTATTACGCTTCTGGGTGGAAAAACAAGCCGATACCCCTTTAAGCCACCTGGCTCGGCCAGCCTATTTTATCCCTGAGGCTAAACGAATTAACGAACTATTAAACGAAATGCAACAACGCCGGGTGCACCTCGCCATTGTGGTGGATGAATATGGCGGCGTTGCCGGTTTGGTTACCCTGGAGGATATTATTGAAGAAATTCTTGGCGAGATTCAGGATGAATATGATCAAGCTGAAGAATTGCCTTTTCAGGAATTAGGGGAAGGAGAATATCTGTTTCAGGGTAAAATCGACCTTGGAGATTTTAACGAGATCATGGCAACCGAATTACCCAAAGAAGAAGCAGATACTTTAGGTGGTTTTATTTTGCAACAACTGGGGCGTTTGCCCTCTGCGGGTGAAAAGTTGTGCCTCAATAATCTTGAACTCATCGTTGAGCAAGTAAGCGGAAGACGCATTCGCAAAGTGCGAGCACGCCGCCTCGATGGGGAATGCAATCTGGAGGATCAGAATGTTGACGGATGAACTGCGTGAGAAACTGATCGCGAGCGCCCTGGAGGCGCGCCACTGGGCGTATGCGCCTTATTCTGGCTACCCGGTTGGAGCAGCGTTGTTAACTGCCTCAGGACGCATCTATGATGGAGTTAATATCGAGAATGCTGCCTATCCCAATACCATTTGTGCTGAGCGGGTAGCGGTCTTCAAAGCCGTCTCCGAAGGCGAACGGGAGTTTACCGCCATTGCAGTCGTCACTTCCAATGCCGGCGCTCCCTGCGGCGCATGTCGGCAAGTGCTCTCCGAGTTTGGTTTGGATACAATTGTGTTGATCGCCGATGAACAACGCAACGTTGTCGTGGAAACAACGGTGCGGGAATTGCTACCCCGCGCTTTTGGCATGGAACAAGTGATCAAGGAGAAAAAATCACTTTAGCTTGCAGGGATTTCGCCGGCCGGTTCGATCTGCTCCCCTCGGTCGGTAATTAACCCAATCCCAAATTTTTTGGCTGCTTCATAGGAGCTGGGGTCAGCTCGCATCCCATAGACGTAGACCAGATACGGGCCTTCAAAGCCATTCTCAGCCAGTCGCCGCCGCAACCCCTCAGAACGCACCGCCTGCGCCCACCTTTCCACTACACTGTACCCTAACCGAGTTTTCGCCTCTAATACCGCAGTCAGTCTTCGCCCAGCTACATCCTGAACCGTGTAGATTACATCAATCTCGCTGTTCAGGTGAAGATTGAATGGCCCGCTCAGAATTTCATACCCTTTGTGGCGCAAGACATACCCCAGCATGTCGGCCGCTTCCTGTTCGGTCGAAACCCCAATGCGCTCATCAATACGCGCAAGCTTCGACCAGGTTTTTTCCTGCGCTTCGGCAAGTTTTTCCACAGCGATTTCCAACCGCCCAACCC
>Ga0197142_1001466_pt1 | contig 21626 bp, 15 predicted proteins | sample GBS60_MetaG_FD_148614 | JGI IMG/M metagenome (GOLD analysis project Ga0197142, IMG submission 148614) | Sediment microbial communities from Great Boiling Springs, Gerlach, Nevada, United States - GBS 60_MetaG | ecosystem: Environmental > Aquatic > Thermal springs > Hot (42-90C) > Sediment... | reverse complement strand
CGGCGGATTTCTACCGGCGGGACTGGTTGGGAGGCTGGGGGAGACGCTAGCGCTATGGGTGTCGCCGCCGGAGGATGGTTTCCACTTCCGAAACGCTGATCCCGCATCGGGAGGCGATTTCTTGAAACGGGAATCCATAATCGGCCAAAAGCCCCACTTCTAAATCCAAGGCCTCGGGCCGAACCGCACTGGACAGCGCCTTGGCCTGCTGTGTATCGCCCAATTGCAGTGGGCTGGGCGTAACTTCGGGCCGAACCGGACTGGGAGGCCTCGTGGTGCGGTCGGGACTGCCCAATGGGAGCGGATTGGACGCTGCCTCAGATTGAACCAGACGGGGCGGTGCCGTGGCCCCTTCGGACCGGGAAGGGTTGGCCGGTGCCCCGCTGCCCAGACCGGCCGGTTCCGCCTGTGCCGTCTGGGCGGCGGCCAAGGCCTGCTCCAAGCGTGTGGCGGCCCGGTCCGCTTCGGCCACCAACTGCTGCAAAAGACGCAGTTTCGTATCCACGAGGGCCGAAAGCTCCCGTGCCGTTTCGTGCATCTGCACTTCCCAGGCCGTCAAGCTGGCCGGGGCTTCGACCGACGAGGCCCGGCCAGTCAACCAACTGCCCTCCGGCTGGGCCATGCCGGCCGAGATGTGTTCGGTCGAATTCCATGGGTGGGACGGAGGCGGTTCCCATCGGCTGGCCGCCCGTCGGCTAATCCGCCAAAAGGTAAGAAGCAGTAGCAACATGGCCACCACCACCCCGGCCAACGGCCATATCGACCCACCCTGTTCCGCCAAAAGCATCGTCGCCTCCTTGGCAAGCCAGTTTGTCCGGCCGAAACGTTGCCCCCACCGACCATCCCGATATTCGCCTGAGTGTATCGCGCCGGCCAGACCACGACGTCTTGTAGTGGGTAAAAATCGGCTCAAACCCACAATGGTGGTATCTCAAACTGTAAATGAAACCGGCCACCGCCAGCAAAACCAGCAGAAAAACGACCGATTCTGCCCTCTCGAACCGAAAGAATCGATCCGCCGGCAGAATGCAATTAACTCTTTATTTTGCGATAAGTTATGGCCAAAAACCAGCGTTTCTGTTTACAGTTTGAGGTATTTAGCCCAGATGGATACAGTCACATGATTGGCCTTTTGGTTTGTAGCCCTCTTACCTTCTGGGGCCTTTGTCTTGTTAGCCGACGGGAGAAGGTGGTTTCTCGCTGCAAACCGGCGGCGGGACGCCGATTTGTTTAAGTATTCCGCCCGTGTGCTAGGCTACTTGCAGCATCCGTTCCAAGGCCAAAAGGGCGTCTTGGGCGATCGGTTCTGCGACGCGGATGACGTTGACCGGAGTTCCGTCGGCCAAGTTTTCGGCGGCCCAGCACAGATGCGGCAAATCGATCCGATACATGGTCCGGCACATGCGCACAAACGGCGCCAGGAAGTAGATATGTTGTTCGGGGTGCTCACGGGCCAGTCGGTTGACAAGATGAATTTCTGTTCCTATGGCCCACTTGGTCCCCGGCGGCGACTCCTCCACCAGGCGAACAATCCGGCTTGTCGAACCCACCTCGTCGGCCAGATCGACCACCTCTTTCATGCACTCCGGATGGACGAGTATTTTGATGCCCGGATACAACCGGCGGAACTCTGCCACATGCTCCGGCAAGAATGCCTGGTGCACGCAGCAGAAGCCTTTCCAGAGGATGAGGCGGGCCTGGCGGAGCCGGTCCGGTTCGTTGCCGCCCAACGGACCAGCCTGCGGATTCCAGACGGCCATTTCGTCCGGTCGGAGGCCCATACGCAGCGCGGTGTTTCGGCCCAGATGCTGGTCGGGGAAAAACAGCACCCGGGGCCGACGGGCAAACGCCCACTCTAGGACAGGCCTGGCATTGGCCGATGTACAAACTATCCCCCCATGCCGACCACAAAAGGCCTTCAAATCCGCTGCCGAATTGACATAGGTTACCGGCATCACCTGCTCCGGGCCGAACAGTTCCCCCAGTTCTGCCCAGCAAGGCTCTACCTGATCAATTCGGGCCATGTCGGCCAGGGAACAACCGGCCTCCAGATCGGGCAGGACCACCGGCACCCGGAAGCCGCCGCGCTGAGCCAACCGCTCCGGCCGATTCACCAAAATATCGGCCGTCTCCGCCATGAAATGCACGCCACAGAAGATGATCGCCCGACACTGCTGATTCTCAGCCGCCTGCTTACTCAGTTGGTAGCTATCGCCTCGCAAATCCGTTAAGGCGATCACCTCATCCCGTTGATAATGATGGCCCAAGATGAGCAGTTCCGGCCCCATACGCTGCCGGACCGCATGAATCCGTGCGGTCAACTCCTCGGCCGTCATTGCCTGATAGGTTTCCAAACTTGCCGGCAATTGTCCCGCTCCTCCCAATCCAACGCACCAATCCGACGCAGATGCTGAAGTTCAGTTTAGCATCTGAGCTCAGGAATCGTCCGCCCGCCGATTCTCCCAACGCTGCCGGAATCGGTCGGTCCGCCCGGAATCCGGATATTCCGCTGGCAGGGTGTTTCTGCTGCCAGGAATGCCGAAAATCCAATCGGGCGCTGGCCGGTTGGCCTGCGCCGTCCAACCTTGGCCGTCCAAAAAGAAGGGGGAAATAGGCAAACCCCGACTTTTTGGCCGGTCGGAACGTGTTTTATCCTAAGTATATGCGGCCAGTTCGGCCGAGGCTAGGCGTCTGGCCTCCAGGGCCAACGAAACCCGGCCCGCCACAAAAGGGGCAGGCAGCCAGGGCGTATGCTCTGGCCACCGGCGGGAGAGAGTGGCCTGGCCACGGGGATACCAAAGGCCAGACCGGCGGAAGGGGCCTTTTCCCCCTCCCCCGGCGGGAGACGATGTTCGTCCGTTCAGCATGTCTGGGTGAGAGGGCTTGGGCGGACGGACGTCCCGTCGGCCTATTACTGCGGGCCGAAGGCCAGCACTGCCAGGGCTGCACCCCCTCACCCGTCCTGGCCGGAGGCAATGCTGAAGGCCAGACCGGCCTCTCCCACCAGGGCAGAGGCCAGGTGCGCAGAGGGCCTCCGAGGGGTTCTGTTTTGTCCAGATTCCCGGAGGGCTCCGTTATCGCATGAATAGGCCACCGTTAACGTCAATAGTTTCGCCCGTGAGAAAGGGATTTTCGATGCAGAACTGGATGGCCTGGGCGATTTCGTCGGCACTGCCCAGTCGGCCCAAGGGCGTCTGCGCCTGGAATTGGGCCAGGCGATCCGGTGTGGTGTATTTCTGGTGAAACGGAGTGTCGATCACCCCGGGAGCCACCGCATTGACCCGAATCCGGGGAGCCAGTTCCTTAGCCAAGCCACGTGTAAAAACATCCAACGCCCCCTTGGCAGCCGCATATACGGTGGCCGTCGGCGCCCCGTGCCGGATGGCAATCGAAGTAATATTCACAATCGACGGATCCTCCCCCTGCTCCAAAAGCGGGATACAAAGCGCCGTCAGATACATGGCCGAAAAGGTGTTCAGGGCAAAGACCTGTTCTAGCAGTTCCCACCGGATTTGCTGCGCCGGACACCGTTCGATCAACCCACCCGCATTATTGACCAGCACATCGAGCTTGCCATACTGCTGGCCCACAGCCTGGGCTAACTGCTGACAACCGGCTTGGGTAGCCAGGTCGGCTCGGACCAACATCGGCCTTCCGCCCCCCTGGCGGACCTGATCGGCCACCTGCTGGGCCGAGGTCTCCGAGTGGTAATAATGGATCACCACATCATTGTCGGTCGCCAGGCGCAGGGCCGTGGCCGCCCCAATCCCGGTACTGGCGCCGGTAATTAAAATCGTTCGTCCCATAAAGCACCTCGACTCCATAGGTTGACTGTACCACCAGGACCACCTGCCGGAATCTGTAGAGACCGGCTGATTTTCAGTCCCTCCCAATCGTAGGAGCCTGATCGCAAGATACAGCCAAAACAGACTCCCCACCAGCACAATAGAATCCCCCCTGGCAGGCCATCAGCAAAAGGCTCCCCCTGACACGTGCTAGCGCCGACGGCCTCCAACGGGTCCTTTCTACCATACCTGAGAATCGGAGCCGAGAGAAGGAGATGAATATTTGTTTGCCTATCCGCAAATCCCCTTTTTGCCGGTATAATAAAGAATCTCAAACTGTAAAGGAAACTGCCCAACCCCGGCAAAAACCAGCAGAAAAACGCCGAGTCGGCCCTCTCGAACCGAAGGGATCGATCCGCCGGCAGAACGCAAATAACTCCTTATTTTGCAATAAGTTATGGCCAAAAACCGGCGTTTCCGTTTACAGTTTGAGTAAAGAATCTTCGTATCATTTTAGCCGTATGGAGCAACTCGCCTCTCCCCCGGCGGGAGAGGCCGGCCAAGCGACAGCTTGGCCGGGGGAGGGGGCAAAAAAGAAGGCGACCGTGCTCTTATGCGAGCCCCCCTCACCCTACACTGTCCCGCCAGGGGAGAGGGGAAAACATCGCCTCTGCATTCGGCTAAAATGTTACGAATCTTCCAGGAAGACTTCCTGCCCAAACGGCAGGCGGCTGGTTTGGTATGTATCTTCGCAAAACCATGGGCCACCACCGTGGCTGAAAACCAGGGAATTTAGCTGCCTCTACGATTTACGAGGCTCAATAAGGCAAACGCCATGTTCCCAGCCATCCAGCAACACCAAGAGGCGCTCGTTGCCCATTGCCGAAAGTTCGGAGTCCGGCGGTTGGACCTGTTCGGTTCGGCGGCTGTCGGTTCGTTCCAACCCGGCAGAAGCGACCTGGATTTTTTGGTCGAATTCCACGCCTCCTCCTACCACGGTATGGCGGACCGATATTTTGGATTGTTAGAATCGCTGGAGGCTCTTTTTGGCGTCCGGGTGGATCTGGTGGTGGCTTCGGCAGTTAAAAATCCCTATTTGCGGGAATCTATCGAAAAAACAAGGAAGACCCTCTATGTGGCCTGACGATAGTTTTTCCCTCCGTAAAAGGAAAAGAAGATGCCTTGGTTTACCGAGATAGCCGACGAGATTCCGTTTTCACGGGTTGTGGAATTGATGGAGCGGACGGCAGAGGAGGCGCGAAGTCGGATTTGCCGACGGCCAAAACGGGTGCTGCTTCTGCCGCCGGATATTACGCGGGCGCACTGTGGGGCCGGGCCGCTGACCGAATTCTTTTACCACCATTTTGCCCAAGAGGCTGATGTCCATTTGATCCCTACGCTCGGCCAACATGTGCCGCACACCGAAGAAGAAAACCGGCGGATGTTCGGCCAAGTGCCCCAGGACCGAATCCATGCCCACGATTGGCGCAACGGGGTGAGCTATGTCGGCGAAGTGCCAGCCGATTACGTACGGGAAAAAACCCACGGAGCGGCTGACTGGGCCTTTCCCGTCTGGCTCAACCGCATGCTCATGGAGGAGCCGTGGGACCTGATCATCCATATCGGCCATGTGGTGCCTCATGAGGTGCTGGGGTTTGCCAATCATAATAAAAATTATTTCATCGGTCTGGCCGGCAAGGAGTTGATCTGCACTTCGCACATGGCAGCGGCTTGCTGCGGGATCGAAAACAACCTAGGCACCCTGATTACCCCGGTTCGGGCCTGCTTCAATAAGGCAGAAGAGGATTTTCTAGGGCATCTGCCGGATGTGTATATCCAATTGGTCATGGCCCGCAACCCGGAAGGACGACTGGTTCATACCGGCGTCTATGTGGGCGATGATCTGGAGACGTATTTGGGAGCGGCCCGGCAGTCCCGCCAGCAAAACATTACCGTCTTCGAGGAGCCGGTGCCGAAAATCGTTTGCGTCATGCAGGGCGACGAATTCTTTAGCACCTGGGTGGCCAACAAGGCGATTTACCGCACCCGGATGGCCATTGCCGACGGCGGCGAACTGCTCATCTTGGCCCCCGGTCTGAAACGCTTCGGCGAGCAGCCGGAGGTGGATGCCCTGATCCGTAAATACGGGTATCGGGGCACGGCCCGGATCATGGAGGCGTATCGACAGAATGCCGATCTGCAGGACTTAGCCCATGGGACCGCTCATCTGATCCACGGCTCCAGCGAAGGTCGATTTACCATTCGGTATGCCCCTGGTCATATGAGTCGAGAGGAGATCGAAAGCGTTGGCTTTGCGTATGCCGATTTGGAGAAGATGTGGGATCATTACCAGCCGGATCGGCTTCGGGAAGGTTGGCAGGAGATTCAGGGGGAACGATTTTACTTTATTCCTACCCCATCGGCGGGGTTGTGGAGCACGCGGGAGAAGCTTTACAACCGGCCTGCTGGGTTTGAGACCTAGGGTTTCTCTTGGCGGCGATTTAAGAGACACAAAATACATCAATATACAAAAATAAGCCATTTGAATAAAATTAGAGGTTTACAAAATCTACGCAATATATGAAAATTTGCGTGGTGCCCGGCAACCCCCCAACCATCTCTGGGGTAACACGTTAGCCGAAACAACCAAATTACCTCACCCATGGCGAGCCGGTTGCGCTGTACGGCCTGGGCCACAATAGGTAGAGTGCCGACACAGATGCATCACAAGCAGTAGTACTCAAACTGGAAATGAGACCGCCCAACCCTGACAAAAACCAGCAGAAAAACGACCGATTCGGCCCTCTCGAACCGAAGGAAGGTATCCGCTGGTAGAACGCAAGGAAATCTTTATTTTGCAATAGGTTATGGCCAAAAACTGGCGGTTCCGTTTCCAGTTTGAGCAGTAGTAGTTTGCAGGCCACAACGCAACCGGCTCACCCATGGCAGGCTCATTCCAGCATATCATTCCCGCAAAAACAAACCTGTCATTCCCGCAAAAGCAGGAATCCAGGTCAACCCAGCCTGTCATTCCCGCAAAAGCAATCCAGAACGTGGGAGGGGCCTTGTTGGCCGGTGCACGTTTCCCTACAGACCACAGATGCACCGTAGCAGGCACAAAGCTGCCTGGCTTCCTGCTTCCGCAGGAATGACACATCGTGGCCCCATTCGGCTGAAACGTTTCCGGATACCTCCTACCCACCGAGGTACGGTATGCCTCATCGAGATTTCGATCTAGCAGGTCTGGCCCGGTACCTGCATCTGAGTCCGGAGCAGGTGCTTCGGCTGGCCGAACGTGGCAAAATCCCAGGCCGAAAGGTGGCCGGTCAGTGGCGATTTCCCCGGGCCGAGGTGCACCATTGGCTAGAAGAGAAAATCGGCGCTGCCGAAGACGATGCCCAACTGTCGCAATTAGAAACGGTGGTCAGTCAGCCCACGGCCGGCCCCTCGGAAACCACCTTCAGCAGCCTAACCGACCTGATGCCGCCGGAGGCCATTGCCATCCCGCTGCAGGCAAGGACCCGCAATTCGGTGGTCAGCCAGATGGTGGAATTGGCCGCCCACACCGGCCTGCTCTGGGATAAACAGACTATGACTGAAGCCGTCCTGGCCCGGGAAGCTATGTATCCGACGGCATTGGAGAACGGAGTGGCCCTGCTGCATCCGCGGCGCCCCATGCGATCCATCTTGGCCCAACCTATTTTGTGCCTGGGAATTACTACCAGCGGCATTCCCTTTGGCGGCCCTTGTTTGACCGATATTTTTTTTCTTATCTGTTCGGTGGATGATCCTGGGCATTTGCGGGTACTGACCCGGCTGAGCCGAGTGATCGCTCAACCCGACGTCCTCCAGGCCCTTCGGACGGCGCCGGATGCGGAAACGGCTCGCCAAGTGATTCGGCAGGCAGAGGCCCAACTGGCATGAACCGGCTTGAGGTTCTTTTAGTCGGCCAAACTAGCAGGCCGGAGTTCCGGCTAGTGGAACCTTTCCTGAGGTCGGCGGCTCGTTGCCGGCAGGTAGAAACCCTTTCCGATGGATATTCGCTGCTGAAAGAAAAAGGGGGTTTGCCGGATTTGATCCTTTTGCTCCAGGCGTATCCGGGACAATTTCCGGCCCACCAATTGGACCGTATTCGGACATTGGCCCCTTCGGCGCCGGTCGTGGTGGTTCTAGGCCCCTGGTCGGAGGGGGAGGGACGGTCCGGAAAACCATTGCCCGGTACAGGGCGGATCTATTGGTATCAGTGGCCCGCCCGATGGGGCCAGCAACTCCGCCGATGGCAAGAGGGAAAAGTCCTAAGTTGGGGGGTTCTTCCTACCTCTGTCGAAGGTGATCGGCTTCCTGCCCACCTCTCCGTCGCAGCCCAAGCCCGCACAGCTAATAAGTCCATCGGAATATTTAGCCTTCGGCCTTCCCAGGCCAACTGGCTTTTCGAAGGCCTGAAACTCTGGGGTCTTCAGCCGATATGGATTCCGGCACCTACTGGGCCTTGGCCCGGGGCATCCAGCACGTCCATATCCAACTCCCCACATCCTAGAGGGATTCCCGAACCGGGGCCACTCCCGGCAGATCGCCCCCCGCACATCCGGCAAGCCCGTCCAACAGGACTGGGTGGTTCGGTACCCCTCTCTTCTGGTCACACCAGCGGGCCGATTTGCCCTCTTCCTTCCCCAAACCCCCCTTTAGCAGGTACCGATCAGGAATCTAGCCTGTTTCGGCATGACCAAGAGAATCCGCCTTCCCTTCGGCCGTTCTGGCCAGAACACCGTCGGCCAAACCCCTGCAGCCCAGAGCCGGGTTCCCCAGACCAATCTTTGCCGACACAGGGGTTGCCAAAACGGACTTCTCTCGTCCACAGTTCTTCAGAACAAGCTTCCCCAGAACATGCTTCCCCAGAACATGCTTCCCCAGAACATGCTTCCCCAGAACCTAGTTTGCCGGGCGGAATCTTTCCGCTGCCCTCGGTAAGGACCGTCGTCTTTGACGGCACGGATGCCGAAGGGGAGGAGGAAGTTTGGCTTAGGCAACTGGCCCGTTGGTTGCCTGAGGCCAACATCGTGCTGCTGGTGAATTTTCCCCGCCCAGAGCTTTGGGACCGGGTCCAGCCGTTGGGAGTGAAAGCCATCTTGGGCAAACCCCTTCTGCTGGGGGACCTTGTCTGGCATCTGGAGCAATTAGAAAATGAGGAAACCATTTAGCCGAAAGGAGGCCTTCTAAGCTTTCCCCGCTGGCCGTGGAGAGGGTGGCCTGGGCAGCAGGCCGGTGAAGGTGAGAAGGAACCGAGCCACTCCTTTGCGCTTGCGGCCAGGCCGGCCTCTCGATGGACAAAGGGAAATCATTCAGGTGTCAGCCGGATTCGACGAGCGGTCCTTTTTTCCCGGTGGGCAAAGGCATGGTCGTCCACTTGGCGAAACGGTTACCTTTTGGGTATCTATTTAGCCGAAGGTAGTATATCTGCCATAATCCTTTATGAATAAAACAAGTTAGGTAGTTTGCTCTCCTTGGTATGCTAGCAGTGCTTGCAAAAGACCTAACCCATGACCAGTCCATAAGTTATGGCAAAAAATCCCAGGGGTACTTCATACGGCTAATTTGACTGTATCACCGGGTCCAATTACCACAATCTGTGGTGTTCGAGCCGATTTTGAACCCCTACAAATGGTAGGTGGTGGCCGCATGGATACAGGAAAACTAAATAGTAACCCTTTTGGAAAACTCGGAGGTGTGGACCGGTGACCGTCATCCGATTTCCTGGTAATCGATAGGCTCTTTTGCAACAAGGCGAGCGTGGTATGGTAAAAGAGTTGCGGATTGGGATGTTGGGGTGTGGGTTTATGGGCCGGGCCCACTCGAATGCCTGGCTTCAGGTGCCGCATTTTTTCCCCACCCAGTATCGACCGGTGTTGAAGGTCTGCTACGGTCGAGAGGAGGATCGGCAGAAGTTGGAAGAGTTTGCCGGCCGCTGGGGTTATGAATCCATCGAAACCGATTGGCGCAAGGTGGTGGAGCGCAACGACGTCGATCTGATTGACGTTTGCGTGCCGAACCACATGCACCACGATGTGGTCATTGCCGCTGCCGAAGCGGGCAAAATCGTCGTGTGCGAAAAGCCCCTGGCCCTCAACGCCAAAGAGGGCGAAGAAATGGTGGCCGCCGTGGAAAAAGCCGGGGTACCCAACATGGTTTCGTTCAACTATCGGCGGGTGCCGGCCATTGCACTGTTCAAACAACTGATCGACGAAGGCCGGGTAGGCCGGGTGTTCCATTATCGGGCCACCTATAATCAAGATTACACCATCTCGGCCAATGTGCCGCAGGGCGGCCTGGCGCTGTGGCGGTTGGACGCCCGGGTGGCCGGCTCCGGAGTTACCGGCGACCTGTTGGCCCATTCGATCGACACGGCCGAGTGGCTCAACGGCCCGATCAAAGCCGTCGCCGCACATACCGAAACATTTATCAAAGAGCGTCGCCATGCGGAGACCGGGCAGATCGAAAAGGTAACCATCGACGATGCCTGTATGTTCCTGGCCATTTTCGCCAACGGCTCCATCGGCACCTTCGAGAGCACCCGGTACGCCCGTGGCCGAAAGAATTACAACACCTTCGAGATCAACGGCGAACGGGGTTCGCTGTATTTTGACCTAGAAAATCCGCACATTTTGGAGTTCTTCCGGTACGAGGATCCGGATGGTCGGCGGGTGGAGTCGCATGTTACCGGTTGGCAGAAGATCCATGTAACGCAGTCGGAGCATCCGTACATGAAGCATTGGTGGGTGCCGGGGTGCACGATTGGATATGAGCATACATTCACTAATAGCTTTGCCGACTTCCTGGCCAGCCTGGAAGGCGGCCCGAAGTTCCAACCCGATATGCGCAGCGCCCTGCGCACCCAACGGGTCTGCGACGCCGTGCTGGAAAGTGCCCACACCCACCAGTGGGTAGCAATTCCGGAGTAAGTCGGACTGAGCCGGTCTTAGAGGCTGCCCCGGAATTGGCCCCCGGCGGGGTTAAACGCTGCCTTCCAAAGAGTTCTGTCTTACCAAAGTGCCGTTTTTGTAGTGGTTTTCGGGGCCTGCTGGTTGCCGCGTGGTAGCCCTGCCGGCTAAAAATGATTTTCGGGACAGCCTCTCAGCTCGACTTTTGCCATTTTGGGGTACCCGGCATCGGGGCAATGGCCTAACTCTTTGTGAATCTTGGATTTAGGAAAATACATGAACAAATGCGGTATGATTTGTAACTTTCGATAACACAAAGAGTTACGGAAATTGGCAAAAGTCGAGCTCAGGAAAAAGCTTGGCCGGGGGCCTGGCAGCGGGGAGTCGGTCGGACAGGCCCCCACCGATTTTCTTTTTTGGGTAACATTTTAGCCGAATGGAGGGAACGAAGTGTCATTCCTGCGAAAGCAGCAGTCCAGAGTTATTCCCACGTAAGCGGGAATCCAGCCAATATGGCTTCCTACTTTCTGGATTCCCGCTTTCGCGGGAATGACACAAAAAGACCCCCTCACCCGGCCTGGCCTTCAGCCAGGCCGGCCTCTCCCGCAAAGGGGAGAGGCGAGTTGCTTCATTCCGCTAAAATGGTACTTTTTTGGAAAAATGGGCTGAGGAGAGTTCTTATGCCCAAGGCGCCTTCGGAACGCCTGCGATTTACTTTTTTGCACCTCCAGAATTGGCGGAACTTTACCCAGGTGGAATGCCCGCTGGCAGGCCGAGCGTTTTTGGTCGGCCCGAACGCCTCGGGCAAGTCGAATCTGTTGGATGTCTTCCGTTTTCTGCGGGATTTGGTGAGTGTGGGCGGCGGCTTTCAATCGGCGGTAGAACGGCGGGGTGGTGTGTCTCGGCTGCGCTGTTTGGCCGCCCGCCGGCCGTCGGATATCCTGATCCATGTGCAGGTCGGCACGGAAAAAAATCCCCAGCTCTGGGAATATACCCTGTGCTTTAATCAGGATAAACAACAACCTCCCCGGATCGTTCGAGAGCGAGTAGTTCAGTCCGGCCAAGAAATTCTCGACCGGCCTGATCCGGAAGATAATAAAGACCCCCAGCGGCTCATACAAACCCACCTGGAACAGGTCTATGTCAATCAGCCGTTTCGCCCGTTGGCCGACTTCTTCGCCAGCGTGCAATACCTCCATTTAGTCCCTCAGATCATCCGAGAACCCGACCGGGCCGTAGGGAAACGCCATGATCCATTCGGCGGCGATTTTTTGGAGCGGATTGCCGACACTGGCAAAAAGACGCGTGAAAGCAGACTCCGGGCTATTCAGAAGGCGCTTCAGATTGCTGTGCCCCAGCTTCAGAAGTTAGAATTGTGCTGGGACACAAAAGGTGTGCCCCATTTGCGGGGCAAATATGAACACTGGCGACCTCGGGGGGCCTGGCAAACCGAGGAACATTTTTCCGATGGAACGCTTCGGCTATTGGGACTGCTGTGGATCATGTTAGAAGGTCGTGGACTACTGCTTCTAGAGGAACCGGAGTTGTCCCTTCATCCGGAGGTGGTTCGGTATATTCCCCAGATGTTTGCGCGGATGCAAAGTCGCACGGGTAGGCAGATTTTTGTCAGTACCCACTCCCCGGAAATGCTTCGGGACGAGGGGATCGGCCTGGATGAAGTGCTGCTGTTGATTCCCGGTAAAGAGGGTACCACCGTCCAACCGGCTTCCAAAAGAGACGACATCAAAAAACTTTTAGAAGGGGGCTTGAGTTTGGCCGACGCTGTGCTGCCGAAAACCTCTCCCCCCCAACCATACCAATTGCTCTTATGGAAAGAAGAATCCTAGGAACACTTTAGCCGTTTGAAGCAATGGCACACATTTCAGCCAAATGGAGGGGCATGCCCGTCGTGCCCGCAAAAGTGGCCATCCAAGGCAGATACCTCCTGTAGGGGCGGACCTGACAAGCAGGACCCTCCAGTCGTGCTTCATTCCGCTAACGTGTACGAACCCTATTGATCTCCGCAAAACCAAGGGCCCCTAAAAGGGCCAAAACCTCCATGTCTCTCCGATTTGCGAAGCTCAATGTCGGCATCGAACCGTGATCCAGGCTTCGACAATCCATTTTGCTAAAGCAGTGCAGTGAAGTTTCTATGGGCATGCCTATCTTTGCGGCAGTCGAGGGGATGACGGACGCTGCGGTAGTGGAACGATTATTTGCCCACTTCCGGCTCCCTCTGGGCGCTATCCATCAGGCGGGAGGAAAAGACAATCTTCGGAAGAAAATTTCCGGCTATAATCAGACGGCCGCTTTTTATCCCTGGTTGGTGCTGGTCGATTTGAATCAGGAAGCGGCGTGCGCCCCTTTGCTGTGTCAGCAATGGTTGGCTAAACCTAGCAAATACATGTACTTTCGAGTGGCGGTTCGGGCGATGGAGGCCTGGTTGTTAGCCGATCGAGAATCTTTGGCCCGTTTTCTCTCTGTCCCCGTGCAGAAAGTGCCAACTTCTCCCGATTCTCTGGAGAATCCGAAAGCAGTGATGATTCAATTAGCCGGGCAATCTTCCTCCCGGCAGATTCGAAAAGAAATGGTTCCAACGGCTTCCGGCGGGCGTAAGGAAGGGCCGGCCTATGCAGCCCGAATCGTCGAGTTCGTAACTCGCTATTGGGACATTGAAAAGGCCAAACAACATAGCCCCAGTTTACAACGGTGTTGTAACAGCTTGGAAAGGCTCCGTACATCGATTCGAGGAAAGAGCTAATTTCGTAACATTTTTTAGCTGAATGGAGGGGACGAAGTGTCATTCCTGCGCAAGCAGGAATCCAGGTTTGTTCCCGCGGAGGCGGGAATCCAGCCAATATGGCTTCCTACTTTCCTGGCTTCCCGCTTTCGCGAGAATGACACAAAAAGACCCCCTCACCCGGCCTGGCCTTCAGCCAGGCCGGCCTCTCCCGCAAAGGGGAGAGGCAAATTGCTTCAAGCGGCTAAAGTGTTACCTACCTTTCTTCTCTTTTCCCATACCAAAAACTTTGGAAACGGAATATGAACTATTTTGCCCATGGGGTGGTGTTTTTGGATCGGCCGTATCTGTTGGCCGGTACGGCGACGCCGGATTGGCTGATGGTAGCCGATCGGCGGCTGCGGCTCCGGGCTCGGCAGGTGGAAGCCTGCCTGAAAAAGGTCCGTGCCGAAGAGTCCATGAATCGCTTTGAGCCTTGTGCCGATCCTTGCACCCAACTGGCCCAGGGTATCTTGCAACATCTGGCCGATGACCAGCGTTTCCATGCCAACCCTGCGTTTTTGGAGCTTTCGTACCGGCTAAGCCAGCAAGCGGCCGAACTGCTGGACGGCCAACAGGCGTCTGCTCTCCCTGTTGTCAGCCTGCCAGAAGAAGCCAGGGGTTCGGCCGGTATGGCAGCCGATCCGCCGTCCGATGCCCCGGGAGGATACGCCGCTTTTGTGGGCCATCTGGTGCTGGAGGTCCTGCTCGATGCGGTACTGATCGAAGAAAACCCCGCCCGATTGGAGCAATACTATCAGGCGTTGCAGACAGTGGATCCCGAACTGGTCCAAAAAACGGTCAATCACATGGTCCCCCGGAGCACCCAGCGTCTTGCGCCGATGATCGTTGAGTTTCGTCGGCTTCGGGTGTTATGGGATTATTTAGAGGATCGGCGGTTATGGTATCGGCTCAATCAGGTGATGCGGCGGGTGGGTCTGCCGGAGTTGCCGGAAGCCTTTGTGGACCTATTGCCCCAGGCCCGGCAGGCCGTGGCCTGCCGAAAACAGCAACTCCTCGAAGGCATCCCCACCGGGAGGGATTCGGGGAGCAAGACGTACTTCGCACACAATGCCCCGATCCGGTTGACCGAGAGGATCGACAACCCTCAAAGACCGGGGATGGACGGCTCTAGAAGACCATAGCACAATAGGAGAACAATGGAGGTAAGAACAATAGAGGTAACATGTTAGCCGAGAGGAGGATCTCTGTTTGCCTCTCCCCTGGCCGTCGTGAGGCCGGCTAGTCGTTCAGGCTGGCCGGGTGAGGGTGCGACTGTGTCATTCCTGCGTAAGCAGGAATCCAGGAAAAAACAACGGGACTGCCACTTTCGTGGGAATGACATCCAAGAGGGGCGCCGGGAGCGAGGGCCGTTGGCCCGCAGACGAAGGCGCACCAGCCATCCCTCCTCCCAGGGGCCCCTTCACCCGGCCTGGCCAAAGGCCAGGCCACCCTCTCCCACGGCGGGGAGAGGGAAACCTTGGAGGGACCTGCTTGTCAGGTCCGAGCGAGCCGGTTCCGTTGTCCTGTCTGGGCCACAATAGGTAGTGGGCCGACACAGATGCATCGCAAGCAGTATAGTTCGGAGGCCACAACGCAACCGGCTCGGTCCGAGCCTACTTTCCTCACCGTGTTCCCCGGCAGCAGGCGTTTTTTCCGGCAGCAACGTACTCAGGCGAACAAGCGAACAAGTACTCAGGTGAATATGGGTTTTGTCCAAACGCTGGATATTTAGAGAAAGGAGTGATCCGATGAAGTACGGCATGAATCTTTTGATGTGGACCGACACATTGACCGACGCCATGTTGCCCCTGTTGGAGGAGCTAAAAGAGATCGGCTACGATACGGTGGAGCTGCCCTGCTTTGACCTGGACGATCTGGACAATTACCGGAAGTGGGGCAAACGGCTGGACGAGTTGGGCCTGGAGCGGACCGGCACGGCCGTCCGGGGACCAGACGCCAATATGATCAGCCCCGATCCGGAGGTCCGTCGGCGGGGCATCGAACAGAATAAGCGGAACCTTGACTGCTGTGCGGCGGCCGGGTGCAAAATCATGGCCGGGCCGTTTCATTCCGCCCTAGGCGTTTTCACCGGCAAAGGCCCTACCCCGGATGAATGGAAATGGGGTGTGGAAGCCATGCGGGAGGTGGCCGAGTATGCCGATCAGGTCGGCGTTACCTTGGCCGTGGAATATCTGAACCGATTTGAATGCTATTTTCTCAACACCGCGGCCGATCTGGCCCGGTTCTGCGCCGAGGTGAACCATCCCCGGTGCCGGGCCATGTACGACACCTTCCATAGCCATATTGAAGAAAAGAACACCACCAAAGCAATCCTCGCCCTGAAGGACTATCTGGTCCATGTCCACATTTCGGAAAACGACCGAAGCACGCCCGGCCAAGGCAATGTCCGGTGGCAGGAAACCTTCGACGCCCTGGCCAAGATCAAATACGATGGGCTGCTGGTGGTTGAAGCTTTCGGCCTGGCCCTGGACAAGCTGGTGCCAGCGACCAAAATCTGGCGGAGGATGTACGAAAGTGAACGGCAATTGGCCACCGACGCCCTACGCTTCATGAAGCGGGAAGTAGCCAAACGGTGGAAGAAACCCGCTAAACCGGCCAAAGCCCCCGCCAAGGCCGCTGTCAAAGCAACCCAAACCCCCGCCAAAGCCGCTGTCAAAGCAATCAAAGCAACCCCCAAAGCAGCCGCCAAAACCAAGCCGACCAAGAGCAAAACCACGAAAACAACCCCTGCCAAATCGGCCAAAAGCAAAGCCAAAACCAGCCGCTCCAAAAGCCGGTAATAGGCGGATCGGGTTTTTGGAACCGCTGAGCATCTCCTGATAAGCGGCAGGTGGGATTGTGGGGCCGCTTCAGCCTGGCCTCTGATTGTTTCGACCCACAAGGACCACGCGGAGGTCGCAGACATTGGTATGCGTCGGCCCGGTCCGAATTAGTGAGCCGGTTTGAGCGAAGAAACTGTAGGCGTCGTTTCGGGCCAGGAAGTCGGCGGGCGAAAGGCCGAGGCGAAGCACGGCCTGAATCACCTCCTCATCTACCCAGGCGCCGGCTGCGTCGGTCGGTCCGTCTTCGCCGTCGGTGCCGCCGGAAAGCAGGAGGATGCCTCGGCCCGGCCGAACAGCGGCCTCGGTCGGGAGTGTTGCCTGGGCGGTCGGAGCGGTCGGCTCGGCCTGGGGGAGAACAGCGCTGGATGAACCGGAGGGTGCTCCGCCGAGTAGAGGCACCCCGGCTGGCAACCGCCAATCCCGCCGGGACAGATCGGGCTGATCGTGCTGGAGCAAATAGTTGAGGGCAGCCAGGACGAGTTGTTGGTTTCGGCCCCCCCGACCGCGCCGGGCCGGTTCTACCAATTGGACGACCGGTTCGCCGCCGCTGACCAAACACTGCAGGCCGTCCGATTGCCGCATTCGGAGGGCCTGTTGGGCTAGCCGCACGCCTACCGAGTCGGCCAATCCTTCGGATCGGCGGGCGGCCCGCTGGGTGGTCTGGTATCCCCGGCGTTGGGCCTCCTGAGCAGCAGCCCGAACAGCGGTAGCATTATTTCCAATAATAAAATTGTACACCTTACACCCTGCCGGGGTGGTCCAGCAGCAAAGGCGGTTCCGACTTCGCCGACTGGAATCATCCCCTCTCCGTTCGGACGGCCCGTCGGCAGGCATCGGGTTAGACAAACCATCGGGGAGAGTTTGGTGGGGCAAACTACCTGGACGAATCTGGTGGGGCAGTCCAGATGTGTCGCTCTGGTGGGGGGAAACCCCGGGAAAGATATGGTTCGACGACCCCTCGTCAGGCATCCGCTGCGGCAGACCACCGCTCGGAATTTGGCTAGGCCGTCCGTCGGCAGGAATCTGGTGAGACAAACCCTCGGTGCTAGGCTGGGCCAGTGGATCGTCGGCGGGCATTTGGCCGGCCCGACGGCGTAGGACCTGCCAAACCCGGTCGGGGATGTCGTCGGGCCGTCGGCAGAAGTGTTCCAGCACTTCCAGGGCGGCCTGAGGCGTACTAGTATCCGGTACGGTCGGGCCGGAGGCAATCACCTCCAACGGATCGCCCAGCACATCGGAGATAATCAGGCTCAGCAGGCGTCCGGCCCGACAGGACCGGGCCAAACCGCCGCCTTTGACCCGGCTGAGTTGTTTGCGGACCGTGTTTAATTGTTCAATATTGGCCCCGGCGGCGCTCAGAAACCGGGTAACCGCCAACTTGTCGGCCAGGCCGATCCCTTCGATTGGCGCTGGCAAGAGTGCCGATCCACCCCCGGAAATCAGACATAGACATACATCCTCCGGCCCAAGAGCCGCCACTAGCCGAAGGATTTCCTCCGTACCGGCCAAGCCCTCTTCGGTTGGCTCATTTAGGCCGGGTGGACGGGCTGGGTGCAGATGAATCCGCCGCAGCGGCCGCAGGCAATCGGCCGGCACATTCACCCAGCCAATAAGGTCTTTCTCCTCCATCAACCGGCGTCCGAGGATTTCCTCCAAAGCGGCGGCCATGCCCGCACCGGCTTTACCGGCTCCCACCACCACGATCCGGCGGATGGAAGCCAAGCGGATACGACGTCGGCCTACGCAGAGGTATTCGCCTTCCACACGAACGGCCTGCTGCATCAGGCGATCCGCTCGGACTGCTTCCAGACCGGCTTGCCAGATGGCCAGGCCGTCCTGTCGGAGTTGTTCGACCAGGGGAAGGTGCATGGGGAAGCCCCTGAATGTTCATTTGTATATCTTCCCTTGTGGGCTTGCTCTCCCACGGTGGAGTGTTTACATTGAGGTAACATTTTCGCCGAAGGGAGACCCCCTTGGAGGGACCTGCTTGTCAGGTCCGAGGGGCACCCCGCCTCTCCCCTTTGCGCCAAGAGGCCGGCCTGGCCGAAGGCAACGCCTAAGGCCAGGCCGGTGAGGGGGAAAACCATCGGGCACGAGGAGTGCGCCCCTCCATTCGGCTAAAATGGTACACATTGGGAAACATCCTGCCTGCCGAAAATCGCGGCAAACCGCCTTAAGGAATCAGGAGCCTATTGTATGCCGAGCGGTTGGGATCGTCAAAAGGTGTTGGATTTGGCCAATGGGTTTCGGGCGGCCTGTGTGTTGGCGGCCGGGGCGGACCTGGACCTGTGGAGCCTGTTGGGACCGGATCGGCTGACAGCGGCGGAAGTGGCCCGTCGGCTACGAGCGGATTTGCGGGCCACCACCGTGCTTTTAGATGCCCTGGCCGCCTTGGAACTCCTGGAAAAAGGGGAAGACAACCGGTACAGCGTGCCGGAGTCGCTACGGCCGCTATTGATCCGGGCCGATACGCCGGAGCCGAGGTGTTCGGAAGACCGATCTCCCCCGGCTCCGCCGACCATGGCGATGGTTCCCCCCGGCGGGCAAGCCAATCCGGTTGCAGGAACCGGAGCGGATCGGTCGATCCTGCCCCCGCATCCGCCCGGCCATCACCCACTCGTTTCCGGGAGTGGGTCGGAGCCGCCGATTTTGCCCATGCTGCAGCACCTGGCCAATGTGCTGCGGGCCTGGTCGCAGTTAGCCTGGGTGGTCCGGGCGGGGATACCTGCGCCCCGGCAGGCCAGCATCCGGGGGTTTGAGGCGGATCGGGCTGCTTTTTTGGAGGGGATGCACGCCTTGTCCGCACCGGTTGCCGACCAGTTAGTGGCCGAGCTGGGGCCGCCCAGGTTCCGGCATCTATTGGATGTGGGCGGAGCGACCGGCACCTGGACCTTGGCCTTTTTGCGGGCCGTGCCGGACGCTCAGGCAACGATCTTCGACCTGCCGGATGCCGGGCCGCTGGTGGAAGCCCGGCTGGCCGGTTCGCCGCTGCGGGACCGAATCCGGTTTGTCGGCGGCGATTTTTACCGGGATGCCTTGCCGACCGGGGCCGATTTTGCCTGGCTCAGCGCCATCGCCCATCAAAACTCCCGGCAGCAGAACCGGGAGCTTTTTACCAAGGTGTGGGCTGCTCTGGAACCGGGCGGCCGGATCGGCATCCGGGATGTGGTCATGCAACCTTGCCGAACCCGCCCCCTGCAAGGGGCACTTTTTGCCGTCAACATGCTGGTCAATACCGAAGGCGGCGGCACCTACACCTTTCAGGAATTTGCCGAGGACCTCCAATCGGCCGGGTTCTGCAACCCCCAATGGGTTATCCGACGGGATGACATGAACTCGGTCCTGTGGGCCGAGAAACCCTAGAAAAGGTAACAATTGAGCCGCGAATGAAGCAACTCGCCTCTCCCCCCGACGGCAGAGGACGTCTGAGAGTGAAGCGAAGCCACCTGAAGGGTGTCATTCCCGCGAAAGCGGGAATCCAGAAAAGAAGTCCGGAGTAGCTAGGTTCCCGCTTTCGCGGGAATAAGGCGGGATTCCCGCTTGCGCGGGAACAAGCCTGGATTCCTGCTTGCGCAGGAATGACACATCGGTCCCTTCATTCGGCTAAAGTATTACGCCGATCGCCTCTCCCCCCGACGGCAGAGGACGTCTGAGAGTGAAGCGAAGCCACCTGAAGGGTGTCATTCCCGCGAAAGCGGGAATCCAGAAAGGATAGTAGAGCTCCCACTGGCCCAGCAGGAACACCGTAGGAGGCACAAAGGGGCCTGGATTCCTGCTTGCGCAGGAAGGACACATAGACCCCTGCATTCGGCTAAAATGTTACTAGTTTGACTGTATCTACCTGGAACCGGCCCCTACCAGTTGTAGGGGCTAGGAATCATCTCGAACACCACAGATTGTGGTAATTGGGCCCGGTAAATACAGTCAATCTAGAAAAGGAATCCGAACTACGGAGCGGCGGCGGATAATCTGATCCACTCCTGCCAACGCTTTTACCCGAAGGATTTCCAAAGCTTTACAGAGGGGGGCCGTCGATAACGAGAAGGGCGGCCGGTAGAATTTCGATTGTTAAAAAGGATTCTGCATTTTATCCATTTTCCATCAAATTCCCAGATAATCCAGATTTCGGGCAATCTAAGCATTTTTGTAACACTTTAGCCGAATGAAGCAACCGCCTCTCCCCTGGCCGTCGAGAGGCCGGCCAGGCCAAAGGCCAGGCCGGGTGAGGGGGAGGAAGGGTGCACAAGGCACCTGGATTCCTGCTTACGCAGGAATGACACATCGCGGCACTTCATTCGGCTAAAATGTTACGCATTTTTGATAATGTAAGCAATTTCAGAAAAGAGCGACAATTCGGGTGATTATGGAAAATGGGTAATTTGGCCAATTTAGAAAAAGGAAGGGCATGTTATGGACTCTCCCGCCCTGATGGAACAAGTGCAACTCCTGGCCCAGGATGTGTTGATGTGGGTGGGGTTTGGAACCCTGGTGGGGTTAGCGGCCAAGGCGATCATGCCGGGCCGGGACCCCGGCGGTGCGGTGGCCACGCTGCTGATGGGCATTGCCGGGACGGTGCTGGGCTGTGCGCTTTTGAGCTACTTGTACGAGGGGGGGCGGGTGTCGCCGATTAGTGTGGTGGGTTTTGCGGCGGGTACTGGCGGAGCGTTTGTCCTGCTGGTCTTCTACCGCATTCTGGGAGGGTTCTGGTTTAAGGAAGGGGCAGTGCCTCCTCGGCATCGGGTCTATCGGCGTCCCGTGCGCCGGCGAACCTACGTGGTGGAAGAGTGAAGGGGGGAATATCTATTCATCTTTGCAAAACCAAAGGACATAAACGGGCATGAAAAACCGGGGAGTTGAGTGGTTCTAGAATTGGCGTAGATCATGAGTTTGACTGTATCCACCCCGCCAGGAGACCACCATATATAGGGGCTACACCTGGCTGGAACTCCATAGATTGGGGCATTCGCTCCCGGTGGATATAGTCAAGTTAGAACTTGCTGGCGTCCACGGGCTGGCCGTCCCGGCGATTGGCCAACCGTTGATGGATGGTGAAGACGGGCCTTTGTTTATGGTTATGCTTTTTCAGGGAGGCTTGGATCGGCGGCAATGGCATAGGTGATTGGCAAGAGGGATTCTAAATGCACATGCTCAGAAGCCCCTGAATTTCAATACCCACAATTTTTTCATCTTCTCCGCTATCTAGGACAATATCCTCGGTCACCCGTCGATTCACCACAGGTTGTTGTCGATCATCCAACCGAAGGTAGAGCAAGTCGGTTTT
>Ga0197142_1001465_pt1 | contig 21632 bp, 20 predicted proteins | sample GBS60_MetaG_FD_148614 | JGI IMG/M metagenome (GOLD analysis project Ga0197142, IMG submission 148614) | Sediment microbial communities from Great Boiling Springs, Gerlach, Nevada, United States - GBS 60_MetaG | ecosystem: Environmental > Aquatic > Thermal springs > Hot (42-90C) > Sediment... | reverse complement strand
CCTTGGCGCGCTTGGCAAGCACTTTGAGCAAGCGTTCAATATCGGCGGCAATAATTTTTCCAGCGTCACGCAATTGCATTGATAGCGCTGTATCGAGCACATCGCTCGATGTCATGCCCTGATGAATATGGCGCGAGGCTTGACCGACATGTTCTGCCACATTGGTCAGAAAGGCAATCACATCATGCTTTGTGGTTTTTTCAATCTCGAGAACGCGCTCGACATTGAATTTTGCCTGCTTTTTGATTTGCTCATAGTCTTCTTCAGGCACTTCGCCGAGCTTCATGCGTGCTTCGACAGCCGCCAATTCAATCTCGAGCCAGCGCTGCATTTTGGCTTCTTCGGTCCAAATTGCCGCAATGTCTGGTGGTGAGTAGCGCGGTATCACAGATACTTCGAGTTTTGTTGTGTCAGCGTTCCGCAAATATAGCAGAACTTTCAGGCTCTCGTATCAGCCTTGCCTACACAAACCTCTCGCCACGCACGACTTCCACGGTTTCCACATATGCAATGATGCTGTAGCGGTCGAAGTAATCTGCCGCAAGCTTTTCGAGAATTTTATCGGCAACTTCCTTGCTGACGAGTGTTTCAATCAGGATATTTTCGCCCTCGAATTCGTTCGTGCGGTCGGTGTGCAAACCCACGCCACGCACGTTTGAAACCGTGTAGCCTTTTGACCCCAGTGCTTTAAGCTCGCGCAGCAAGCGCGCTTCAAGCCCGTCTTCTGCAATGATGGTTACCAGTTTGAGTTGAACCGTCTTCATAGTTTTTGTGACTCCTATGCTCCGTAAATAATTCTTGCTATGATGCGATAAAGTGGCAAGCCGATGACGATATTGAATGGAAAAGTCACGGCAAGTGATGCGGTCAGAAAGTAGGTTGGGCTTGCCTCAGGCAATGCGACACGCATCGCGGCAGGCGCCGCAATGTAAGAGGCACTTGCCGATAAGACCCCCAAAAGTGTTGCTCCGCCCAATGATAGACCAGCCAGCTTCCCCAACAGGATGCCTAACACAGCATGTAAGATAGGCATGATGAGACCGAACCCGATGAGAAAGCCGCCAACTTTTTTGAGGTCTGCCAGCCGTCGACCTGCAACCAGACCGGCTTCTAAGAGAAACAGTGTCAGCACACCGCGAAAAGGTGTGTCAAAAAGCGGCGCCACTTGCTCCCACCCGCGCTTGCCTGCCAACACGCCGATGACAAGGCAACCAATCAGCAGTAGAGAGCTTTTGCCCGACAAAAGTTCACGTAGCACTGCGCCTACTTTTGCGTTTTCCTCTTCATAGAGCGGTTCGCTATTAGCGGCAGCCAGACTCATTTTACTGGTACGCGCAATAAAGAGAGCCACCAAAATTCCAGGCACTTCCATAATTGTGAGTATACTTGGCATGAATCCTTCGTAGGTTGCTCCCATGGCAGCCAGTGCAGAGTCAGTTAAGGTCGGGTTTTGCTCCAACAACGCAGCCTTGAGATTGTCATGAAACGCAACAGCTTCCGCAAAGGTGACCGCAGAGACCGACCCATAGTGGGCAGCAATTGCTGCGGCATTGGGCACATCAAACTTCCCCCACTTATGCAAAATCCAGTATGACCAGATTGGAATCAGCACGCAAATTACCACCGCTGCTATACTCGGTTTCCAAAATTCGCTCACGGATGATATGGAGAGCTTATATCCTCCTTTCAAGCCGATTGCGACTAATAGGTAAATGGTCAAAGCCATGTAGAGCTCTTCAGGAAATTTCAGGTCACTTTTGACAAGTGTGGCGATGATGCCCAGTATAAACGCCAGCACCATCGGCGACAGCAAACTAACAGTGAAGTCTTGCAATCCCATTTTTTGAGCGTTCGGTTTAATTGTTAGATGATGTGCAAAAAATGTGCGGCAGAGCAAGAATTAGCGTTCTTACTCTGCCGATGCGGCGATTTACTTCTGGACTGTTTCCATCTCGGGCAAAAATTCCACTTTGCCGGTTGCAAGGTCATAGACGGCGCCAACAATTTTTGTGCGCCCAGACCGAACGGCCTCACTGAGAATAGGCTCTAAGTTTTTTAGCTGCTCGACCTGCATGCGCACATTTTGCTTTACTGTCTCATTGACAAAATCTTTTTGCGCCACTTTTCCCTGCCTGACCAGCCTTTCTACTGTCATGGCAGCTGGCTTGATACTATTGACCAGCGTGATAATGTGCCCGGGCACGGTCTTCTGATAATTGCATGCTGCTGCCACAGCGCCGCACTCTGTATGTCCTAACACCACAATCAAGTTGGCGCCTAACACCGCTTCAGCAAACTCTATGCTGCCAAATGAAGCTGCCGCTGACACTTGCCCAGCAGTTCTCACAATGAACAAATCGCCTAAACCTTCATCGAAAATGATTTCATTAGGCACGCGGCTATCGGAGCAACCTACAATGATGGCAAATGGCTTTTGCCCTTTTGCTACCTCGCGTATGCGTGTGGGGTCTTGACGAGGGTGAATTGTCTTTCCTTCCACGAATCGCCTGTTGCCTTCTTTGAGGCGCTCCAGCGCTTGGTCGGCTGTAATCGGATTGCGCTCTTGAGCAAAGAGCACTTGGCAAAACAGCAGGGATGCGATAATGGCAGATAAGTTTTTCATATTCGTTTTAGTTTTATTATTAAAATAGAGTTTTACATTAGCGCAAGTATATCAAAGTTTTGTTTAACATCAAAATTTTTTTTAACAAAAAAAATTTTAGCTCTGTAAGTATCGCTGGTCGGGATTTTAGGAAAAGACCTTCCAGATGCTCCCAGCGATTGAAGGAAAATTGAAGAAAAAGCAAAAGGCGCCGAGATGCGCCTTCGGATTTGCTCTGTGAAGTTGTGGCAGGTTGCTATACGGCTTCTGTTAGTTCAGCTTGAGCTTTCGCTTTCTCTTTAGCGGCTTTTTGCATCAGATACTGCAATGGTGCCTTCTTGCCGCTTAGCACGCTTTGCAGTTGGTCTTTGAGGTTGCGCTTAAAAATTAGGCTGGTTACCAAGTTAATCAACTTGTTTGGGCTGAACAGCACTCGCTTGATAATCGTCGACCACTTGTAGAAGCCCAAGAAGTGTTTCATGTATCTGACCTGATACTCCATTGGGTCATACTTATCGCAGCGAATCACCAAGTTATGTGCGGTGTATTTATCCCAATCCTCATCGACAATTAGACCTTTGGCTTTGTATTCCTTATACATCGTTGTGCCCGGATAGGGCGTGAGGATGGAGTAGATGGGCATCATCAGGAGGTTATCATCGACAAACTTTTCGACGGCTGCCATGTCTTCGTAGCTATCAATGGCTGGATTGGCTAAGAAATTACCCTGAATGTTTAAGCCCATGTCGCGGCACTGTTTGATGATTTTGGCATACTTTGCCACGTTGTTCATCTTCCACTTGTCGTAGTGATTGACGGTTTCTTGATTCACCGACTCAAAGCCGACCAGCGCCATTACGCAACCAGCTTCCACCAAGCGCCGCACTGATTCTTTATCTTCCAGAAAGTTCATGCTGATAAAGGAACTGAACTTGATGTCGCACTCTTTGAGCACGTCCATAATCTCATACATGCGTGCTTTATTGACGCCCAGATTTTCATCCGTAAACATGAACCATGGCTTCTTGCCATAGCGCGACGGCTTGAACCAGACACGTTTTGCCGTCTCAATCTGCTCCTTGATGGTATCAATAGATTGCACACGATAGAGCCGTCCTGTGAAATTTGGCGTTACGCAGAACGTGCAAGTATAGGGACAGCCTCGCGTCATGTAGATGGGAATTGATTTGCGCGCATCAACCTTCTCGCGCTTGCTTGCCTTGAAAATGCGCTCGTAGTCAATGACGGGCACTTCTTTGACAGGCGGGAAATCGGTGGCATTGTAGCGCGGCTGTAAATTGCCCAAGGCCACATCTTGCAGGACATACGCCCACAAGTTTTCTGCCTCACCGCATACGACCGAATCGCAGTGCTGGATGGCTTCTTCGTAGTTGAACGAGACATGCACGCCGCCCATGATGACCGTCTTGCCACGCCGGCGAAATTCATCGGCAATCTCGTAGGCACGTGTGACGTTCATCGTGCGCGCAGTAATACCAACAAGGTCGTAGTCGCCATCGAAATTGATTTTATCGCCGAAAAGCTCATCGACGAGTTCAATTTCATGCTGCTTTGGCGTGATGCTGACCAGCACGCCAATTGCCATTGAAAAAAGGGCTTTCTGGCTTGTGTCTTCTTCTTTTTTGCCCTTTGGCGTAATGAAGAGAATTTTCAATGGACGGATGCTTTCTGGCGGCAAAAGGTCGTTTCGCATTCCAGCTGTGGGCAACACTGGCAAAGTATCCGTGTGATGTGCCGCGCTATTGTGTGCGACTGCGTAAGTATTGCTACGGTGAGACAACTTGCGCTCTATCATAGTTTTTCTCCAATGTTCATTTTTGGCTAAAATACAATAAGAGATTCCAAATCCATAACTCTTTTTCCTACCACTTTTTAGCGCTATTACTAAAGCCCAGAGAGATTGGCGAACGCTGTGCCCTGCCACACGGTTTGCATAGCCAGAGAAACATGCAGTCTTTTTGCATGTTGCAAAAGCCACACAAAAGATTTATATTCAGTGTTCTTTAAGGCTTAACAGGAAGTGGGCGTTCCCCACTTTTTTTGTTCTTCTAAAGTCAGATGAAACGAGTGTGATAGCACAGCAGCGTTTATGGCGTGCCAGAGCGTGGGTTGAAGCATTCTTGCAACTCTTGGGGCGCGAAAACCATCATGGTAAAATTTCCGCTGAGGTGTATTTGGTGGATTTTGTGATGCGCAATGTCAACGGGCGTGATATTGTTGAGCTCTATGTCGATACAGACAACGGGATTACCATTGATGAATGTGTTTGGCTGACGCGACAAATGTTGGACGCCTTAGAACACGACTCGGAAGCCAAGGCGATTTTCGGCGAAAATTTGCGCTTGGAAATCTCCTCGCCCGGTCTTTCACGTCCGCTGCTTTTGCCACGCCAGTATAAGAAAAATATCGGTCGACGCTTGCGCATTCGCTATACCGATGCCGACGCAGCGATGCAGGTTGTTGAGGGCACGCTGCTTGCCGTAAAAAATCTGGACAGCCCTGATGCGGCGATTGAACTTGACACTTCGCCAAAGAAGTCAGTTGTCTCGAAAAAGCGTCATGCGGCGGCGCCTGATGCTAAGCGGCAGTCAGAGTATGCAACCCTCGTGCTACCGCTTCACTGCATCAAAGAGGCGGTTGTGCAGGTCGAGCTTTAGCGTCGTCTGAAAAATTTTGCACTTAAACACTTAATGCTTATGCCAAAACGAAAGCAAGAACCAACTGCCGAAGATAAAAAGACGCTCATCAAATCGGCGTTTCATGCTATTGAGGAATCTGATAAGCTCAGAGACCGTAAAGCCAGCGAGGTCAGTAGCATGAAGTTGGATATTGCAGATTTGCTCAAGGAAGTCATTCAAAAGCAGCTGCGCAAGGACTACGACCCAGAAGTGAATGCACGCGTCATTGTCAATCCTGAACGCGGCGATTTTGAAGTCTATATCATGAAAAAGGTGGTAAAGGAAGTAGAAATACCGACCATTCAAATCAGCTATGAAGAGGCTCGAAAAATAGATGATTCACTGGAGTTAGGCGATGATTACGAGGAAGGACCGATTGAGTTAGAGAAATATCTGTCGCGCAAATCGATTCAAATCATCAAGCAAGCGGTTCAGAAAAAAGTCCGCGATGCCGAGCGTGACGCCATCTTTGAGGAGTGTCGCGAAAAGGTCGGCGAAATTGTCTCCGCCGAAGTCTATCAGATTCGTCCAAAGGAAATTATCTTCACCTACAACACATCCAAGAATCAGAAGGTAGATTTGATTTTGCCCATCAGTGAGAAGATGCCGAAAGATAACCCGCGCAAGACGCCGAGAATGAAACTTTACATCAAGAAAGTCGAGCGTGAGAAAATTCGCATCAAGCAGCCTGATGGGACGGAGATTGAAAAAGAGCGTGAAGATGGACCGATTCGTGTCATTGTCTCACGCACGGATGACAATTTTCTGCGCAAGCTCTTTGAGGCAGAAGTGCCTGAGATTTCCGAAGGGCTGATTCTCATCAAGGGCATTGCACGCGTGCCGGGCGAGCGCGCCAAAGTTGCCGTCGAATCCACCAGCAACCGCATTGACCCTGTCGGCGCCTGCGTTGGACACAAAGGCAAGCGCATTCAGAATATCGTGCGCGAACTGGGCAACGAAAATATCGACGTGGTCAGCTACAGTGATGAGCCACAGATTTACATCGCACGTGCGCTGCAGCCAGCTAAAATTGACCCGATGAGCATCTTTGCTGACTTCAAAAACAAAAAGGCACGTGTGATGCTCAAGCCCGACCAAATCAAGTATGCAATTGGTAAAAACGGCAATAATATACATCTTGCAGAAAAGCTCACCGGCTTTGAGATAGAGATTTATCGCGAACTCGATAAAGCACTTCAAGATTCAGACGATATCGACATTATTGCATTTCGCGAGGAGTTTGGCGACGATATGATTTACCAGCTTTTGGATAGCGGCTTAGATACGGCACGCAAAGCACTTGAGGCAGGCGTTGAGGGCATTGAGCGGGCGCTGCTTCTTTCTCCGAAGCGCGATGAGCTCTTTACGGACTCAAAGCGAGCTAAGGCGAACACGCGTATCATTAGCGAAGACGAACGCAAGTATTGGCGACGCATCGCCGAAAGCATCTACAAGACCCTTCAAGATGAATTCGAGCATGAGGTTGGTGAAACCCACACCTCAGATGCCAATCCACATCAGGAAGCGGCTCTGGAAGAAAATGCTGCTAAGACCGATTCTAATACCGAACCGACCGCTGCAGATGTGTCGTCGGCTCAGCCTAAACCTGACGACACCACCGTCTAAGCGTCCTTAACTTGCATTGCTGAAAGGAAGAATTGATATGAGCGAAGAAAAGAAGTATAAAATCGCCGACATTGCAGAGGAACTGTCGATATCTGCACAGGACTTGCTCGACTTTTTGCGCGAACGCGACATCAAGGCTGCCTCGCCTTCTTCTAAAGTCCCCGAAAGCGTGCGCGCCATGATTTTTGAAAACTTCAGCGATGCCAAAAAACTCAGCGACATTCACCGCAAGTTCAAAGCTGAAAAGGAACGCAAAAAGAAAGCTCTTGATAGCAAACCCGAATCGTCACTCAAAGTCAATAAACTTAAGCGGTCGGCGCCCTCTTTCAAGGCAGAACCCGCTCTGCCCACGGTTGAGCTAAACACCGAGACAGTTGCGCATGAAACATCGGCTGCGACAGCTTCTCTTGATGCGAACCCTGCACCTGTCTCCATCGAGAGTGATGCGCCAACGCCAGCACTCCAAAATGCACCATCTTTCGAGACCCCCAAAGTTGCTGAATTGGAACCCGACACTGCCGAGCCCGAACCTGCTCCCGTTGAACTGGTTGCACCCGATGCTCAACCCGAACCCATACCCAGCGCAACCGTGGAGCTCGACAAGACTGACACAGCAGATTCCAGCCTCTCTCCTGATGGCTCTGCCGATGCCAACACTGCACCAATTTCTGATGCAGCTCCAGCAGAAGAGGCAGTGATGCCGCTCTCGCCAGACCCTGATGCCACCTTGCCAGACCCTGACACACTCACCGACACAGCTACCGAGACGACACCGCAGACCGATGCGGTTCAGGATGAGACTTTGACCGTCAGCCCAGAGACGCCAGAAAAAACAGATTTACAGCGTGAAATTGAGCATCAGCAAGCGGAAATTGCCAAGAAGTTCAATGTCTCGGAAAATGTGGGCGGCTTGCGAGTGCTGGGCGAAATTGACCTGTTCAAGAAAAAGAAAAAAGAAAAGAAAAAACGGTTTGGCGAGCAGGCTCGTGCCCTTACTGAGCACACTAAGTCAGCCGACGCTCTGCCTACTGCCACGGCACCTAAGGCACCCGCCGCGCCTGCCAAGCCAATAGAAGCCAAAAAAGCTCAACCGGCTGCTACTGAGCCACAAAAGCCAGAGTTTTTTACCACTGCCGAGCCGGCTAAACCTGCTAAAAAAGCGACGGACGACAAGCTCGAGGGCGAACCGAAACCCAAGAAGAAAAACAAGCGGCACGAAATTGATGAGAAAATCATCGAGCGCAACATTCGTGAAACCATGCTCAGCGAACTGGGGGAAATTTCTTCTCGCCAGAAATTCCGCAAGCAGCGACGCCGCGAACGTGAGGAAAAAATGGAACTTGAGGCGGCACAGCGCGAAGCCGAAGATAAAATTATCAAGATTACAGAGTTTGCCACCACGCACGAATTTGCCGACCTGCTGGGCATTACTCCCAAAGAAGTGATTGAAAAATGCTTCCGCATGGGCAAGTTTATTACCATCAATCAACGCCTCGATCGTGAAACCATAGAACTCCTTGCCTTAGAATTCGGTCGTGAAGTCCAGTTTATTTCCGATGTAGAAGCCACACAAGTTCAAACTGAAGAAGACCGACCGGAAGATTTAGCCAAGCGTCCGCCTGTTGTTACCATCATGGGGCATGTCGACCATGGCAAAACTTCACTGTTAGACTACATTCGGCGCAGCAACGTGGTTGCCGGTGAGGCGGGCGGCATTACGCAGCACATCGGCGCCTACGAAGTCACGCTGGAAAACTCTGAAAAAATCACCTTCTTAGACACGCCCGGTCACGAAGCCTTCACGGCCATGCGCGCCCGCGGTGTGCAGGTAACCGACATTGTGATTCTTGTCGTCGCCGCTGACGACAGCGTCATGCCCCAGACCATTGAAGCCATCAATCACGCCAAAGCGGCAAACGTGCCGATTGTGGTGGCTATCAACAAAATCGATAAACCCGAAGCCAACCCCGACAAGATTCGTGCCCAACTTGCTGAAAATGGGGTTACGGTTGAAGAGTGGGGCGGCGATGTGCAATGCCAAGAAATTTCCGCTAAAAAAGGCATTGGCGTTCGTCAGTTGCTCGATAAAGTGCTTGCACAAGCCGACTTGATGGACCTGAAAGCAAACTACAACCCCAATCGTCTGGCAAAAGGCGTGGTGATTGAAGCCGAGTTAGACAAAGGCAAAGGCGCTGTGGCAACTGTTCTGGTTCAAACAGGCTTGCTTAGAGTGGGCGCCCCGTTCGTTGCCGGCGTCGCATATGGTCGTGTGCGCGCTATGCTCGATGAACGCGGACGGCGTGTTTTGGAAGCGCATCCGTCGCAACCGGTGCGTGTTTTGGGCTTCGAGGCGCTGCCTGAAGCTGGTGATGTCTTCAACGTGATGCCCTCCGACCGTGAAGCCCGTGAAGTTGCCATGCGCCGCCAACTGATTCGCCGTGAGCAAATGCTTCGTCAGACCACTCGTGTCAAGCTCAACGAAATCTCTAAACAAGCACAAAGCGGACAAATCAAAGAGCTGCGCATTGTGCTCAAAGCTGATGTCGGCGGCTCTATCGAAGCGCTGGCGGATGGCTTGATGAAGACCAGCACCAATGAGGTTAAAGTCAATATCATCCACAAAGGTGTCGGACAAATCACGGAGAGCGATGTCCTGCTGGCTGCCGCTTCCGATGCTATTATCATTGGCTTCCGAGTCCGTCCAAACCTCAATGCCAAGCGGCTTGCTGAAAAAGAAAACATTGATATTCGTTTCTACACTGTCATCTATCATGCCCTTGAAGAAATTAAAGATGCTCTCGAGGGCATGCTCTCGCCAGAGCTGTCTGAAATTATCGTTGGCACGGCTGAAGTGCGTGAAGTCTTCCGCATCTCAAAAGTTGGCAATGTCGCTGGCTGCCATGTTCTTGAAGGCAAAATTCGTCGCGATGCAAAGGTGCGGCTCTTGCGCGATGGCGTGCAAATCTATGAAGGGGAGCTTTCCTCTCTGAAGCGATTCAAAGATGATGTCAAAGAAGTTGAAACAGGTTTTGAGTGCGGTCTTACACTGGCTGGCTATGACGACATCAAGGTCGGAGACATCATTGAAGCCTACGAAACCGTAGAGACGAAACGCAAGTTGACAGCGGAGTAAAACATTTCAGCACAACCAGCGTCTTTTGATAGCACTGTGCAAACAACCGCCAGCCGCCTCTTGCGGCATCTTGCTGGTCTTTCTGTTGTGCCAGCTATCTGGATGCGTTTCTACTTAACTTGACAAACCAGAAAGGTGGTCCGATGTCGCTTAGAACTGAACGTGTCGCAGAGCTACTCCAACGCGAGCTAAGTCATATCTTCCAAAAAGAGCTACCGCGCAATGGGGCACTTACGACCATTCAAGGCGTAAAAATCTCTCCCGATTTGAGCATCGCTCATGTCTATATTTCAGTGCTTGGCAGCAAAGATATGGCGCAGTCGGTGCTGGCACACATCCGCAAAGAAAGTAAGTTTTTCCGCAAAGAGCTCTCCGCCCGTATTCGTAACCAGTTTCGGCGCATGCCCGAATTAGAATTCCACTTAGATGAGATTGCCGAAAAAGCCGCTCGCTTAGACATGCTCATCAAAGAAGCCAATCAAAACCCTAAACCTGAGCAGTCTTAGTGCTAAAACTAAGTTCGTTGTGGTTCATGTCTACTTTTACACACGCCGCACGCTCTCGTGAATGTCCAGCCCAACTGTTGCTGATTGATAAGCCCTTTGGCTGGACCTCATTTGATGTGGTTGCCAAAGTTCGCAATGCTTATACACGCGCTGGATTCCGATGCAAGGTCGGACATGCTGGCACCCTTGACCCCAGAGCAACCGGCTTGCTGCTGTTAGCAACTGGTAAAAAAACAAAAGACCTTGCGCATCTTGAAACTTTGGACAAAACTTACTCGGGCTGTATTAAGCTCGGCGCTCAAACTCCCAGTTATGACAGCGAAACAGAAGAATACAACCACCAACCCACAGATTCGCTTTCTCTTCACCTTATTTTAGAGACAGCGAGCCGCTTTACTGGTAAAATTTCACAACTTCCACCGATGTATTCAGCGGTGTGGCATCATGGACGGCGGCTTTATGACCTTGCACGCGCTGGTCAAGTCGTGGCGGACCGTAAAGCCCGTGAGGTCGAAATTTTCGAATTTTCTATCACGGACTTTTGTTGTCCATTCGTGTATTTTCGTGCCCGTGTGTCAAAGGGCACGTATATTCGCTCTTTAGCTCATGATTTTGGTCAAGCTCTGGGTGTAGGCGGCTATCTGTATGCCCTTCGGCGTGAGCGCATTGGCACTTTTGATGTTGCACACGCCCAAGCCCTTGAGCATGTTCTTGCAGCGATTGCCGCCGCTGGAACCTCAAGCCATGTAATACACATTGACTCATGAAGCACTTTCGCTACACCAACGGGCAGCTCCTTACCATGCGTCATGAACTGGCTGCACCCTTTCCCCCTCGCACCTCTGCCATCACATTAGGCACCTTTGATGGCGTTCATCTTGGGCATCGCAAAATCATTTCGGCTCTGACCTCAAAAGCTCGTGCCGCTCATCTGCAATCTGTGCTGATTACTTTCGAGCCGCATCCGCGCACCGTTGTGGCGAAAAAGGATGCCCAGCCCGTGCAACTTCTGACCACGACTGATGAAAAAATTGCCTTGCTTTCCACCCTCCGCTTAGATGCCGTCGTGGTCATTGACTTCACTAAGGCTTTTTCTGAACTTTCTCCAGAAACCTTTGTCGAGGAGATGTTGCTCAAAGAATTTGGGCTGGCGGCGATGGTGATTGGCTATGACCATGGGTTTGGGAAAGACCGCAGCGGGACAATGCAAACCTTACAAGCGCTTTCTGCTAAACACTCTTTTTCGGTAGATGTGGTCGAGGAGCTTGTGGTCGAGCAGCGCGCGGTATCCAGCACGTTGATTCGCTCGCTTTTGTCAGCCGGTCGCATCAGTGAAGCCAATCGGCTCTTAGGCAGTCCGTATCGGCTCACGGGCAAAGTGATTTACGGCGACCAGCGCGGACGCCTCATCGGCTTTCCTACGGCGAACTTGGCACTGCCTGACCCCTTGAAGCTCGTGCCCTACCCCGGCGTGTATGTCGCCGATGCGTTGCTTGGCACCGCTCGCCTGCGCGCTATGGTCAACATCGGCTACCGTCCCACCGTATCTGACGCCACTCAATTAAGCATAGAAGCCCACATTTTGAACTTCACTGGCGATTTGTATGGGCAAGTCATCACGCTGGAATTGCTCTCTCGCTTGCGTGATGAACAGAAATTTACCAGTCTTGCCGCACTCAAAGCACAATTGGAACGCGATAAGCAATCGGCCGCCGCTTTTTCCGCCTCATCTCCAGCTTTGCAGCACACCTAAATCCCAACGCTCATTTTTCTTCTGCCAGATGTCACGCTTTGGCGTATCTATGGGTAACGCCGTGGATGGGTTTGACAGGTTAGCCGTTCTTTGCGAGGTCTTCTTGTCTGCTACGCATTTTTACTTGGAGATTTCGTTTGTCCTCTGCGAGCTTATTTGTTGTGTCATAACTTTTAACTAACATTCAACCGGGATAGAATGATGAAGCATACCACCTCTACCAGATATACCATAGCACTAAAGCGTGCCATAGACATGATACGTGCCAGCCAACAAGTGTTAGCACGAGAGCAGCAGCTTGTGGAAAGTAGCTTGTCAAACTCCGATATACCTTTGCCTGTGATAATGCAATTAGTCATAGACCTAAGCAAGAAAATGGATGGAGAGTTGCTCATGCTGGTCGCACAGCGCCACAGTGGTTGGGAAAACGCTTTTCGTGTATTTTACGAGCGGCATCGTGAATATTTATTCTATATTTGCAATCGGGAGTATTGCAACCAAATCGGTGCTGATGCTGTCCAAGATCTTGTGCAAAAAACTTTTATCCGTGCCTTTGAAAAAGCCCATACTTTTCGTGCCGATGATACCTTGAGCCCTGACGACAGCCTCAAGCGCACGCGTGGCTGGCTGCGGCGCATTGCGGCAAATTTGCTTCGCGATTCCTACCGCCATAACACGAGCATACCGACTGAACCTCTAACAGATGCCCATATTGCCCATACATCTATGCTGGCTGAAAGCAATTTACAGGATTCTCAAGACTCAAAGCGGATGAAACTTATTAAAGATGCCCTGAACAGTCTGACAGAGCGCGAGCAAGACATTATGCGAACCGTCTATCAATGGTATGAACCAGGTAAGAACTTGCCTGCGCATGTCATAGAGGAACTGACCCAGCGCTATAACACCACACCTGAAAACATTCGCCAGATTTTGAGTCGCGCACGCAAAAAAGTCAGAGAATTCATTAAGAGAAATTCATCGTAGTTGTCTTAACGATATCACTTTATAGGTGATAACTATGAACAAACCACAATTTCAACCGGATGCGCCTGACAATCTTGATGCACTAATTTACCGTGCCATGATAGAGATGAAATGGATTGAGCCGATTGATGAAAACACACTTCAGAAAGATGAGCAAGATTTTCAGGCGGCTCTTCAATCAGGACAGATATGTTTGCCTAAGAGGCTCGAGTCGCCTGATGAGATTCTTGCCAAATTTCGGGCAAGCAAAACTTCCACGCCCCCTTCCGACCAAACCATAGGTGAGCAAATGGCACGTGCCGCCCGCGAAGGCGGCACCATTCCCCCAGATGTCGAAGAGCAGATGCAACGTGACCGTAAGGAAGCTGAAGCTAAACTCCAAAAGCAGCAAGGATATGACCACCTCTTTGATTGATACGGCACTCTCTCGCGCCGACGAAATTGCTGAACTTGCCGAGTTCATCGCCGAAGAATACGGCTCAAACGGTAGAGTCGAGCCGCTTAGCATTGCGCGACGGAAAAATATCACCCACAGTTTCGGATACTACAAAAATGCTTTCGATGGCATGTTGGAGTATTACGAAAAACGCTTTCACATCTACTGCAACCTTAGCCGTGTCGAGCGCCACGACTCACCGAGAGCACGTTTTACCCTTGCGCATGAATTAGGGCACTATTTTATTGACGAGCACCGCAATGCGTTGCAGTCCGGCTTTGCACCGGCGCACCTTTCTGTTTGCGAATATGAATCCGATAACCTTGTGGAGCGTGAAGCCGATTGGTTTGCCTCCAATCTTTTGATGCCGCGTTCTCACTTTTTGCAGCTTGCTAAAGATTTTTCACTTGGTATGCAAGGCATTCTGGCGTTACAGCGTCATTTTCAGACTTCTGTGACCAGCACCGCCTTGCGTTATGCACAGATGGGTCTCGTGCCTTGCCTTGTTATGAAATGGGATTTCCAGCGCGGACTTATCTGGAAATTCACTTCTGACGACAAATTTATTTCGCAATTTCCTTCTCCGCTTTCTGCCACACGCGCGCTTCCTGAAAATTCACCGACGCTTTGGGCGCTCATGAACGCCAAACCGCCCCAGCAAGGATTTTTTGCCACGAAGGTTAGAGCTGGTGTCTGGTTCCCAGCCCTGAACAATCCAGCCTTGCGTGATGCCGCCTGCATCGAGCAAGCCATGCGCTTAGGGCAATTCGGGGTGCTGACATTTCTCTACTTTGTGGACTGATGTGTCACGCCTTGGCGTATTACAGGTAGGCGTCGCACTCAAGCACGCCGAAGCGTTTGCATGGTAACTTGCATTCAATCCGCAAAATCGGAGAGCAATATGAAAAAGTATCTGATTCTTCTTGAACGCACTCGGCAAGGCTACTTGGCATTTTCACCTGACTTAGAAGGCTGCACCGCTACGGGCAGTACGCCCGAAGAAGCCAAACAGAACATGGAACAAGCCATTAAAGCTCATCTGTATTGGCTGGCTAAGGATGGTCTCCCGATTCCGCCGCCGCGCTATCGCTCCAGTTACATCAAGGTCAGTGCTTGACCAGATGTTCATGTTTTCAGTAGCTTATTGCCCGATGCGAGCAAGCCGTCAACGCCATCATGATGGGCTTGCTATAGCCATGAGCGATGCCGTCTCTTCAGCCGGTTTTCTTGCTCGGGGTTGAATCCGAAGGAGACTTTCTTCATCCACTTCATCGATGAGCTCTGGACTCATATACATCTTGGCATATTCACGATAGACGCCCGACTTGACAAACAGATTGAAGAGGTCAGGGTCAAGGTGATTGTCCTCTTTCATCTTGCCCATAATCGCCATGGCTTCGCTGAGGGTCTTGCCGCGCTTGTAGGGTCGGTCAGTTGCCGTCAGGGCTTCAAAGACGTCAGCAATTGCCATGATGCGCGCGGGGATGGACATTTGCTCTCGGGTCAGGCCTCTTGGGTATCCTGTGCCATCCATTTTTTCGTGATGCCCGCCGGCGTATTCTGGCACGCGCATCAAGCTACGTGGAAACGGCAGCTTTTCCAGCATCTCAATCGTGATGACGATATGGTCATTGATGATTTTTCGTTCTTCGGCTGTCAGGGTCCCGCGACGAATGCTCAAGTTATAGACTTCCTCGTCAGTGAGCAAGCATACCTCTTCGCCATTTATCATGAGCTTTCGCCTACCAATGCGCTTGATGCGCTCAATGCTTTCATCATCTAAGTATTCGCCCCCGATATTGACCCTTTCAATGAACTTTTGTTCATCATCGAGTTCAGCCAGCTTTTGCTTGAACTCTGCTTCAAGCTGTTCTGGAGATTTTCCATTAAGTGCATGCAAGGCGCGTTGGTATTCAAGGGCTAAATCGCGCCGCAGAATTTCAAAGCGCGTTTTGACGGTTTCAATGCGGTCGTAAATTTTTTCGAGCTTTGTGGCTTTATCCATTATGTTGACTGGGGTAACGATTTTGCCACAGTCGTGCAACCATGCTGCAATGTGCAGCTCATACCACTGCTCCTCGTTCAGATTGAAGTCTCGGAAGGGCTCTTCTTGCGACTCGCATGCGGCTTTGGCTAACATTTCAGTCAGCACGGGCACGCGATTGCAGTGTCCGCCCGTGTATGGCGATTTTTTGTCAATCGCTTCGGCAATGAGACGGATAAAGGCTTCCAGTAACTTGCGATGGGCTTCAAAGAGCATTTGATTTTCTAGGGCGACCGCCGCTTGTGAAGCCAAGGAGTAGATAAAATTTTCATCATTTTTGTCGAATGGAATGACATACTTTGCCGTTGCTTCTTCGTTGGTCAAAAGCGCATTGGGGTCTGTTTTCTTGTTCAAGAGCTGAATGGCGCCAATGGTTTCTTTGTTTCGGTTGAGCATTGGCACGGTCAGCATAGACTTCGTGCGATAACCGCTGGTCATATCAAACCCGCGATTGAAGCTGTAGGTGGCATGCGGCGGAATTTCATAGACATCTGGAATGTTAAGCGGCACTCCCGAGAGCGTGGCGGCACCGACAATGCTGCTGTTGCTAATCGGCATGGTAAATTCCTTGAAGGGAATGCGCTTCGAGGAATTCTTGGTATGACGGAAGCGCAGCTGCTTATTGGCAAAGTAATTTGCTGGGTCTGCGGCGACACCGGGCTTATCTTCTACCACATACACGCTGCCAGCATCAGCCCCAGTAATTTCCATGCAAATCGAAAGAATCATTTCCAAGAGCTTGGTGACATCTCTTTCGCTGGAGAGCGCGATACCAATGTCGTTGAGTTTGTGCAATTCATCGCGCTGCTCAATTAGCTGGCGCTTCATTAGGTCAAACTTGTCACGGTCCTTGAAGAAGAACTGCACGCGGCGTAGCATCACGGCAAACTGCCGATGACTAATCGGGGTTTCCAGTATGTCGATAATGTGTGAATCCAGCAGTTCCGTTGGGTCTGGCAAATCTGCCATTTCTTCGGGCGTAGCGATGACCACAATCGCAAATCGGCGTTTGGCATACTTCATGAGAAGGCGCTCTATGCGATGCGCAATGGCTGGGTCGGTCAAAAACACGACATCCGCATCGGGTAGAATGTGCGCATGCTCAATGATGGTGCAGCTATGGGCAGTAGAATGGTAATCGTAGAGAGAGTGCATGACTTTGAGCCCGTCCTGAAGAACGCTGGGGCTCAAGCCGACAAGATCGTAGATATGGATTTTCTCACTCTTCGTGCGAGATAATTGCTTACTCATATATTGGGCGCGTTTTACAATACATTAAACTTGCGTTAAGAATATGAAGAAAACTTTGCTCTCCTCCAATTTCTTTGTGCGCCCCTGCTTTTCGTCCAAATCGGCTGGCATGATTCTTGCTAAGGCTTTTTTAATTTTTTTTGATGTGCTTTTTTTAAGAGGACACTTTGAAAATCGCCACAGGAGATGTTTATTTTTGCGCTTTTCTCGACGCTAATTTGGGGTCAAATGCACACAACAGACAGTCGCACCGCATCGCTTTTTTCAAAAACCGAAGCGTATCGCACCATTTTTCCACATTTGCAACATCAGCTTTACCTCAACCATGCGGCGGTTAGTCCGCTATCGTCTCGCGTGGTCAATGCCATTCAGGGATATTTGTCAGAGCGCAGCGAGTGGGATGTGGAAAACTACACCACGAGACTTCTGCCCACGCTGAACTCGGCACGCCAGCGCGTCGCATCGTTTATCCACTGCGAGCCACATCAATTGGCGTTCGTGCCCAATACCAGCTATGCCCTCAATATCCTTGCGCAGGGACTGAAGTGGCAAAGCGGCGACCGCATCTTGCTCTATGAGCGAGAGTTTCCCGCCAATGTCTATCCTTTCCTCAACCTTAGAAAACACGGCGTTGAAATTGATTTTGTCTCATCGCGCCAAGGACAAATTTTGCTCGACGATATTGAAGCCAAACTGACCCCGCGCACGCGCCTTGTTTCCATGAGCTATGTGCAATTTCTGACCGGGTTTCGTCTTGAGCTTGCAGCACTGGCAGAGCTTTGCCATCGCCACGGCGCGCTTGTCTCGATTGATGCCATTCAGGCTTTAGGCGCCATGCCGATTGATTTCAAGCGCTCTGGCATTGATTTTCTTGCCGCGGGTTGCCACAAGTGGGCAATGTCGCCAATGGGCATTGGAATTATGGCGATGACCGATGCGCTGCTCGAGCAACTGGAGACGCCATTTGTCGGCTGGCTGAGTGTCGAAGATGGCTGGGATTTTTTCAACTACGGTCAAGATTTACTCGATGATGCGCGCCGCCATGAACTGGGCACACAAAACTGGATTGGGCTGGTCGGCTTGAACGAAGCCTTTGCCCTGTTTCACGAGCTGGGTTCAGAGACGATTGCGGAAAAATTGCTGCTGCTATCGTCCTATCTCTGCCAGCGTTTGCAAGAGGAAGGTTTTCGCACTGCGTTTGTTGCCGAAAAGCAACACTGTTCGGGCATTGTCTCCATTCAAGGCTTAGCCAATCCATCAGATGTTCAGCAACAATTGATGCAAGCGCATATTGAGGTTTCCACACGCGAAGGGCTACTGCGAGTTTCTCCGCATTTTTACAACACGATTGATGACCTTGAGCACTTTTTGGCACAGCTCAAAGCTACTGTTCAACCTAAACCTATTTACAGATGACCCCACGAGAGGCTGTTATTGCGCTGCTATCGGGCGCAACACTGTCGGCGGCTGACATGCAAAGTGTGGTTCGCGGCGTGATGCAAGGCGATGTCTCAGATGCCGTGATTGCCGCTTTGCTGGTACTTCTGCGCCAGAAAGGAGAAACGATTGAAGAAATCTACGGTGCCGTGCAAGCCATTATGGAATTTGCCGACAAGATTTCTTTAGACCCACACGCGATTGATACCTGCGGCACAGGCGGCGATGCGGCTGGCACCTTCAACATTTCGACCATTGCGGCGATTCTTGCTTGCAGCGCGGGCGCAAAAGTTGCCAAACATGGCAATCGCTCGGTCTCCAGCAAGTGCGGCAGTGCCGATGTCTTGGAAGTGCTGGGCATTCAGGTTGAGCTGACCAAAGAAAAAATTGTTGAGGTCTTCAAGCAAACTCGTTTTGCCTTTCTCTACGCTCCACTCTACCACAAAGCCATGAAGCGTGTTGCCAGTGTGCGGCGCGATTTGGGCGTGCGCACCATCTTCAACATGCTCGGTCCGCTTGTCAATCCCGCTGGCATTTTGCGCCAAGTGGTCGGTGTCTATGACCGTGAGCTGACTGGAATGTTTGCGCAAGTGCTCCGACAGCAAGGCGCCGAGCATTGCCTTATCGTTCACGGTGAAACCAAAGAGGGCTTGGCTTTGGATGAGCCCAGCATTTGCGGCGCCACTTTCGTCTCGGAGCTTAAAGACGGTATCATTTCCAACTACACGGTTAACCCTGAAGATTTCGGCATGAAGCGCCGTCGCCTTGAAGAGCTACGTGGTGGCAATGTGCAAGAAAACGCACAACTTATCTGGCAGATTCTTGACCGCACCGCACCTGAAGCCAAAATTGATGCCGCCATTTACGCTGGTGGCTTTGCCATCTATGTCAGCGGGGTTGAACCCTCACTTGAGCGTGGCATTGCCCGAGCGCGTGCGGAATTGGAAAGCGGTCGCGCCAAGCAAACCTTAGAGCACATCATTGACGCGTATCGCCAAGTGGCCATGGCGACGCCCACGACTTAGAAATTGGATTCATCGCGCCAACGGCTAAGTTTCCACACGCGGCTTGTGTCGTCCCTTACCAGTGTGAAGTTGGCATTGCCCGTTATCTCGAAGACTTCGTTGATGCGAAATCCGACCCGCAGTCGAAAACTTCTGACCACTTGCACTTGCCTTGCATCGCCATCTTGAAAGACAACCGTGTTCCAGCGCAGGTCTAAAATTTCAGCGCTGCGAAACAGTCCTAAGGTGGTGACAAGCTCTACATCGCGAGGCCAGATGACATCTACGCCATTATCAAAATCGCGATAGACAAATGTAAATCGCTCCGAGAGCAATTGACTATACAGTGCTGTATCTCGAGTCAGATATGCAAACTCAAAGTTGCGAAAAAAGCCATCAACCGTTTTTTGGTCGCCCAGTCCCACGCCACTTCTTTCAGATTGCTCCAAGCGCGGCGCAAAAGGATTTATTGTGCAACTCCACAGCACTGCCGCCATACTGCCCAGCATCAGCGCCACTTGCCAAACGCCTCGAAAGGCTTTCGCATTATCTTTCTGCTTTGCTTGTATCACGCTCGCCGCCTGCTTATTGACTTTGTTGATGATGGTTTTGCATGACTCATAAACCATGAAGTTAAAACTGTTGTTCTTTGCGCAAGAGATGCTAATTTTGCTTAGACCGCATCACAAATTTTCAAACGCCAAACTCAAATGTCTGACCAACCGTTGCAGTCTCATCAGGCTTTTTCATCTGAATCAATTGGTGAGGTTTCTCGCCGAGAATTTCTCAAAGCATTTGCGACGGGCGGCGCTGTTCTTGCCTGCGGCAGTGCGCTGGCAACTTTTGTGGCAGCATGCAGCAGCAATGCTTCTGACTCTTCCACCCAAGCTCCACTGACGGGCGCTCGAGAGCAAATTACGCTGGCGAATGTGCCGCAACTTCAAACGGTCGGCGGATTTTTGCGCCGCGCCTTTCCAGGGCGAAATAACGGTCGTGATGTGCTCATCGTGCGCGTGGCACCAAGCGGCACGGATGCCTTCCGCACTGCATCGGTGGTCTGCACGCATCTGCAGTGTAATGTTGAAAATCCGCAAGGCACGTCGGTGGTCTGTCTCTGTCACGGTTCCCGGTTTAGTGTCAGCGGTTCAAACTTTGGTGCCGTGCTCAATGGTCCAGCCGCCTCGCCACTTCAGACCTTTCCGACCAGTTTTGATGGCAGTGTCATCACCATTTCTTTTTGAATGAGCATGGTGAGGCTCAATTGCTACATGGCAGGTATTTTGCTTTTCTGTGCTTTCAGTAGTGTGGATGCATACGCTCAATTTAAGCGCAATCTGACCATGCAGATTTTTGCGCTGTCTTCGTCTTCGCAAGTGTCTTCCACTTGGGCTGAGGGTTCGCCGACTTCTGACCCTCATCTTCACGACTCTGCCCGCTACGACTCTACTCGCGCCGAGACGCGCACACGCACATTGAAACTTTTGCCAGATAATCTCACCATTTTTGAATCGGTCTTATGGGGAAGCGCTGGCATTTTTCGCGGGTTTTCACCGCTGACCCCAGAGGCGCGCCAGAGAGAGTTGGATTTTCGCCGCACCATGCTCTCGACGCATCAAGTCTTGGGCTTTGCCACCTTAGCGCTGATGACTGCTTCAGTGGTGTTTGGGCAGATTTTGCTCAACGACTACGAGGCGCTCCGCTTTGAGGAAGCCCTACGCAACCGTCAAACGCATCGCACGCTGTCTATCATCACTTTTGGCACCTACATGAGCACGGCTGCCATGTCCACTTTTGCACCACCGCCGCTCATTCGCCGTGATGAATGGAACACCGTTAGCACGCATAAGCTCTTTGCTATCTTTCACTTTTCAGGCATGGTTGCGCAGCCAATTTTAGCTATCATGGCAAGCAATTCTCGCGACCTTGAGCAAATTCGCACCTTGCGCCGAGCTCATCAAATCGTCGGATACTTCACGCTTGCCGCCCTTGCCGCCGCCATGCTGACCCTAACCTTTTAAGGAACTCTTGTCTTTTGATAACTGTTTTGGCGTTAAATGTTTATGACAACCCTAACCGTAATTTTTCTTTCAATTCTGAACATTTGCCACAGTCGTATGCTTCAACAGCGCACAGTTGAGTCAACTTTTTTTGTTT
>Ga0197142_1001464_pt1 | contig 21656 bp, 16 predicted proteins | sample GBS60_MetaG_FD_148614 | JGI IMG/M metagenome (GOLD analysis project Ga0197142, IMG submission 148614) | Sediment microbial communities from Great Boiling Springs, Gerlach, Nevada, United States - GBS 60_MetaG | ecosystem: Environmental > Aquatic > Thermal springs > Hot (42-90C) > Sediment... | reverse complement strand
TACCCGCTGATGCGGGCCGCCACAGACTTCCTGGTCGCCTATGTCAAGAAGGGCGAGGACGGCAAGTACCACATCATCCCCTCCGTATCGCCGGAGAACTGGGGACTCACGGTCGATTTCCGGCTCAACCGCGACTGCATTATCGACCTGGCGCTCACGGAGTTTCTGCTCGACGCCATGCTCGAGGCGTCGAAAATTCTCAACCGCGACGAAACGCTTCGACCGCGCTGGGAGGAGATCCGGCGCAATCTGGCGCCCTATCCGGAAGGCGACGGCCCCTACGGCCGGGTGTGGCTTGACGTCGTCGACGCACCGCCGGAATGGGTCTATAACGTCCCGGTCACCAGCTCACCGGTCTTTCCCGCCGAGCAGGTGGGACTGGACCGCCGGCCGGAACTTCTCGATATCGCTCGGCGCACGGTCGCCACAATGCGCCTGGAAGGCGGCAACGACCTGGTCTGGCAGCCGCTCGTGCGGGCGCGCCTGGGCATGCTCGACCTGGAGTGGTTCAAGCGCGAGGTCCGTTACTGCCTGATTCCGAACGGCGCCGCCAACGACCGCGTCCGCCAGATCGGCGGGCGCTACCGCGACTGGACCAACTTCGACTTCATGATGCGCATGGGTATCTGGACGGAGAATCTCGCGCTGCCGGCCGTCATCAACGAGTGTCTGCTCCAGAGCACCCACGGCGTGATCCGGCTGTTTCCCAACACGACGAATCTCGGCCCTGCGCGCTTTCGCCACCTGCGCGCCAAAGGGGCTTTTCTGGTTAGCGCCGCCTGGGACGGCTACCAGGTCACCGAAGCCGAGATTCTCAGCGAGAAGGGGACGAGGCTGCGCCTGGTGAGCCCCTGGCCGGAACCGGTCGTGCTGACAGGCAACCAGGAAGTTCCCTTTCGGCTCGCCGAGGGCATCCTGGAGTTCGCTACCGAGCCCGGCCGAACCTATCGGATCTTGCCGCGCCGATAGCCTTCTTTCAGACGGCTGCCGGCACGCCCAGATCCGGCGCCCGTAGCGGCGACATCACCAGCTCCGGCGCCTGCCGCTTCAGCAGCTCGAGGGCGATTTCGGCCCGGCGCACGCGCTCGCGCGACAACGCGACGACCGTATGTTCCAGATGCGTCCCGCTCGGGTAGACATCGGGCGCATTCCGCAGGCCGAACTTCAAGTAGATGGGCGCCGCAACCCGCACCAGATCCGCCGCCTCGTAGTAACGAATGAAGCCGCCGATGTTGTCCGGCGCCTCGAGATAGAAGTCGATCACCGCGTCGATGGCCGCTCGGATCGAAGCGACCTGCGCCAGGGACAAATCCGAAGGGATGTTGATGGTGTCGGCGCCCAGATCCTCCAGGATTCGCGCGCTGGCGGGATTGGCCGGCGCCATCATCACCGAAGTTTTGATGACGAGTTCCTTGGGCAGATCGCCCGCCTGGCGCATCTTCCCGATGAGCTGGAGGACGCCGATATCTGAGACCAGCACGCTCCGGAGGCCGAGCTCGACGGCGCGTTTGAGGTCCTCGATGGCATAGCGAAGCTGGTCGGCGCCGCGCAGGCTCAGGCCGAGCGTTTTGCCGGCGGCCGAGAAAGCCTGCGCCCCGACGTCGAAGGTCGCCCTCGGCCCGATGAAGAGATTCACTTCGATGCCGTGTTCCCGGCCGATGGCGCACATCTCGGCGATTTCGGCCGCCGTCATCAGCATCATGCCGCTCCCCTGGCTGATCCGGTGAACCGGGACGTTGCGCTTTTCCGCCTCCGCGAGCGTCGCGCGCAACACCACGGGTCCCTCCGTGCTCGGAATCTCGATGCGGTATTGCCCGCCGTCGGTAAATCGCTTCGTTGAAGCAGGCGCCGGGGCCGGGTCGCGCGCCGGCCAGCCCAGAGCTTCGATCGCTTCCTCGACAGATCTCATCGTGTTTCCTCCCGAAAAGCGACTGGCGCCGCCGTGTTGAGGGATTCCTCCACAAGCTCGTAGCCCCGGCGCGCGATCTCGACCCAGAGAATTTCCGCCTGATGGCCTTTGAGGGCAAAGATCTGCCGCACCAGGTCGCAGACTTGTTCGAAGCCGCGTTCATAGAAGACCAGGACCGAGGGCCCGGCGCCGCTGAGCGCACAGCCGAGCAGGCCCGGCGCCCGCAGCTTGAGAATCTCCTCCAGGCCCGGTACCAGGCCCGTGCGGTAGGGCTGGTGTAATCGGTCTTCGAGTGCGGTCGGGAAGGCGCTGGTGGATCCCTTGGCCAAGGCTGCCACCAGGAGCGCCGCCCGCTGCACATTAAAGACGGCGTCCGTCCGGGTGTAGCAATCCGGCAAGGCCCGCCGCGCCTGCTCCGTAGGCAGGCTGAAATCCGGTACGACGACGGCAACCCCGAAGCGGGCCGGCAGCTCCAACCGGACCGCGCGCGCCACGCCGCCGGAGTCGATGGCGCTTGCCACGATCGAGCCAAGCACGCAGGCGGCCACGTTGTCCGGATGGCCCTCGATCCGGGCCGCCTCGTCGAGAATCCGCAACGGCTTCCAGCCCAGGCCGAGCAGCTTGTCGGCGATCACCACGCCGGCCGTCAGCGCCGCAGCGCTCGAACCCAATCCTTTGCCGATCGGGATATCGTTGGCGATTTCGAGCTCGATCGGAGGCAGCTCGGCATGGACGTCCTGAGCCACGCGCAGCGCCGTCTGCCAGATCAGATTGTCCTCGCCCAGCGAGATGCGATCCGCGTCGCGGCCCGTCGCCCCGATCCGGAGGCGATCGCTTTGCTGGAAACGACACTCCAGATACAGGCCGAGCGCCAGGCCGACCGCGTCGAAGCCGGGCCCCAAGTTGGCGCTCGAGGCCGGCACGCGCAGCTTCCAAACCGTCGCTCTCGACGCCCTATCCATCCAGCGTCACTTTACTCCCTTCGCGGCAAGAACGGTAGGCCGCCAGCACCAGCTCGAGCGCCCGGTAACCCTCCTCCCCCGAAACGGCCGGTTTGCGGCCCGTGCGGATCGCTTCGCCGAAATCGCGGAACTGGCGCTCGAACGGCGTAAGCGGAATCGCCATCGGATCGGCCGAACCCGACAGCACCTCCCTGGCGAGCGGCGGCGGCTCGCCCTCGTAGTCCCGCACATCCCAGGCGGCCAGCTTGTCGCCGGCCAGGATCGCCGTCCCCTTGGTGCCGTGGATCTCCACCCGTTCCGTATAACCGGGCCAGAAGGCGGTCGAGGCCTGGATGACCCCCTGCGCACCGCTCTGATACCGCAAGAGCACGCTGATGACATCCTCGGACTCGATTTTGTGCATGCCGCCGAGCTGCCAGAGAGCGAAGACCTCGCGCACCGGCCCGATCAGCCACAACAGGATGTCCACCTGGTGAATCGCCTGGTTGATGAGCGCGCCTCCGCCTTCCACCGCCCAACTGCCCTTGATCGGGCGCGAATAGTACTCCGGCGTACGGTACCACTTCACGTAGGCGTCGGCTTCGAGGATCTTGCCCAGCTTGCCGTCGGCGAGTGCGCGCGAGATGAACAAGCTGGAGTCGTCGAAGCGGTGCTGGCTGACCACCCCGAGCGGGATGCCCGCGCTCTGAGCGGTTTCGATCATCTTCCGGGCTGTCTCCAGGTTGGTGGCGATCGGCTTTTGCACCTGGATCGGCTTCTTCACCCGGGCGCAGGCCTCGACCGGCTGGAGCCGGAAGTCCGGAAAGGTGCAGACGTCGACGAAATCCACCTCCGGATCGGCGCAGAGCTCCTCGTAGCTCGGAACGTACCGCGCGCCCCAGCGTTCGGCAAAGCGGCGGCCCGCCTCCTCGTTGATGTCGGTGCAGACCGTGACCCGATACCCGATATTACGGTAGGCCTCAGCGTGTTTGTTGGAAATCGCTCCCGTGCCGATGATTCCGACTCTCACAGCAAGATCCTCCTCGAAACAGGGCTTCGCCGACGGCCGCCCCGCTAAAGCGAGAGGCCATGATCGGAGCCGCAGACATAAACCTCAAGGCCGAGGTTGCGAAACACGCAGGCTTTCGTGGCCAGCGCCAGGTTGGCGCCCGCGGCGTCCGGAGCATAGGCCACCTGGATATGGTTGGCCTTGTGCCGCGCCATCATCTGGTCGCGCGTGATCCCGTAGGTCACCGCGTGCATGATCGGCCACTGCCGGGTGGTGATCGCCCAGCGGCGCTCGGTCTCCTCGCGCGGCAACTCGACCACCTTGGCGCGGCCCAGATCGGCCTTCAGCCGCCCGTCCTCGATGAAGATCCGGCTCCAGACAATCTCGCCCGGCTTGCTGATGCCCTTGAGCGTGCCGCCGCCCGCCGGAAAGTACATCGGCGGCTGGCGCTCGCTGACGGCGCCCTTGTAGCCGCCGATGAAATGCTGCGGCGGGGCCGCGCCGGAGATCTCAAATACCCAGACGAACTCTTCGACGCCGTTGACCGGATAGGGCTCACCGTAGCGCACATCGTGCAGCGTCGTCTCGGGATCGAAACCGAGCTTTCTCCAGACCCGGTTGGTGACAAGCGCGTCCAGGCCGGCGCACTCGTCCACTTCATTGAAGTGCGGCAGCGCTTGCCCTTCGTAGAGGATGCGGCCGGTGACGGCATGACGCACCGGAGGCCGGTCCACGTTGTTCAGCAAGCCTTCAACCAGGTCCGAGGCGGGCGCCAGATCCTTCAATCCCTGTTGATACTGAATGCCGATCGTATCGCAACCGAACTCATCCGCCATGCGCACGGCGGCGATATACATGCGGCACTGGTCCAGGATCTGAGCATCGGTGAGGTCGGTCTCATGGTTCGGCCCGGTGATGAACTTCATGCCTTTGGCGTCCAACCAGGAGCGGACCTCCTGCGCCTCGGCGTCGGTGACGGCAAGCATCGCCGCATAGAGCGCCGACTGGCTCAGCCGCTCCTTGAAGACCCCCGTCGGATGCAACAGTTCGTCCGGGATGATGGCGTTGTACATGCCCATGCATCCCTCATCGAAGACGCCCATGATCGCCTTCTCTCGCATAAGCTGCGTCGCCAGCTCTTCGCCGATCCGCTCGGCCTCATCCGGCAGCTTCGCCGCTCCCAGCGCCTTCACGTGGCTGGTGTCGTGCACCACCGGCTCGCCCGCCAACCACTTGCGGAGGCCATTGAGGAAAAACTCGTCGGTGAAATCCACACTCCACAGCGTGCTGTATTTCACGCCCGCCTTCGTGAGCGAACCGTTGAGATTGAGCATGCCGACCAGCCCGGGCCATTGCCCGCTCCAGTTGGCCACCGTGAGAATGGGGCCTTTATGGCTATAAAGACCGGGAAGAATATGATGCGAGTACTGCCAGACCGCCTCGACGACCATGAGCGGCGCCTCGGGGGGGATGTTGCGGAAGACCTCGATGCCGTATTTCTGACTGTCGATGAAGCCGTGTTCCTTCACCGGGTCGACCGGATGGCCCCGCCGGACCTCGCGGCCCAGGCGACGCACCGCCGCCATGACCGCAGCCTCGGCCTGCTGTTGCGCCGGCCAGCAGACGCGGTTGGCGGAAAGTCTCAAATCTCCGTTAGCGATGAGGATGACAGGTTCCGGCATGACCACTATTTAACCACGGCTACCGGTGAAGGGATGCCAGCGAGGCGGCGCGCTATAATCTCGGAGTGTCCGCTGGCGGCCGGATTCGCCGTTCCGTCTGCGCCCTGGATTGTCCTGACGCCTGCGCGATCCTCGTGCACGTAGATGGCGGCCGGGCCACGAAACTGCGCGGCGACCCGGCGCATCCGGTCACGCGCGGCTTCCTGTGCGCCAAAGTCACCCGGTATCTCGAGCGGGAATACTCACCCGACCGGTTGCTCTATCCGCTTCTCCGAACGGGCATCAAAGGCGAGGGCCGCTTCCGGCGCATCTCTTGGGAGGCCGCTCTGGACCTGATCGCCGAACGTCTTGCCGAAATCAGCCGCTCCTACGGGCCCGAGGCGATTCTTCCCTATAGCTATGCCGGAACCATGGGTGTGCTGAACGGCTCGAGCATGGACCGGCGCTTTTTCCATCGCCTGGGCGCCTCGCGCCTGGATCGGACCATTTGCGCCGCCGCCGGCTCGGCCGCGCTCACCGCCTCGCAGGGCTACCGCTATGGGACCGATCCCGAACAGTTCCCCCGGGCGCGCCTGATCCTCGCCTGGGGGGCCAACATCCTGGCCACCAACGTCCACCTGTGGCCTTTTATCGTCGAGGCGCGCCGTCGCGGAGCACGCTTCTATGTCATCGATCCGGTTCGCACGCGCACGGCGGAACTGGCCGACAAACACTTGGCGCTCCAGCCCGGCACGGATCTGGCGCTCGCCCTCGGCATGATGCACGTCATCATCGGCGAGGGGCTCTACGATGCCGAATACGTCGCGCACCACTGCCTGGGTTTCGAGGAGCTGGCCGAGCTGGCGCGTGCCTACCCGCCGGAGCGGGCCGCCTCGCTCACCGGGCTCGAGCCCGCCGAGATTGTCGAGCTGGCGCGAGAATACGCGACTCGGCGGCCCGCGGCGATCCGCCTCAACTACGGGGTGCAGCGAACCGACTTCGGCGGCGCGGCGGTCCGCGCGATCGCCGCGCTTCCTGCTTTGACCGGCGCCTGGCGCGAGCCGGGCGGCGGCCTTCTGCTCAGCACAAGCCACGCCTTTCCCCTGAATCGTCAGGCGCTTGAGCGACCCGACCTCGAGTTGGCCTCACCCCTGAAGCGACCGGCGCGCCTGGTGAACATGTGCGAGCTGGGCAAAGCTCTCACGTCGCTCGACAACCCTCCGATTAAGGCCCTCGTGGTCTACAACTCCAATCCCGCCGCCGTGGCGCCCAACCAGAATCTCGTGCTCGAAGGCCTGCGGCGGCCTGACCTGTTTACCGTCGTCATCGAGCAGTTTCAGACAGATACGGCCGACTACGCCGACGTGGTCCTGCCGGCGACCACCTTTCTCGAGCATACGGACCTCTACTACTCCTGGGGCCACTACTATTTGCAATTGGCGCGTCCCGCTCTCGAAGCGCCGGGCGAGGCCAAATCGAACTTCGAGATTTTCCGGTTACTCGCCCGGCGCATGGGCTTCACGGAACCCTGTTTCGAAGAAAGCGAGGAGGACACGATCCGGGCGGCGCTTTCGAGCGGCCATCCCTTCCTTGAGGGGATCACCTTCGAGCTCCTCTCCCGTGAGCCCTGGGTCCGACTCCGCCTTGGCGAACCCTTCCTGCCTTTCGCCGCCGGAGGCTTCGCGACGCCCTCCGGCAAGTTCGAATTCGGCGCCTCGGCACTCGACTTTCGCCCGCCCATCGAATCCCGCCAGGGCGAGGAGGCGCTCCGGCGCCGCTATCCCCTTGAGCTGATTTCACTCAAGTCCGCCGAAGGGCTCAACTCGAGCTTCGGCCACTGGCCTGAAGTCGACCGGGCGACCTCGGTCGCCCGGCTGAACCCGCAAGACGCGGCCGCCCGCTCTGTCCGCGATGGCGATCCGGTTCGCCTGTTCAACGATCGGGGTAGCTGCGTGCTCACGGCCTCTATCGACGCAAATCTTCAGCCGGGCGTCGTGGCAGTTCCCTCCGTCCGATGGGCCCGCTCCTGTCGGGGAGGGCGCAATGTGAACGCCCTCACCTCCGACCGGTTGAGCGACCTCGGCGGAGGCGCAGTTTTCTATAGTTGTTTGGTCGAAGTCACGCGATGCGACGACTCATACTCTCCGTACTAACTCTGTATGGCGCCTCGACGAGCTTCGTCGGATGTCGGGCTCCGGAATCCGTTCCGGTGGAGACGATCGAAGAGGCGCCCGTGGCGCCACTGGCACCCATGGTTCATGCGGCCGACCCCAACGCCGCCTTCCAACTGGTAAAAGGGTTTTACGAAATCGAGCAGAACGCCTGGCGCTGGACCGCCAGGGAGTTCGCGGTCACGCTACGACCGCCGGCCCGCGCCGACGAGAAGGGTGCCATCTTACGGCTCAAGCTCACCGTGCCCGAGCCGGTGATCGCCAAGCTGAAGTCGGTCCGCTTGAGCGCCCGCCTGGGCGACGCCGTGCTTGACCCTGAGACGTACTCCAAGCCCGGCGAGTACATCTACGCTCGCGACGTCCCCGCGACCGCCTTGGCAGGCGACGCCGTCACGGTCGAGTTTGCTCTCGATAAAGCCCTTCCGCCGGGTGAGGTGGACCAGCGCGAGCTGGGCATTGTGGTTACCTCCGTCGGTCTCGAGCTCAAATGAAGCGCGCCCTGCGCGCCGCCTGGCCGGCCTTTCCGGTCGCCGTTTTCTTGGCTCTCTACTGGCGCGGCCTCTACATCTGGTTCATCCAAGACGACTTTGCCTGGCTCAATCTGAACCTGCGGCTGGCCGAGGGACACCCCCTGTGGCGGCTAGCCTTGGAGCCGGCCGCTCAGGGTACGATCCGACCGTTAAGCGAGCGTCTGTTCTTTATCGCCTTCTACCAGTGGTTCGGTCTGGATGCCCTGCCCTACCGGGCGATGGTTTACCTGACGCAGGCCGCCAACCTCCTGCTGGTCGCAGCGATCGCAAAGCGTTTAACCGGCTCGTCACCGGCTGCGGTCGCCGCCTCCCTGCTGTGGGTAATCAACGCGGGCGTATCGACGAGCCTTTCATGGACTTCCACTTTCAACCAAATCCTGTGCTGCTTCTTCGTTCTGAGCGCCTTTCTGTTCTTTGTTGTTTACACCGAAACAGGAGATCGCCGCTTCTATTTAGCGCAGTGGCTTGCCTTTTTGGCCGGCTTCGGCGCGCTCGAGCTCAATGCGGCCTACCCGGCACTAGCCGGCGCCTACGCCCTGTTGTGCACGCGCCGCTATTTGCTCGGCACCGTGCCGCTGTTTGCGGTATCGGCAGTTTACGCCGCGCTCCACAATCTCGTGGCGCCGAAACCCCAGGTGGGCCCTTATGCATTGTATTTTCAATGGGATATAACAAAGACCTTAATTAAATACGTGATTGCGCTGTTTGGATGGACTCACCCGCTCGAGGCTCCCGCCGCCTCCCCAACCAACTGGCTCGGCGCCATCGGCGCGGTCACCGGCCTGCTCGCCCTGGCGGCATTCCTCGCCGTGAGATCCGCGCACTGGGACTGGCGCCCGGCCTTCCTCGCCTTGTGGTTTTTCATCTTCCTGGGGCCCGTGTTGCCTCTCAGGGAACACTTCTCCATCTACTACCTCACGCTCCCCGCGGTCGGCCCTGCCATGCTGGGCGGTTGGGCGTTCGCGGCAGCCTGGCAGGCTGGGCCTGGTGGGCGGGCGGCGGCCATCCTGGTCGTTGGTTTCTATCTTGGCGTTTCCGTCGCCACAGCCCAGACCACGCTTTCCTGGCAGTTAGGGCGCTCTGAGCAGGTGCGAAGGCTCGTGCTCGGCGTCGGGCGCGCACAAGAGCTCCACGCCAACAAAGTCATTTTGCTTCAAGGCGTTAGCAGTGAACTCTTTTGGGCTTGCGTGAAGGACAGACCCTTCTCTTTGGTCGGCGCCGCCCACGTCTATCTCGCACCGGGCTCTGCTAAGGCGATCGAGCCCCACCCCGAGCTGGCAGAACTTTCCGAGTATGAACTCCCGGCCAGACCCGCAGCCCGCCTGCTTCTCGCCGGCGATGCGGTGGTTTACCGGGTCTCAGGACGCAGGCTCAACAACGTCACTCGGCTGTTCCGAGCCTCGCTGGGCCCACCGGAGCGCCATCCCCCGGCCCGCTGGGTTGATGCCGGAAAGCCCTGGTTCGCCGATCAGATCGGCGCCGGCTGGCAGCCGATCGAGGGCGGCTACCGCTGGATGGGAAGGCGGGCGGAGATCACCTTGGGCGGCCCGCAAACGCCGGGCGAAACCCTTTATGTGGCCGGTTTCTGCCCTGCCCGTCAGGTGGCGGCGGGGCCGCTCGAGTTCAGGGTCAGCGTCAATGGCGACCGGCCGCATCGAGTGCACCTCACCCGCGGGGATCGAGGCTTCGAGTTCCGGTTTCCTCTCCCGGAACAACTGATTGGAAAGGAATCCGTTCTTGTTTCGCTCGAAGTGGACCGTACGTTTTCGCCGCCGGGCGACAACCGTGAGCTCGGCCTAGCTTTTGGCCTGCTGGCGATCCGGTAGCTGCGCCGCGCTTCCCTGTCGGCGAAACTGGTTCGACACCCTCTTGAAATGGCGGGCGGCGACCGATATGGATAACGCAGATGCCGCCGATCGCCCCGTCCGCATCAGGCCTGAAAACGAACGAGACTGTGAAACTTTCCTGTCAAGAAACTCGTCACTGGTGTGGTATGATCTTTGCTCAGGCGCTGCCCAACCGGCGACTGCCGGCGCAAAGGGACCGCCGGGGGCCTCTCCGGTGCTCTTCGTCGGATCGGGCGTTACGGTTTTTGCAACTTTCCCGCCTTTCGCGCGTCTTAACTAAAGCGCATGACAAGGTGATGGAAGCCGCCGGCGGGACCCGACCGGTTGGCGGCGGGATTGGAAACGAGGCGTTGCTGACCGGCAACGTCCTCGGCTGAGAGGGAGAAGGAGGACTTATGGTTAACAAAACCGAGTTGAAAAAGTTCAGGAAGATTCTCGAGGCCAAGCAGGCTGAGCTGGCTCGTGTGCTCCGCAATCGCGACGCCATCGCGATCGAAAAAAGCGCGGACGCCATCGACGAGGTTCAGCACGCCGCCGAGCGAGAGTTGGCCATCCGCAACCTGGACCGCGAGTCTCAACTTCTCCGCATGGTGAAGCTGGCGCTCCAGCGCATGGATGAGGGCAGCTACGGAATCTGTTTGCACTGCGATGAGCCGATCAACCCCAAGCGGCTCGCGGCTGTTCCCTGGGCTCCCTATTGCGTCCGCTGTCAAGAGCAGGTCGACCAGCAACAGACCACCGAGTGGGAACTCGAGGACCTTCTGGTCAACGCCGCGTAATTGTCTCGGACCGGGGCGCGGGTTGTTCTCCCGCGCCCCTCGTGTTTCAGGCCGGCCGAATGCCGATGACCGACCACATTCTCCCTCTCCCCCACGGCTCCCGTCGGTGCGAATGAAACTCCTCGGAGCAGCAGCGCGTGCAAAGCCCGACGGCTGAGATCCGCCCGGCCGGGACCCCGGCGGCGATCAATTCGCGCCGGTTCGCTTCCACGAGATCGAGCCGGATGTCGTCCCGCACTCGGTCAAGCTCCGGCAGCAGGCGCCGGAAGCGTTCGGCCACCTCCGGACCCACCTCGTAGCAGCACGCGCCGATCCCGGGGCCAATCGCGACCAGCAGATCCTCCGGCTGCGAGCCGAAGTTCCCGCAGAGCGCCTCAACCGTCCGCCGCGCGATGCCGCTCGCCGTTCCGCGCCAGCCGGCATGAATGGCGGCAACCGCGCGGCGCCTCTCATCCGCGATCAGAATGGGCAGGCAGTCGGCGGTTCGCACGGCCAGGAGAAGGCCCGGCGTGTCCGTGACGAGCGCATCGCCTTCGCCGACGCAGCCCGCGGTCTGGCGGGCGATGCGCACGATGTCGCTGTGAATCTGCCGAAGCCAGGCAAGCCGGCTCATATCCGGCCAGCCGTCGGTGTTTCGGGTCCCGAAGCCGTGCTCCAGCCAGACGAGCCCGTCAAAGGCGGCGATCCGATAAACGGACGCCTCCTTGCGCACCGAAGCCGGCATCGGGGGAACTCAGGCCGGGTGCGGCGTCTGGGCGATCATCACCTTGCGCTTGAACTCCGCCAGCATGCTCTCGTCCAGGCGGACCTCTGTCGGCCGTCGCACCAGGTACGGCATCCGGTCGATCTTGTCCTGGAGCTTCATCAGCCCGTAGAAGAGGTTCTCCGGACGCGGCGGGCAGCCGGCAATGTAAACATCCACCGGGACGATCTTATCCACGCCTTGCAGCACGCAGTAGGTATTGAAAGGTCCGCCCACGCTCGAGCAGGCGCCCATGGAGATCACCCATTTCGGGTCCGGCATCTGGTCGTAGATCCGCTTGAGCACCGGCGCCATCTTCAGAGTGACCGTGCCGGCGACGATCATCAAGTCGGACTGACGCGGGCTGGGCCGGAATACCTCGGCGCCGAACCGGGCGATGTCGAACCGGGCCGTGCTGGCCGTGATCATCTCGATGGCGCAACAGGCCAGCCCGAACGTCAGCGGCCAAAGCGAGGACTCACGCGCCCAGTTGAAGACGTAATCGACCGTCGTCGTCAGGAAATTCTTCTCGAACTGATTCTGAAGGAAGGACATCCCGCCGGCTCCCAGGCGATCGAATCATGCAACCTACCGGACATTCTAACACCGGGGTCCGCGGCCCGGCCCGGCGGCTGCCTCGGCGTCCGGTTCGAGCGAAACCGCGCAGCGGAAGCCGACGGTGGAGCAACGATCCAGTCCCGGCCACATCAACAGAAACTTCATCCCGAACGCCGCCGGCTTCGGCCCGCCGTCGGCGTACCAGCGCGAGCCTTCGGCTCTGAAGTATGACCCGCCGCGAAGAATGGCAAAGCGCGTCCGGCCGTCCGAATATTCGCTCTCCGTCCACTCCCAGGTGTTGCCGCACATGTCGTAGCAGCCGAACGGGGAGCGGCCGTCGGGAAAGGCCTTCACCGGCGTGGTGCCGCCGCTTGAGCCGTCGTTGCATCGGCCGGGGAGCATCTCGTTTCCCCAAGGGTAGACCAGCGCGTCGGGCCCCTCGGCCGCATATTGCCACTCGAGCTCGGTCGGCAGCCGTTTGCCGGCCCACCGGGCGTAGGCCCGCGCGTCCTCCAGATCCACATAAACTACCGGGTGGTCCTCCAGGCCCTCCGGGGGCCGGCCGCCGCGCCAGTGCTTAAGGAAGTTTTCCGGATGTCGCGGTCGATAACCGGACTCATGAAGGAAGCGCGCAAACTCCAAGTTGGTGACCGGCGCGAGATCGATTGCGTAGCGCGCCAGTCGGATGCGCCGCCGGATGCGAATCCACTGGTGCATGTGCGGATGTCCGTAGCCGGGGATGTAGTCCGTCGAGGTGAGCTGGCCGCACTCGCGGATCCGGTAAATCGAATCCCGGTCAAAATCGACGGGCCCGATGGCGACCATGCCCTCGGGAACTTGGCGCAACGCCGGCGGAGCCGCGCAGGCTCGCGGGATGGTCTGCCGCGCCGGAAAGACCCTCGAGGAAGAAGCTCGGGCGTCCGTGGCAGCCTGGCGCTCGAGCAGCTCCTGCTCGCCCTGGCGCCGGGCGGAGGACGGCCGCGCCAGGAAGCAGCCGATGCCCCGCGGGCGGATTACGCCTTCAAGCAACGCCACGCCGCCGGTGATCACCGGGTGGAGCCGGCGCCCGCGAACGAGATCGAACCATTCCTCCTCCGGCTTGGCCTCAACCTTGAGCAGCGGCCCGGCGATTTCCGCCTCCATCCGGTTCACCAGCGTCCAGAGCCGTGTGCCGGCGCCCTCCCAAAGGCTGGCGTAAACCGGTGGCGCTTCGGTCTCGACCAGCGGCGTCCAGCCCTCGCCGGTGAACAGGTCGGCATAGGCGCGCTGGATGGGCAGCATCGCTCGCAGGATCGAGCGGTCGCGCCCGTTCCAGCCCACCCAACTGCCGAAGACGTTCTCCCAGACGAGCACGCCGGCGCCGTTCATCCACGCCGTGTGAAGCTCGGCGGTGTGATCGTGGTTCCAGCGCTGGATCTGGTGCTGCATGTGCCGCCGCTCGAACCATTTGTTGCGCAGGATGCCGGGAACGGGACTGTCCTTGAGGGCTTGCGCCCACGACAGGTGATGATCATGGAGCCGCGCAAGCGGCAGCGCCAGCTCGCTTTCAAGCACCACGCCCGGCCGCGCCGCGTCCAGACGTTCGCGAAATCGGGTGTCGCCTTGCCTCAGCGTATCCAGAAAGATACCGTCGGCGTCGATGGCGGCGACGAGTTCCGCGACCGCGTCGACGTCCTCTTTGCCCTCCCGCCGGGTGCCGATGTCCCACGGCTTGTAGGCGACGTAAGCTTTCACTCCGCGCCGGTGCAGCAAATGGACCAGATCGCGCAGACCGGGCAGCCCGCCGGGCAGGTCTCGGTAGAAGTCAAACTGGTTCCGCTCATCGACGCCGATGCGCGGGTAGGCGTGCCAGAAAACGAGCGAATCGTAGCCGCCGAATTCGCGCTCGCCCTCGTCGAGCCACTCCGCCAGACGGTATCGCGATTCGTGGGGTCGCCAGAAATCCTCATCCCAGACCAGCAGGAAGCAACAGGCGAAGGAAGAGGCCGCCCAGGCAAACTCACTGCGGCGGTACAGGCTGTCGTCGTAGTTCAGCTCGGCGCGCCGCCTGCGCCGCCAGGCGGCGAGCGCTTCCCGGAAGGCCGGCCACAGCTTCGGATCATCCGGAGCGGGGATCAGGTCGGCTTCAAATGTCTCCGAAGCGAAGGGCTCGTCGCTCTGCCCCGCCCGCCCGGCGGAGGAAGCCAGGCAGGCCAGGGCGGCGCCAAGAAACTCTCTGCGGATCAGCATCGGAAGCCTCGATTAGATCGCGAAGCTCAGAAAGCAGGCATTGTAGCGCCGGGGCCGCCTCAGCCGGTCGCGGCCGCCAACGTCCTGCGCTGCCAGTCGAGCGTGCGGCGCAGTCCCTCTTCGAGACTATAGCGGGGCTGGTGCCCGAGATCGCGCACAGCCGCGGTCGTGTCGGCGCGCGAATGGCGCACGTCGCCGGGTCGCGGCGGCGCATAGATCGGCGGCAGCGATACGCCTTCGATCTCCTCAAGCAGGCGCCAGATCTGGTTCAGCGTATACTGCCCTCCGTTTCCCGCGTTGTAGAGTTTGCCCGCCACACCCGGCGCCCGGGCGGCCTTGACCGTTAGCGAGACCACATCCTCGACGTAGGTGAAATCGCGCGACTGTTCGCCGTCGCCGAAAATGGTGGGCCGCCGCCGCTCGAGGATCGCCCGGAGAAAGATCGAGATGACGCCGGAATACGGGCTCGACGGATCTTGCCGCGGGCCGTAGACGTTGAAATAGCGCAGTGAGACCGTCTCGAGGCCATAGCAGAGGTAAAAGATGCGGGCGTAGTATTCCCCGGTCAGTTTCTGCAAGGCATAGGGTGATAGCGGCTGGGGCGCCATCGTCTCGACCTTGGGCAGATGGGGCGTGTCGCCATAGGCCGAGGATGAGGCCGCGTAGACCACCCGCCTGACCCCTGAGGAAGCGCAGGCTCGCAGCAGCTGAAAGGTCCCGCCGATGTTCACCTCGTGCGAGGGCACGGGGTCCTCGATCGAACGCGGCACCGAGGGAATCGCCGCCAGATGAAAGACCGTGTCCGCTCCGCGCACCACGGGCGCTACGGCGTCGTAGTCGCGTACGTCGGCGGCGTGGAACTCGATTCGACTCCAGACCTCGTCCAGGTTTTCCCGTTTGCCTGTGAGCAGATTGTCAATCACCGCCACCCGAGCGCCGTCCTCCTCGAGCAGGCGCCGCACGAGCGCCGATCCGATGAATCCGGCTCCTCCGGTGACCACGTAGCGTCTCATAGGCGCAATTTGGCGATCTGCGTCTCCAAATATCGTAGGGAGTCGCGCGCAATGTTCTCCGCCCCGGGCGACAGGTCGAACACCTCAAGCGAGATCCAGCCGGGGAAGTTGCGCCGGGCCAGCACCTCGAGCACCGGCACGAAATTGTAGTCACCCGTTCCCGGATGGCGCCCGTCGGTCTCGTTGACGTGGACGTGGCGGATGAAGTCGAAATAGCGGTCGACGAGCTGGGCGTGGGGCTCCACCTCGTCGACCGCATTATGCGTGTCGAACATGGTGCGCACGGCCGGGCTGTTGATCTCCTGCACGGCCCGCACGGCCTCCTCGAGCGACAGCATGACATCGCACTGGTTTCGGGGCAGCGGTTCGATGAGAATCGTCACCCGCCGCTCTTCGGCATGCGGGGCCACGCCGGCCAGCCCCTCGATCAGGTGCCGCGTGGCGGCCTCGCGGCTCAAGCCTCCGACAGTGCGGCGCTGCTGCGGCGAGCCGAAGACCATCACCCCGTTGTCGGCGCGGTCGCCCGCCAGGTCCGCGCAAAGATCGATCAGTCGGTCGATGTGGCGCCAACTCTTTTTGCGAAGTTCCCGGTCCGGCGTCGTCACGTGCAAGCCCTTCGGAGCGAGCAGCAGCCAGTGAAGGCCGACGAAATACAAACCCTCACCCTCCATGACGGACCGGTATTCGCGCCGCTTCTCCTCGCTAAGAGCGGTCGGGTCCTCCGCCAAGGTAAACGGAGCGATTTCGATCCCCTCGTAGCCGATGCGGCGCATCGACCGGCAGGCATCCGTGAAGGACCAGTCCTTGTAGATCTCGTTACAGACGGCGTGGCGGAATCGGTAGCTCATAGCTTCTCGCTCCGGATCCGGAAGAGCGCACCGCAGACCGGGGCTGGGGGCCGGCCAGGAACTCTTCTCGACTCAGTGTATTTCAATCGGCAACGACATGCACCCGCTTGGGAGTGACCTCGGGCGGCGCCAGGATGCTCCGGGCCGCCTCCGCAAAGGGGAGGCGGAGGAGGAGCCGATCCAGGATCCGCCGGTCGAGGCGACCTAAATCCTCAACGGCCGCGGCGAACGCGGAGGGACTGGCGTTGACGCTCCCGATGAGGGAGCGGTTGCCGACGATCAATCCTCGAAAGGGGAAGCGCCCGAAGGCGTCATCGGCTCCAAGCAGGACCGCGACGCCGAGCGGCGCCAGACGTTCCAGTCCTGCCAGCGCCGCCTCCGCCGAGCCGGCGGCCTCGATCAGGACATCGGCGGGGAGGCCCTCCAGGCGTGGGCGATAGGTGATGCCGGCCTCGACGAGCAGTGCCGCACGCGGGTGATCCTCAGGCTCAAGCGAGTGAACCGCCACCTCGAGGCCCCGCAGCCGCAGCAGCAGAGCGGCCAGGATGCCGATGGGGCCCGCGCCGACGACCAGGGCCGTGACGGGGACGCCCTGGTGAACGCGCAGCGCCGTTTCCACCGCCTTCTCGACGACGCTCAGCGGCTCGATCAGCACGGCATAATCGACGAGTGAGGGAGGAATCGGAACCAGATCCTCCTCCTCGTCGACCGCGTACTCGGTCAGATAGCCGTGGAGGCCGAAGATGCCCCGCTCACGCTGCTCCGGCGCCAGGCACAAATCCCGGCGCCCGCGGGCGCAGCTTGGACAAGGGGGCCGGCACGGGCGCCGCACCATGGGCACCACCCAGTCGCCCGGCCGCAGCCGGCTCACGCCGCTGCCGCAGGCGACCACCTCGGCCAGCGCCTCGTGACCCAGGATGAGGAACTCCTCGCCGGCGGGCGGGAAACCCAGCCGGAACAGGGCAAGCTCCCGGTCCGTACCGCAAATGCCCACCTCGCGGACACGCAAAAGGACCTCGGTCGGGGCGGTGATCGACGGCTCAGGCACCTGGCGGACCTCGAGCCTTCGGCCGGCATAGCTCAGCCCGACGGCGCGCATCAGCCGGTCGGCCTCCTCCCCACCATCACCAGCGAGAGACCGCACCAGGGCAGAAGCGGATCGAGCAGCCTCCACAGCCAGACGGTCTTGTCGAACAGTTTAAGCACGGGCTTGCTGATGGTCCGCCGGCGGAGCAGTCTGCCGTGCAGCCACCAGGCCGGAACCGACGCCTTGTTGACGTTGTGAGCCGCTTCGACCTCAAGGCCGCACGCTTGGAACACGCGGGCAAGCTCTTCGCGCCGGAACCGCCGCCGATGGCCCATATGGCGGTCGAGCGTACCCTCAAGCGAAGGGTTCTGCGGCACCAGCACAACCAGGCGCCCGCCGGGCTCGAGCACCGAGGCGAGGCCGGCAACCGTCGCCTGCGGATCCTCAAGATATTCCAGAAGGTTCAGGCACAGAGCCGTCTCGAAACGCCGGCCGAGGGCGGCAAACGCGTCCGGAACTGCGGGATCGAACTCGATGACCGAGACGTTCGGCGTGCGCAGGAACCGGTTGCGCAGGGCGTGCAGGTAAAGCGGATCGCGCTCGGCGGCGACATACTCCAGCCGGCGGGCCATTAGCGGGCCGGTGAAGATCCCCAAGCCGGCGCCGATCTCGAGCACGCGGTCGCCCAGGTAAGGTCGGATGAGTTGGGTCATCCATCGCACGTACTGCGGCGTACCGGTCAGGTTGTTGAGCACGCCGCGACCGTAACGCTCCACGTACAAATCGTCGATGAGCCAGTATTTCAGAATGACGAACAGCGCCTTGACGCCATCCTTCCAGCCGATCTTCTTGCCCTCCTCGTAGGAGCGGCCGTGGTAGCTGATGGGCACCTCATAGACGCGGAAGTTGCGCTTGGCGCACTTCATCGTAATCTCCGGCTCGAAGCCGAAGCGGTCCGAGCGAATCGGGATGCTCTTGAGCAGCTCGGTCCGGAAGACCTTGTAGCAGGTCTCCATGTCGGTGAGATGGAGGTTGGAGAACATGTTGCACGTGACGGTGAGGGCCTTGTTGATCATCGAGTGCCAGAAGGGCAGCACACGCCGCTGGGCGCGAACCATGAAGCGGGAACCGAAGACCGCGTCGGCATGCCCGTCGAGCAGAGGCCGGAGCAGCACGGGGTACTCCTCGGGATCGTATTCAAGATCGGCGTCCTGAATCAGGCAGAAGTCGCCCGTGGCGCAGCCGATGGCGGTGCGGATGGCGGCGCCTTTGCCGCGGTTGACCTCGTGACGGAGCAGGCGCACCGCCGGCTCGGCGGCGGCGATGCGCTCGAGGATCTCAAAGGTGCCGTCGGTCGAGCAGTCGTCCACCACGATGACTTCGCGCTCCATGGCCTCCGGCAGCGGCGCCGCCAGCACCTTCGCCAGACTGCGCTCGACGACGGTGCGTTCGTTGTAAACCGGCACCAGGATCGACAGCTTCATTGGGTTCCCTTAGTATAGTCGCACCCGGCGTCGACCTCTCCGAGCGCCTGGCTCGCCGGCGGCGATTCGGATACGCTGGGACGCATGAAGGTATTCATTTTGGCCGCAGTTGTCGTCCTGGACGCCTTCGGCGGCACGCTCCCGGAGCTCCGCGCCGGGGCGGCCCGCGTCGACATCACGCCCCGCGAAGGCAGCGCGCTACCCATGAGCGGCTATGCCGGGCGCAAGGAGGGTTTCAGAGAGATTCACGATCGGCTGTATGCGCGGGCCATCGTGGTTCGAGCGGCTGAGGTCGAGGTCGCCCTCGTCGTCGCCGATCTGATAGGGTTCTCCAACCGGCTTTGGGAGCGGTTCGCCGGGCGCATCGCGGCCGACTCCGGGATTCGGCTCGATCACATTCTGCTTGCCGGTACTCACACGCACGGCGGCCCGGCCCTGGGTAACTATCCGGGCGAACCGCAAAGCCCCGAACAAAGCGCCTACCTCGACGAGCTCGAAGGGAAACTGGCCGCGGCCGTCGTCGAAGCGAAACGCAACCTGCGCCCGGCGCGAATCGGGTTCGGCACCGGCAAGGCAAGCGTGAACATGAACCGGCGCGCCAGGATGGCCGCGGGCGACTGGTGGCTGGGACTCAATCCCGACGGACCCTCCGACAAGACCGTCGCCGTGGTGAAATTCGAGACGCCTGAGGGCACGCCGTTCGCGTTTCTCATCAACTACGCGGTGCACGCCACGGTCCTGGGGCCTCGCAACATGGCGATCTCAGCCGATCTGCCCGGCGCGACCTCTCGCCTGATCGAGGAGCACTACGGCGACCGGGTCGTGGCGGTGTTCACCGCCGGCGCCTCGGGCGACCAGGACCCGATCTATCGCGTCGGAACCGACTTCGAGCAGGTGGGGGCTCTCGGCCGCATTCTGGGCGAAGAGGTCCTGCGGGTGGCCGGCGAGATCCGCACCTCGCCGTACGGCCGGCTGGGTGCCGTCCAGCGCGTGGTGAGCTGTCCCGGAAAAAGAAGTCTCGACGGTCCGCGCCGGCGGACGGACGGCCGGTACGAGTTCGTCGACGCCGACCCGGTCGACATCCGGCTGTCGCTTCTGATGCTGCACCACGTGGCGGTCGCGGGGGTCTCGGGCGAAGTCCTGACGCGCATCGGCGAAAAGCTCAAGGCCGCCTCCCCGTTCAGCCGGACCATCATGGTCACCCACGCCAACGGCTCGAGCGGTTACCTGCCCGACGACGAGGCCTACGACCAGGTGAGCTACGAGATCGTCACCGCACGCGTCAAGCGCGGCTGCGCCGAGCGCGCCATCGTGGACAATCTGGTCGCCATGATGGAGGAGTTCTAGCTCCGGCCGGCCGCGAAGGGCGTCCCCGGAAGACGAGCTCGCCACCAAGCGGACGGCCGCGGCTTGCGGCGGCTCAGAAAGAGTACTTCAATCCGAACTGCATCTCGCGGTTGTTGATCACCGTCGAGCTGATGCGGCCGAACGTCGCGCTACCCAGCATCCGGTCCGGCGCGGCAAACTGCGGCGTGTTCAGGAAGTTGAAGGCCTCGTAGCGGAACTGAAGCCGGTGCCCCTCGCGGATGCGAAACTCCTTGAACAGGGCAAAGTCCCAGGTCTTATGCGCCGGAGCGTCGAACAGCGACACGCCGGCGTTGCCGTAACCCTTCGGCCCGAGAAAGATGCCCTCGCCGGGACAGCCGTCGCATTTGGAGCGGATGAACGCGGCGGTGTTGAACCACCGGTCGATGGTGCGACCGGGCATGACCCGCTGGACCTTTTGACCGTAGACGATATGCGGCCTGGGGGCGCTCGCCGGGCCGGTGTTGTGCGAGTCGCCCGTCTGGCCGACGGTCACCGGCAGACCCGAGGTCAACTGAATGATGCCGTTGACGGCCCACCCGCCGAGCACGAGCCCCCGGAATCCCCCGGCGTTGCGGAACCACGGCAGCTCCCAGACGTGGCTGAAGACGAAGCGGAACCGCTGGTCGATCTGCGACCGGCCGTAGTCGGCCTTGCGGTTGCGCGGATCCTGCGTGTAGTTGAATCCGTATGGTCCCCCCTCATTGACGCCGTAGCCGATCGAGTTGTTCCGCTGGTAGTTGAACGAGGCGTTGAAGGTGAGGCCCCGAGAGTAACGTTTTTCCGCCCGCATCTGGAGGGCGTTGTAATTGGCGCTCGTCCAGGTTTCCAGCCGGCGAACTGTGCCGAGCGCGAGCAGAACGTTCGGGGCGCGGGAGTCCACATAGAAAGGCACGGGACGGCGATCCTGTACCGGCCCAAGCCCCGGATCGGGATTGTTCCAGTTGGACACCGTCATGTCGATGTTCGAACTGGCGCTGCCGAGGTAGGTGATCGCGGCGACGAAGTCCTGGCCGAAGGAGCGCTGAATCTCGGCCGTCCATTGCCAGGTATCGTTATTGAGATAAAACGACCGCCCGCCGCGATCGGCCCGGAGGTTGCCCAGCATCACGATCGCTTGAGGTCCGGCGGCCACGGGCGTGCCGGCAAACGGATTGTCGATCGTGGCAATGGGGCGGTTGCGATCGTTCTGGAAGACCGTCGAGCCCGAAAACGGCGGATTCAGGCCCAGGATGTTGAAGTTGTTGGTCTGCTGCGGGCTGTAATACTGGCCGGCGCCGATACGCAGCACCGTGGTGTTGCTCAGCCGGTAGACAATGCTGGCGCGCGGCATGATCTGCTTGGTGTTGATGTCGTAGAGCGCCTTCTTCACATAGGGGTCGGGAACAAGCATCGGCACGAGGCGACCGTCGATGACGCGGGCCTCGCCGGTGGCGAACGAGAGATTCCGGATGCGTCCGCCGGGCTCGGTGACGACCCCGTAGTAGTCGTAACGCACGCCGATGTTGATGGTCAGGCGGGGGGTCGCTTTGAAGTCGTCCAA
>Ga0197142_1001463_pt1 | contig 21666 bp, 19 predicted proteins | sample GBS60_MetaG_FD_148614 | JGI IMG/M metagenome (GOLD analysis project Ga0197142, IMG submission 148614) | Sediment microbial communities from Great Boiling Springs, Gerlach, Nevada, United States - GBS 60_MetaG | ecosystem: Environmental > Aquatic > Thermal springs > Hot (42-90C) > Sediment... | reverse complement strand
TGAAAAGAAAAAGGGCATTAAAAGGCCGCCACCTTTTCCTTATACTTTGAATTCAGCAGTTGATTTTTTACTGAAAGCCGAATTTGACAAATATCGCCAGACGAAAGAAATTTACCCCTTGTTGACAAAAAACAAAATTAAAGCAAGATTTTTTGACAATCAAGAGCTTTTAAAGAAGTGGCGCAATAATTTACAAGGTTTGCGTTATTTTGATGAGGAACTTCAAGCCTTACTTTTTGGCGCGGTTGATGATATTTTAGTAGACGAGAAAGGGCTTTTTTCTCCTTTGGATGTTAAAGCGACTGGCGGCGCCAATTTCGGGATTAATGAAAGGTTTATTTTGCAATTAAGTATTTATTCTTATTTGTTAGAAAAAAACGGTTTGCCGGTTTCCGGCAAGGGTTATTTGGTTTATTTTGTTGTCAATAAAACCGAAAATGGTTTTCAAGGTAAGCTGCCTTTTGAAGAAAAACTTTTTGAAATTGATACCAATCACCAGTTAGTGGTTGATATTTTTAAAAAAGCTACTAATCTTTTGAAACAAAAAGAACCTCCTTTAGCTTCTCCAGATTGTCTTTTTTGTCAATATGTGAACCGGGCAAAAATTTTATAGGAATATGAATTTAAAATTAATTGAAGACAAAAAAGAATGGGAGAGTTTTTTGATAAATTGTAAAGACGCCACCTTTTTGCAATCTTTTTACTGGGGAGAGTTTCACGAAAAAATGGGGGGTAAGGTTTGGCGTTGCGGCTTTTATGATGAAACAGGATTAAGGGGAGTGGCCCAAGTTCTAAAAATTGAAGCCAAAAGAGGCGTTTTTTTATTGGTGCCTCACGGTCCTGTTTTGGCAAAGGAGAGCCTGATTTTCAGGGGAAAAGTTTTGGCAAGGTTGTTAAATTATTTAAAATCAATAGCCAAAGCCGAGAAAGTTGACTTTATCAGAATCGCGCCAATTTTTGAGAGAACCAAAGAGAATGTCAGCATTTTTAAAAAACTTGGTTTTCGTCAAGCTCCTATTTTTTTGCATCCTGAAGTTACTTGGGAATTAGACCTTAATTTATCAGAGGAAGAGTTATTATTTCAAATGAGAAAGACCACTCGTTATTTGATTAGAAAATCTCTAAATTTAAAGGATTTAAAAGTAATTAAAAAAACCGATTCAGAAGGTTTTGAAATTTTTTGCAACCTTTATTTCCAAACCGCCAAAGACCAGCATTTTTCCCCTTTTTCAAAAATTTATCTGGAAAAAGAATTAGAAGTTTTTAAAAAAGATAATTTAGTTGAAATTTTTCTGGCTTTTTATCAAGAAGAGCCAGTGGCGGGCGCTTTTATTATTTTCTGGAATAAGGCCGCTTTTTATCACCATGGCGCTTCCTTAAAGAAATATCGGCAGGTACCCGCTTCTTATTTGGTTCAGTGGCAAGCGTTTTTAGAAGCAAAGAAGAGGGGTTGTCTTTTCTATAATTTCTGGGGCATTGCAGAAGGCGCTTTTAATTTGAAAAATTCCTCTTTTGATAAAAAAGAACATCGTTTTGCGGGAATCACGCTTTTTAAAACTGGTTTTGGGGGTTATAAAAAAGAGTATCTTCAAACTCAAGATTTTGTCTTAACTTTTAAATATTGGCTTAATTTTTTGGTTGAGATAATGAGAAGATATCTGAGAAATCTTTAAAAATGAAAAGAAAGCTTTTTAAGAGAAAAAGAAAACCTTTATTTTTGAGAAAGAGTTTCTGGTTTTTCATCTTAGGCCTGGTTTTTGGGGGAGTTATTTTTTTTGTAATTTTGGGAAGTCCTTGGTTTCAAATAAAAGGAATTGAGTTTCAGGGGAATGAGAACTTGGCAACTGAAATTTTGGAAGATTTTATTAGAAAAAATATTGTTCAAAACTTTCTTTTTTTCAAAAGTCAGAGTATTTTTTTAGTAAACTCCAAAATAGTTTCTCTTCTTAAATCAAATTTTCCGGAAATTGAAGAGGTTTATTTTAAGAAGAATTTTCCAGATAAAATAATTTTCTTTTTGAAAGAAAGAAAAGGAGCCATAATTCTTTGCCCAGAAGAAACAAAAAAAGAATCTGAAAATCCCGAAGAAAGGAAAGATTGTTTTTTAGCTGACCCAGCAGGTTTTATTTTTGCCAAGACAAAAGAAGATTCAGAAAACAATCTTTTAAAAATCAGAACAAAGGAAAATCTTCAAGTAGGTAGAGAATTTCAGTTTGATAGGAGAAAGCTAACCGAGTTTTTGTCTTTAGCTGATTTTTTTGAAAAACAGCTAAAAATTTCTCTTTCTGAAATTTCTTTGGTTTCTCCAGAAAAAATAATTGTTTTCATAAAAGAAGGTTGGTTGGTTTTTCTTTCACCAGAAAAAAATTTTCAAACCCAACTTAATAATCTAGCCGCGGTTTTGGAAGAAAAAATTCCCTCTTTTCAGCGAGAAAGATTAGAGTATATTGATCTTCGTTTTGGCGAAAAGGTTTTTTATAAATTTAAATAAAATAATTTCTCAGGATTTCGCTTTCAAAGACATTTGACAATCATTTTTAGTTTCTTCATAATAAAATTGGACCCTGTCAGAGAAAGCTTTCTGGACAAAAGCTTTCTGAGGGATTGGAAAATGATTGCTAAGCCGAGGCTTAGCACTGCTAATCCCACCAGTAATTATTCCAGAATGCCTTTCTTAAAACAGGGTCCTTCTGTTTAATTAACTTTTCAAAATTTCAAAAGAGCCACCCTCTTTAAATATTTAATCTGATTAAAAACCAATGATTTTTCTTATGTTTTTTAGGATATAAATATTTTTTAAATGAGAAAATTAAGAAAAGATTATTTCTAGCTTTGCTAGAAAATAATATACTGATTAAAAAATAAAATAGAATTTAAGTAAAAACTTTCCTTCCAATTTTCTTCAAGTTTTTTTAATATTTACTTGAGAAAAATTTGCCCCAAAATATTAAAATTTATCAACATTTTCATACCCTAATTGTTTTGGGAAGTGAAGAAAAATAATTCGGTAACCTGGAGTTTTTATGAAAAGAATAACTTTTTCTTATACCGTTGCCATTCTTGCGATTATTTGTTTTTTTATTATTACTTTAACAGAAGATTGTGAACAGTGCTTTTCTGCGCCAGTAATGGCTGTGAAATTTTTTATTTGTGGATTGATTATCTCAATTGGAGGCATTTATTTTACAAGAGAATTTCTTAGAACCGAGAAAATTGTTTTCGAGATAGAAAGCTTACCCCTTTTAGAAACCGATGAAGCAGCAGATGGAGTTCCATTTGTTGGCAGAGGAATTGTCGAACCAGAGGATGATAAAGTTCTTAAATCGCCCTACACCAATACTCCTTGCGTTTATTTTCACAGTATAAAGGAAGAATATGTTGGATATTTTCGAAAAAATGCTTACTGGAAAATTGTTGAAAACATAGCCCTTTTTGTTCCTTTTTATATCAGAGATGAAAGAGGAAAATTAAAAGTAGACCTTACAAATTTGGATAACGATTTTTCCGGCTATAAAATCCCAATAAGAAACGTTCCAAGTCCCCAAAATAGCGAAATAGATTGCGATATCTTATTAAAACACCAACCCTATCATCTTTTCCTAAAAAATAAAAAAGGCATTTTCTTTTTCCCCCTGCGTTCTAAATATCGAATAAGCGAGTTTGTTTTAAAACCGGGAACAAAAGTTTTTGTTACTGGAATGGTTTCAAGAAGAAATGGTCAATTAGTTTTACATGAAGATGAGAAATTTCCACTTATAATAAGTAAGAAAAACAGAGATCAATACGTCCAGGAATTTTATCGGGGGGGAAATCTCATCTATCTTAGCTATTTGTTGGTCTCCGTTGGTTTTACTACAAGCTTATTAGCAATAAATTATTTTATTCAAGCAAATCCAGCTATTCTCTTAACTTTTCTTTTCATGGGGAATACAATCATTTTAGGAAGCGCTCTTTTTTCTGTTTACAATAGAATTATTACCCTTAAAAACCGAGCCTTAAACTCTCTGAGCAATATCGATGTTGAGCTGAAAAGAAAGATAGATTTAATTGCAAATATTGTTGAGGTTCTCAAAGGTTATGTAAAGCATGAAAGCGAAACTCAAAGAATTGTGGCAGAGGGAAGGGTAAAGATAATGTTTTCTGATAAATTAAAAAAAGAGGAAAAGCCAATCATTCCTTCTTTAGTGGCAGCAATTGAAAATTATCCAAACATTAAAGCCTCAGAAAACTTTCAATCATTAATAAAAACCTTAGTTGATATTGAAGAAAGAATTGCCTATTCCCGGGAATTTTATAATCGAAGCGTCCGGAAATACAATATTCTTATTAAACAAATCCCATTTTTGTTCGTTGCTTCAATTTTGGGTTTAAAGAAAATGGATTTTATTACAATTGGTAAAGAAATTGAGAATCACAGTGGGATAAAATCGGAAGATGAAAATAAGTAAGGGATATTTTTATTGAGATTTATTTAGCTGGATTGTTCTTCAAAAATTTTCTCATTTACCATCTTCCATTCTTCTTTAACCTTCTTCTTTGAGTCTCGGGTTTCCCCGATGTTTTAGAAGTTATACCCTCTCTTGATTTTTGGTTTTTAAAAGATTATAATTTTATGACCCTTTTTATACAAAGTAAAAAGAAAGAGTAAAAGAATGAAACCAGTTAAAACCGAAAATTTACAAGGAAAAATTGAAGAACCGATTTCTTTTTTAATTTTGAAAGAAAAAGACCAACAGAAACAATTAAGTGATTTCAGGGCACAGCTTGAAAAACAGCTTCAAGAAATAGAATTTCAGTATCAAAAAGAAATTGAAAATCTAAAGAAAGACCATCAAACAAAATTGGCAAACATTGCTCAAATTTGCGAAGAAGTTCTTTTAGAGATTGAGAAAGAATTTAATCTAAAATTGCAAAAAGAAATGAAAGGCCTTGAAGAAGAATGGTTAAAAAATAAAAAACAAAGAGAAAAAGATTTTTTTCGAATAATTCTTCAGGAAGATTTCTATGATTGAGAAAATACAAAAAATTAGACTGATTTTACCCAAAGAAAAGGTGCCCGCTATTTTAAAAAAAATAGCTGAGTTAGAGTGCGTTGATTTTCACGAGTTAAAAAATAATTCTTACTTTGAGCCTGAAAAATCTGAAAAAATTGATAATTTGAAAGAAGAAATTAGGATTGCTGAAGCTCTTTTAACTTTTGTCTCGGAAAAGAAGAGTTCTCTTTTTTCTCAGGAAGACTTTAATAAATTTTTATTGTTGGGCAAAAAAACCATTGCCGAAATTAAGGAGCTAAAGTTAGAAGAAAGAGAACTTAGAAAAAAGATGCTTGAGTTAAAACCCTTAAGACTTTTAGATATCACCAACAAACAAAGCAAAGAACTTTTTTGGTTAGCCCTCTTGTTGTTAGAGGGAAAAAAAGATTCTCACCGAGATTTGGCAAATTATTTTAAAAAAAATTTGATATTTCAGTTTGTCGGCAAGAAAGATAACGAAAGAGAAATATTTCTTTATATTTTTCCAAAAGTCCTTGAATCCGAGATTTTTAAAAAAATAAAAGAACTAAAACTTCAAATTTTGTCGTTACCCGAAAAATCACCAAAAGCAGAAATAGAGAAATTAAGAGATGCATTGAAAACTATTAAACAAAAAATTGCGGCTAAAGAAGAAAATCTTAGAAAAGCCGCGCCTTCCAAAAAAGATTGGCTTAAATTTATTTTTGAGCTTAAATGGCACCTCAATTTTTTGGAAATTTATTTAAAAGCGCCCCAGACAGAAAAATTTTCAATCTTTGAGGGTTGGGTTTTGGATAATCGTTTTAAAAATTTACTTGAAAGCTTGAAAGAAATTTCTGATTTTGTTGTGGTTGAAAAGATTCCTTTCGAACCAAATGAAGCACCTGTCGCTCTCAAAAATCACAAAATCATAAAACCATTTGAGATGATAACCAAGTTATACGGCCTGCCAAAACCTTCAGAGGTTGATCCAACCGCTTTTTTGGCTCCATTTTTTGTGGTCTTCTTTGGATTTGCTCTTTCGGATGCAGGTTATGGCATTTTTCTGATTTTACTGGGTTTTTTGCTTCTGTTTTTAACTAAAAAATTAGAGATTTTTAGAAGCGTTGGGCTTCTTTCTTTATTTACCGGGATTAGCACTTTAATTTTTGGTTTGCTTTTGGGAACTTTTTTCGGGACTAATTTAAGCAAATTTATTGATCCACAATTAGAACCAATGAAAGTATTAAATCTTTGTTTTGCTTTTGGGATTTTGCAGATTATTTCCGGTCTTTTAATTAGCTTTTGGCATAAAACAAAACATGGCGTTCGTTTTATTGACGCTTTTAATGAACATGGTTTTTGGGTTTTTGTTTTGACTTCTTTTTTCCTTTTAATTATCCAAGATGTTTTTAGTTTTCACTTAATTTTACCAAAAAATTTATTGATTTTTGGCTTTGTTTTGCTTTTTGTTAATTTATTGACAACAACGATATTTTCACCAAAAATAATAACCGGATTTTTAAAAGGATTAGCCGGTCTTTATAGCGGTGTCGGTTTCTTGGCTGACACTCTTTCTTATTCACGGCTTTTTGCTTTAGGGTTGGCAACCGGCGTTGTTGCTTATACTGTTAATCTGGTTGCCGCTATTTTAAAAGGAATGATAAATATTCCCATTCTTTCTCAATTAATATTTTTTTCAGTTCTAATAGTTGGGCATTCTTTTAATCTTGCAATTAATGTTTTGGGTTCGTTTATCCATTCAAGCCGTTTGCAGTTTGTTGAGTTTTTTTCAAAATTCCTTGAAGGAGGCGGTCGACAATTTAATCCATTAAAATTTAATTAAAAAAATAAAAAAATATGTCTTTAGCAACAATGTTAGCAATTTTGGGAGCTGTTTTTGCGGCTGGTTTTGCCGGCATTGGCTCCGCCCTTGGTGTTAGAAAAGTTGGCGAAGTTGGAGCCGGTTTAGTTTCCGAAGAACCTGAAAAATTTGGTCGGGTCTTGCTTTTGCAAGCCCTGCCCGGAACCCAAGGGATTTATGGTTTTCTTACAGCGATTATGGTTTTGCAAAAAGCCGGTTTATTGGGAACCGGAACGGAAAAGGATCTTCCCCTTCAGATAGGCGCGGCTCTTTTTGTTGCCTCATTGGCTATCGCTTTAACTGGTTTTTTTTCGGCAGTTTATCAGGGTTCGGTAGCGGCTCAGGGAATTCAGATTCTTGCCAGAAGACCTCAGGAACTTGGTAAAGCTATTATTATGGCAGCGATGGTTGAAACTTACGCGGTGTTGGGACTTTTAATCAGCATTCTTTCAATTACCAGCATAAAATTTTAAAAATTAACCAAAATGGAGAAAATTGATTATTATCTTCAATTGGAGTTGGAAAAAGAAAAAGAAAAGATAAAAAGAGAGTTTGAAGAGAAGAAAAAGGCCTTGAGAGAGAAATTTGAAAAAGAAATAGCAACCCTTAAAGAGAATCAGCAGAAAGAGTTCGAAGCTAAAAAGCAGCTTTTTATCAAGAATGCTTTAATTTTGGCTGAAAAAAATTTTTCTAACAAATTAGTCCTTAAAAAAATTTCTTTGTGGCAAGATTTTGGCAGGGAGATTTTAAAATTATTGAAAGAGAGCGACGTTCAGACAAAAGAAAAGATAAATTACCTTCTTATTAAAACTTTTAAAAAGAGGTTAGTGCCTCAAAAAGATGGTGTTTTTCAGGCGGCTCGCTCTATGTCCAATTTGTTAAAAGAAAATTTTCCCGAATTTAAAATTGAAGAAAATCCCCAGCTGTCGTTAGGTTTCTATTACTTTGATAACTTCAGAGAAGTTGAAGCAACAGAAAAAGCAATTGTTAAAAAATATCTTGAAAAATATGAGCCTTGATTTTTTGGTTGGTTTATTAGCCACCAGACAAAAAGATTTCGATATTTTTAAAGAGGGTTTTGATAATTCTTTTGGTGATTTTTCTTTGAGAGAAGGCGACAAAAGAATCAGGGAATTAATTATTAAAAAATTCTCTTCCCAAGCTCAAAAGTCGGATTTTTTGAAAAAAGATATTGATTTCCACAGAAAAGCGGTTAGGTCTTGCAAAGAAAGAAAAGAATCATTTTTTTTGCAGGCTCTTTTTTTAACTTATGATTTTTACAACCTTGAGTTAATCAAAAAAAATCAAACAATTGAAATTGCTATGGGGTATGCTTCCTTAGAAGAAATCAAGAGAATAATTCAGGAAAGAAAGCGGAATAATTTATTTTTTTACCCTGAACTTTTAATAGAACATTTTTTACCCGAAAAAAAAGATTTTATTTCGCCAAAAGAAATATTTAATTTTCGTTTGAGCTTTTTATTAGCCGGAAAATCTGATTTTATTAATTATTACCTTGAGGTTGAGTCTGATTTACAAAATTATGATTTTGAGAAGATGAAAAAAAGAATTCCGTTTGACCTTTTAAAAATTCTAAAAGGTGAAGATTTTTACGAATTAGAACTTTTCAAATTTTATTTGCCGTTTTTGTTAACAAGAAAGAGATATTTTAGTAATCCTTATGAATTTACTTTTGTTTATTTTCAAAAACGTTTTTGTTTTTGGAAAATTATTGAACCTTATTTAGTTTAAAATTTTATGAAGATTTACTTTTTTACTAATAAAATTTGGGAAAAATTTTTAAGGATTTTCGGGATAAAGAAATTAAGTTTTGCTCAGGAATCTTTAAATCTAAAAAAGGCGATAATTTTGGTCAGCGATGATAAAATTCAAGAGTTTAACAATTTTCAAAAAAAATTGGAAGTTAATGATGTTATTATCACCATTTTGCCGAGTGATGCTAACGCTAATTTTAATAAAAATGAAGTGAAGGCTTTAATTTCAAAAGCCTTAGGAATAGCAATTTAATTTTATTTTATTATGGAAGAGAAAAATATTATTGAAAAAACCAGCGGAGAAATTATTAAAGTAGCGGGACCTTTAGTTGTTGCCCAAAATTTAGAAGATCCAAAATTAGGGGATATTTGTCGGGTGGGTTCTTTTAATTTAATCGCTGAAATTGTCAAAATAGAAGGAGACAAATCTTTTTTGCAGGTTTATGAAGACACTTCCGGTTTGGCGCCCGGCGATAAAGTAATTAACGAAAAGAAGCCCTTGAGTGTTGAATTGGGACCAGGGTTATTGGGAAACATTTTTGACGGAATTTTAAGGCCTTTGGCTGAAATAGCCGAAAAAGAAGGTATTTATATCGGAAGGGGAATAGAAGTACCTTCTCTTAATCGGGAAAAACTTTGGAATTTCGAGCCATTAGTAAGAGAGGGAAGTTTTGTTGAGGCCGGCGATATTTTAGGATATGTAGCCGAGACAGAGTTTTTAAAGCATGCCGTTATGGTGCCTCCTGATATCAAAAAAGGAAAGGTGAAAAAAATTTTAAAAGGTCAATATCGCGTTACTGAAGAAATCGCTCTTTTAGAGAAGGAAGATGGTTTTATAATTCCAGTAAAAATGTTTCAGGTTTGGCCCGTAAGAAGACCGCGACCGGTTAAAGAAAAATTAGTGCCCAAGAAACCATTGGTAAGCGGTCAAAGAATTATTGATTCTTTCTTTCCGGTGGTAAAGGGCGGCACCGCCTCGGTGCCCGGGCCTTTTGGTTCTGGCAAAACAGTTGTACAACATCAGTTAGCAAAATGGGCTGACGCTGACATTATTATTTTTGTTGGTTGCGGCGAAAGAGGCAACGAGATGACCGATGTTTTAAAAGAGTTTCCTTCCTTAAAAGATCCTAAAACCGGTCGGCCGCTTTTGGAAAGAACAGTATTAATCGCTAATACTTCCAATATGCCGGTAGCTGCGAGGGAAGCCTCAATTTATACCGGAATCACTTTAGCTGAATATTTTCGCGATATGGGTTATGATGTGGCTTTAATGGCTGATTCAACTTCCCGTTGGGCTGAAGCCTTAAGAGAAATGGGTTCAAGATTAGAAGAGATGCCGGGGGAAGAAGGTTATCCGGCTTATTTGGGCTCAAGAATTGCTGCTTTTTATGAAAGAGCAGGATTAGTAAAGTGTCTTGGTAGCCCGGAAAGAGAAGGTTCTTTAACAGTAATTGGCGCTGTTTCGCCGCCGGGGGGCGATTTATCCGAACCGGTTACTCAAAATACTCTCCGTGTTTCAAAGGTTTTTTGGGCATTGGATGATAAATTAGCCGCTAAAAGGCATTTTCCGGCAATTAATTGGCTTAAAAGCTACACTCTTTACAATGATGTTATTTTTGAATATTTCTCAAAAAATATTTCTCCTCAATATTCCGAAGCGATAAAAAAAGCTTTGGCTATTTTAAGTCAGGAAGAAAAACTTTTAGAAATTTTGCGGCTTGTCGGTTTTGAATCTTTAAGCGATCAAGAAAGATTAATTTTAGAAACCGCTGAGTTTCTTAGAGAAGATTTTCTGATGCAAAACGCTTTTGATGAGGCTGATAGCTACACTTCTTTACAAAAACAGTTTAAGATGCTCTCTCTAATTATAAAATACCATCAAGAGAGAGAGAAGAAAATTCGTCAAGGCATTTCTTTTGCTGATTGTCTAAATTTAGAGATTAAAGATTTTATTAAAAAAATGCGTTTTATTGCCGAAAAAGATCTTGCTCAATTTGATGAAGTTGAAAAAAGATTTTTTAAATAAACCATGCTTTTTCAATATAAATCAATTCATTCAATAAAGGGTCAACTTGTTTTAATTACTGATATTCCGCCGGTAAAATATTTAGAGCTGGTGCGTTTTCGAGATAACCAAGGCAGAGAGTATTTGGGTCAAGTGTTGGAAAGCGGCAAAAATTACGCTGTTGCGCAACTTTTTGAACAAACACAGGGCGTTGGTTCAAAAAATATTAAAGCTGAATTTTTGGGTAAAACTTTAGAGTTTAAAGTTAGCCAAGAGATTTTGGGAAGAATTTTTAACGGAATTGGTGAACCTCTTGATTCTTTGGCACCAATTCTTTCTTCTGAAAAAAGAGATGTTAATGGTTTGGCGATTAATCCTTACGCTCGCGAATACCCCGATGATTTTGTTCAAACGGGTATTTCTTCCATTGATGTCTTGAATACTTTGGTAAGGGGGCAAAAACTTCCTATTTTTTCAGGATCGGGCTTGCCTCATAATAAACTGGCAATTGATATTGCAAGACAGGTAACCCTTACTTCAGCCGAAGAAAATTTTGGCGTTATTTTTGGCGCGATGGGTATTACTTTTGAAGAAGCCCAACAATTTATTTCAGCTTTTAAAGAATCAGGGGCCTTAAACCGTTCAGTTTTATTCTTGAATTTAGCAGATGATCCGGCGATTGAAAGAATTGCTTTGCCTCGTTTTGCCTTAACCGCGGCTGAATATCTGGCTTTTGAGCTTAATTTTCATGTTTTGGTGATTTTGACCGATATGACTAATTACGCCGAAGCCGTAAGAGAAATTGCGAATGCTCGGGAAGAGGTGCCGGGTCGAAGAGGTTATCCCGGTTATCTTTACACTGATTTTGCCTCAATTTATGAAAGAGCCGGCAAAATAAAGGGTCGCCAAGGTTCTATCACTCAACTTCCGATTTTAACGATGCCCGAAGATGACAAAACCCATCCTATTCCTGATTTAACAGGCTATATTACAGAAGGTCAAATTGTCTTATCAAGAGAACTCCATCAACAAGGAATTTATCCGCCAGTTGATGTTTTGGCAAGTTTGTCAAGATTAAGAGATAAAGGTATTGGTGAAGCTAAAACGCGCTTTGAACATCCGCGATTGGCTAATCAATTATTTAGTTCTTATGCCAAAGGAAAAGAAATAAGGTCATTAGCCGCAATTTTGGGTGAAGAATCTTTAAGCGAAACTGATAAAAAATATTTGGAGTTTGCCAAAAGATTTGAAGAAGAATTTGTGGGTCAAAAAGATAATATTAATCGTTCTATTATTCAAAGTTTGGACAAAGGTTGGGAGCTTTTAAAGATTTTACCAAAAGAAGAATTAAGAAGGGTTAAACCTGAAGATTTGGAAAAGTTTTATAAATAAATGATTACAAAATTGTCAGTGGTTTAGAGTTTAAGGTAGCCACTTTGTTGTTTATTTTATGTTCTTTATTTTTTTACTAATGACAAAGTTTTTGACCAAACTGAATCTTTTACAAATTATTGAATTTTAATAGCTGTAAATAAGTCCGTGGAAAAAATTTTAGCAACAACTAGACAAGAACTTTTACGACTGAAAAGGCAGCTTTTAGAAGTAAGAGCTGGTTACCGGCTTTTAGAGCAAAAAAGAGATAGTTTAATCAAAGCCTTTATGCAACTTAAAGGCGAGTTTTTAGAAAAAAAAGAAAAGCTGTTTAATGACTTAAAAGAAGTAATTAAAGTTTATGATTTTTCAATTAAAACAAATCCAGCTGCTTTTTTTGACGCTTTTTCTAACCATTTTCAAAGTAAAAAATTAATTATTGATTCAAAAACTCAATCAATTATGGGTGTTAAAACAATAGTTTTTTCAGTAGAGAGTTTTGAGCCTCCCCAAATTAATTCTGAAGGACTTCCCAAAAGTTTTGTTATCGCTCTTCAAAAATTTTCAAAACTTTTACCAAAATTAATAGAGTTAGCTTCGATTGAGGATGCTTTAATTAAACTAGCTTTGGCAATTGAAAAAACGAGACGAAGAGTGAATGTTTTAAAAGATATTGTGATGCCATCTCTTCGGCAACAAATAAAATATATTAACTTAAAATTAGCTGACCAGGAAAGGGAAAGCTTGGTTTTTAACCTAAAATTTAAAGAAAAAAGACAAAAATCTTCTTAAGGTTTTTAAAAGTTCCTGTTTCTTTATTTTGAAAATGCGAATGTAATTGAATAAAGGTCGTTAATTAAACAAAGCTCGTTAATTAAATAAAAATCAATAAAAGAAATATGCAACCAAAGAAACTTTTTTATCTCTTATTCTTATTTGCCTTTTTATTTAGTTTTGTTGATTTTGCTAGGGCTCAAGGATTTGAACCTCCCCCAGCACCAACGATTATTACTCCGCAAGAAGGAGAAATTGTTCCCACTTTAACTCCGTTTATTAGTTAGAATATTTCTCCGGGCGCTGATAATTATTTATATCTTATTTATGATGTCAAATCTATCAGAATAGTTGATGTTGGTTCTACCAGAGCTAATTCAATTCAGATTAGAGAAGGAAAATTAGAGCGGGGAAAATTTTATAAATTATGGGTAGTCGCCTGTACTTTGCCTCAAAAGGGCAATCTTTGCAGCCAATGGAGTGAAAGAAATTTTGAGACAACCTCTTCACAGAATCTTCGAGTTTTAACTCCCAACGGCGGCGAGGTTTTGAAAAAAGAAAAACCTAGGACAGTGCCCAAGAATTTAAAAGACGGCAGAGATTACCGTATTAAAATAATAGATATTCAAAGAAGAATATCTGATTTTTCCGACTCAGATTTTACAATTACCAGTTCACCCGTCTCTCTTGGTAATTCTTCTTTAATGCGGCAGTTAGAAAATCAGACTGCTTCTCTTTCGAAGGCTTTGTTTGAGTTAATAGAGAACTTGAAGAATCTCGAATAGAAAGAGAAAACAAAAACTTTAAGCAGCCCCTCAAAGAGGGGCTGCTTTTTTGTTGAGTTATTCAATGTGGTAGACAAATATTGAATAACCAATTTTAGCAAGAGGCTGGTATTCATCTAACCAGCGATAGTAACCTGTTGGCTGGTCAAAACCAGGTATGGGTCTTCCGCGACCCCCCTGTAAAAAAGTTGCTGAAACAGCCAAATAACTTCCTTTAGGAAGCTCTGAAGGATTACGAGTGCCCCACCATGGTTCGAATTTTTCACCCAAATAATAGCTGGCGTCACTCCCTCCAAAATAATCAAGATAGATTTTCGGAATTTTGTTTTTCAAAAGCCAGTCATTTAAACGTTTTAAATCCTGACCCCAGTCAAGGTTGGAATCCACCGTGTAAAGATAACCTTTATCAGGACCGCCGGCTAATTCGTTAAAGTAAGCCAGAAAATGAGGGTAGATTTTTAAAACAGAAATTGCCTGCCAGCTTAAAAGAAAAAACAAAAGAAAAAGAGAAATTCTCTGCCACTTTTTGATTTCTAAAATTTTTATAATCTGCCTGCTTACCAAAAGCATCGTAAAAGGAAAAACCGGCAACAAATGTCTGACGCCAATATTGAGATTGGAAGTAAGAGAGCTTAACCAGTAAAGAATAACGAAAAAAATCATTGAGGCTGTTTCAAAATTGTTTTTCAGCCACTCTTTTAATCTGGAAAAAATATCTCCAAGGGAAAATTTTCTGAAGATTTGACTTAATCCAAAGAAGAGAGCAATTAAAGTAAGAAGGTGAAAGCTAAGAGGTTCTTTAAGAAGATAAACGGTTGGGAAATAACTTTTCCAGCCAGCAGCGCCGACTTCTCCCATAAAATAAGTAGTATGGCCGCCGCTCGCTCTTTCCAAAACCATTAAAAGACCAAGAAGATATTGTCCATAAGGTTTTAAAATAGGATTTTCCGCCATTTGAGCCACAATGGGACCCGCTTTCTTAATTGGAAAGGAAGAAAGCAAAAAAAGAGCGTCTTGAGCTTGTTTTTGACTAGGGTAATTTAAAGTATGATAAAAATAAACAGGCCAGATTAAGAGATAACCGATAAAAAAAGTCAAGAAAACAATTTTTAAAACAATAAAAAATTTTTCTTTTTTTATTAGCCACCAACAGATAGCAATAAAAATAAGAAAGGGGACCAAAAGAATAAGAGAAAATTTTAAAAGTTGAGCAATGCCAAAAGCCAATCCGGAAAAAATAATGTTTTTAGTCAGGGGTCTTTTTAAAGCTCTAATAAAAAAATAAATTCCTATAAAAAAAGCGAAAGCAGCAGCCACATCAGTCGTTACCAGTCTTCCATGAGCCAAAAAAGTAGGCGAAAAAGCAAAAAAGAATAAAGAAAGAAGAGCTGTTTTTGGCCCCCAAATTTCCTTCGCAGCTTTAAAAATAAAAAAGCCAAGCAAAATAAGCAAGAGAATCATTGGCAGTCTTGCCAAAAAAATCATTTTTAAGGTTGGATTATTCTGATGAAAAAGAAAGTTATTGCCAAAAACCCATTGTCCATTAACATCTTTTTTCCAGGCGTCAATGTCTTTGGGAAATTTAATATCTTTTATCAATAAAAGAGGAAAAGCAGCCAGATCCTTAATTAAAGGCGGATGTTCAGGGTTAAGCCGCATATCTCTTTGGGTTAAATAAGAATAACCAGCCGGCAAATGAGCAAGTTCGTCCATTGTCAAAGAGTCGTCTTTCATACTAAAAACAGCCAAAGTAAACATTAATAAAAGCAAAAGGGCGGCAATAAAATTGATTCTTTTTTCATTTAAAATCTCCATATTTTTTATTTATTAATTTTTATTTTTTTATAAAAACCCAAAAGTTGTTTATTTTTTGGGGTCTTAGTGTTGGCCATTTTGCTAGGATTTTTTCAAATAAAACAACATCTTCCTTCATTAATAAAACAATATCCGGATTTTCAAAATTTTTGTTTTCAAGATCTTGAGGTTTAAGATAGTGTGTTTTTATTTTCGGATTTTTTGTTCTTTCAATAAAAATTAAAGTCTGAGCTGGCATTGAAATGCCCTGAGGGTAGGGAACTGGTACTCCGCTTTCATTAACGATGACATATTTTAAAGAGTTTTCTGGTAAAGAATTCAAATACTCTCCCATCATTTTAAAGTTTTCAGTAAAAGCTCCTTTAACCTCAGGATTTTTTGCCCAAGCTTCAAAATATTGAAAGAATTCATGAAAGGTTACATTCACCAGAAAGAGAATAAAGAAAAAGTAAACTAAAAATCTGTTAGCTTTAATTTTTTTAAAGAAATCAAGAACCAAAATACCCCCTAAAGCTGAAAAAGCCATTGAAGAGGGAATGACACCAATTACTCTTAAAGCGTGAGGAATTCCTTCGGCAGTAAGAATTCCCGGGAGCAACATTGAAAAAAACCAGGAAAAAAGAATCAAATAAGGAATTATTTTTGAATCCCAGTTTCTTTTTATTAAGAAATTTTTAATTATCTCCTTGAGAGAAAAAACAAAACCAATTAAGAAAAATAGACCTAATGGCCAATAAAGCATTGGTTTGCCGGAAAAATTGTGGCGCCAGTTAAAATCCCCCTGAAAGTTAAACATTAACAAATGCTTGAATAAGCTTTCTAATAATGATTTTATCGGATTTGGCTGGGCAAAAATTGAAATGCCGCCAGCCCGGAAAATAAAATCTTGAGGATTTTTAATAAAGTAAATTATTATTGGTAAGGCAAAAAGAAAAGTAAAGCTGGCAAAGAGAAACCACCAATAAAAATATTTCCTTTTTGTCTCTTTAAAGAAAGGCAGATAAAAAAGGAAAAGGAAAGGAAGCATCAAAACCGCCAAGCGAAAAGAAATATAAGTGTAAAAACCCAAACCAAAGAAAATTCCGGCTAAAATAAAATGAAGCGGTTTTTGCTGGTTTAAACCTTTAAGCAGAAAATAAAAAGAAAAAACCAAAATAAAAGGAAGCATAATTGCCCGAAAACCTAAGCGTGAAAAAAGAATATGCCAAAAAGAGATAGCAGTAAAAAAGGAAGCTAGTAAAGCTATTTTTTCGGGAAAGGGTAGTTTTAGTTTTAAATTTCTTTTGAGCGAGGCGATTAATGATTCTTTTTTTTCATAATTTCGAGGGTCGGGATTATCAAATTTTTGTTGGTTATTAAAAGCGGGGGCAGCTTTTCCAGTAAATAATTCTTTAACAAAAAGATAGGTTCCTAAAATCGTGAGAGTACCAATAAGAGCTGCCACTATTTTAATAGCCCAGATAGAAGGACCAAAAATTAAAAAAGAAATGGCAATAAGATTAATAAAAAGCCCTTCCCGGCCGTTATTTTCAGGATAAAAAACCTTAAATTGGCCATTTAAAAGAGCGTCCAAAGCATCATTGCCATTAATAGCAACATCAGGGTAAAGACCCGGGGGTATTTCATTTAAATGCCAAAATCTTAAAAAAGCGCCCAATAAAATAATAATTGCTAAAATCAATTTAATTTTAAAAGTATTTTTTATCATAAACCCTTTTTATTAATCTTAAAACATTTCAAAAATTTTGCAAAAATATTGAAAACTTTTTATTAGCACTCGTTGGTCTTGACTGCTAATTGATGTTGGTTATAATAAAACCAGAGAAGATGATTAATGAGAGGCAAAAATTTATTTTAGATAAAATTGTTGAGAATTACATTGAGTTAGCAGAGCCGATTAGTTCTGAATTTCTGTGTCAAAAACATTTTTTAAAGATTAAGCCGGCAACTATTAGACGGGAGTTTCAGTTTTTGACAAAAGAAGGTTTTATATATCAGCCTCATATTTCGGCAGGAAGAGTACCCACGGATAAAGGTTATAAATTTTTTGTTGATTCATTTTTGAAAGAAAAACCTAAAAGAAGTTTAAAATTAAATAAAATTACCAAGGAATTAAGTTGGTTGAAAGATAGCAGGCTTAATCCCTTTTCTTTTTTTAAAAGATTGTCAGATTCCTTAGCCAAATTTTCTTCGAATCTTGTTTTGATTAGATTGAGAAAACCAGCGATTTCAATTAAAAGCGGATGGTCAAAAATTATAAAAGAACCAGAATTTGAAGATTCTAATTTTGTGAAAAATTTGATGATTTTAGCAGACAGTTTTGAAGAGGAAACAGAAAGATTTTTTGAAGAAGAACCTTTTTTTCATTTGAAAATTTATATTGGCAAAGAATCAAGGTTGCCTAAATCCCAAAATTTTAGTTTAATTATGACGCGGGGAAAATTTTTGAAGCAGGAATGTTTAATTTCACTTGTGGGACCCAAAAGAATGAGATATATTGATAACATTCGTTTAATGAATTCCTTATTAGAAATTTTAAGTAAAAATTAAAATATGGCAGAACTTAATCAAAATTCCCTCAGGAAAGAAGAAGGAAAGAAAGAAGAGGAGAAAGAATCGGTTACAGAAAGTTTAGAAGCAATAAAAAAGAAATTAGAAGAATGCGAGAAGATAAAAAATGATTATTTAGCTGGTTGGCAGAGGGCAAGAGCCGATTTCATTAATTATAAGAAAGAAGAACAGGAAAGGTTTGGTGTTTTTTTTGAAATGGAGTTAGGGGAGATAATTTTAAAGTTTCTGGAAATTTATGATAATTTTGAAAAAGCAAAAAAAAGTGTGCCGCCTGATTTGAAAGATAATTTATATATTAAAGGTTTTTTTCAGATTCAACAGAGTTTTTGGAAGATTTTGGAGGGTTTCGGAGTTGAAAGAATAAAAACCGAAGGCGAAAGATTCGACCCCAACTGGCATGAAGCAGTGGAAAGTTTTTCCGCTAAAGATGTTAAAGAGGGATTTATTGTTGAAGAACTTCAGCCAGGTTATAAATTAAAAGGTCGTTTGTTAAAAGCAGCAAAAGTGAAAGTGGCCCAATAACAGCTAATTTTTATAAAAATAAGATTAATCCAATTAATTTAATTTATTAAATTTAATTTAAAAAAATATGCCAAAAATTCTTGGAATTGATTTAGGAACTACTTTTTCTTGTATGGCAGTGGTTCAAAATGGAGAACCCCGGGTGATTGAAAATCGAGAAGGCGCCAGAACAACGCCTTCGGTTGTGGCAATGACCAAAAGTAAAGAAATTTTAATTGGAATTTTGGCAAAAAGACAGCAAATTACTAATCCCCAAAATACGATTTTTTCAGCTAAAAGACTAATTGGTCGGCGTTTTTCCGATCCAATGGTTCAGCAAGACAGAAAACTTTTACCTTATGAAATTCGCGAAGCTTCAGATGGCGGCGTTGAGATTAAAATGGGTGATCGTTGGTACAAACCCCCTGAAATTTCAGCAATGGTGTTGAGAAAACTAAAACAGGATGCGGAAGAAAGACTTGGTGAAAAAATTGAAGAAGCGGTAATTACCTGTCCAGCTTATTTTGACGATTCCCAGAGAAAAGCTACTAAATTAGCTGGCGAAATTGCCGGTTTTAAAGTGAGAAGAATTCTTAACGAACCAACTGCCGCCGCTTTAGCTTATGGTTTGGATAAAAAAAAGGAAGAAAAAATTGTTGTGTATGATTTTGGAGGCGGCACTTTTGATATTTCAATTCTTGAGGTTTCGGAAGATACCATTGAAGTAAAAGCAACTGGCGGCGATACTCATCTTGGTGGCGATGACTTTGATCAGAAAATTACTGACTGGCTTATTAACGAGTTCAAAAAGGAGCAGGGCATTGATCTTTCAAAAGATTCTTTGGCTCTTCAACGGTTAAAAGAAGCTGCCGAAAAAGCTAAAGTGGAGCTTTCCAGCGCAATGGAAGCTGAAATTAATTTACCTTTTATTACTTCTGACGCTTCAGGTCCCAAACATCTTTATTTTAAGTTAACGAGGGCCCAATTGGAAAATATGGTGGCTGAATACATTGAGAAATCAATTGAATTGGTTAGAAAAACTCTACAAGAGGCTAATTTGACAGTGAAGGACATTGATGAAGTTGTTTTGGTTGGCGGCCAAACAAGAATGCCCAAAATTCAGCAGGCAGTAAGAGATTTTTTTGGAAAAGAACCCCACAAAGGCATTAATCCTGACGAAGTAGTTGCAATTGGCGCCGCTATTCAGGGAGCAATTTTACAAGGTGAAGTTAAAGATGTTCTTTTACTGGACGTAACTCCTTTATCTTTGGGCATTGAAACTCTTGGCGGAGTAAACACTATTCTGATTCCCAAAAACACTACTATTCCCACTTCAAAAACCCAGATTTTTTCAACAGCGGCTGATAACCAAACTTCAGTTGAAATTCATGTTTTACAGGGAGAAAGACCGATGGCTAGCGACAATAAAAGTTTAGGCCGTTTTATTCTTGACGGCATTCCGCCAGCACCCCGTGGTATTCCTCAAATTGAAGTAACTTTTGACATTGACGCCAATGGCATTTTAAGCGTCACGGCAAAGGATAAAGCGACCGGCAAAAGTCAAACAATTAGAATTGAGGGCTCTACCGGTATTTCGCCGGAAGAAGTAGAGCGAATGAAAAAAGAAGCCCAAATGTATGCCGAACAAGATCGGCAGAAAAGAGAATTGGCTGAAATTAGAAACTCAGCTGATGCTTTGATTTATAACGCCGAAAAATCAATAAAAGAATGGGGAGAAAAGCTTTCGGCTGATTTGAAAAAAGAAATTGAAGATAAAATGGCTTTGTTGAGAAAAGCCAAGGAAAGTGATAATATTCAAGAAATAAAGACCGCCATTGATGAGCTGTCAAAAACTCTTCAAAAGATTGGTGCCCAGATGTACGGTAAAAAGGATGAGAATAAAAGCTAAATGTTAAATATTAAGAAAAGAAATAAATTATGAAAGATTATTACAAAATTCTTGGAGTTTCCAAAGATGCCTCGCTTGATGAAATTAAAAAAGCTTATCGCCGTTTGGCTCATCAATATCATCCTGACAAAGGGGGTAATGAAGAAAAATTTAAAGAAATAAACGAGGCTTATCAGGTGCTTTCCAACGAAGAAAAAAGACGGCAATACGATAAAATGAGGGAAAGCGGTTTTTCAGGTTTTGGCAGCGGCAATTTTGGTTTTGACTTTAATGATTTTTCCAAAGCCCGGGGCTGGCAAACTTTTGATTTTGAAGACTTTCAGGACATTTTTGGAGATTTTTTTGGAGAATTTTGGGAAACGGGTGGTCGTGGTTTTTCTTCACCAACCGGTCAAGATATTCGCGTGGATATTGAAATACCTTTAGAATCTGTTTTAAAGGACCAAGAAAGAGAAATTATTTTAAGAAAATGGGTTCTTTGCCCACGGTGTGAAGGAAGGGGAGCTGAACCCAATACTCAGGTAGAGGAATGTTTTAGTTGTCGGGGTTCCGGTGAAGTGCAACAAATTAGAAAAACGATTTTTGGAACTTTTACCAAAGTAAGCGTTTGCCCTGAGTGTAAAGGCGAAGGGAATAAACCTAAGGTTCCTTGCAATGTTTGTCATGGCGAAGGAAGGATTAAAGATGAAGAAAGTATTTTAGTTAAAATTCCGGCGGGCGTTGATTCCGGTCAGGTAATTAAAATAGCTGGCAGGGGCGATGCTGGCTGGCGGGGAAGAAAAGCCGGTGATTTATATATTCACATTTATATCAAGCCCCATCCTTATTTTGAGAGGAAAGGAGACGATCTTTATGCCGAAACAGAGGTTCCTTTTAGCATTTTGGCTTTGGGTGGTAATATTGAAATTACAACTTTAGATAATAAAAGGATTGTTGAAAAAGTACCTTCTTCTTTTAAGCCGGGAGGTTATTTAAGGATTAGAGGTAAAGGTATTCCTAATTTTTCTACCAGAAAACCGGGTGATCTTTATATAAAGTTGTTGGTTAAAATGCCCAGAAGATTGACAAAAGATCAGAAAGAATTATTAGAAAAGTTGCAAAGAGAAGGATTATAGAGTATAACTTTCTAATTTGCCCCCGTAACTCAATTGGTAGAGTAGCGGCCTTTTAAGCCGAGAGTTGCAGGTTCGAGTCCTGCCGGGGGCACAAAAATGACAAAGCAACTTAGAAATCCAAGATAAGATTAATCACCAAGATTAAAAAACAGGACGAGAACCTCAAATCACCCCGTGGTGGAAAAATAGG